>Ga0116168_1000581_pt1 | contig 34211 bp, 33 predicted proteins | sample AD_UKC129_MetaG_FD_89795 | JGI IMG/M metagenome (GOLD analysis project Ga0116168, IMG submission 89795) | Active sludge microbial communities of municipal wastewater-treating anaerobic digesters from Canada - AD_UKC129_MetaG | ecosystem: Engineered > Bioreactor > Anaerobic > Digestate | place...
AAAAAAGTTCAAACTTTTATTAGATAGCCTCTTCCGGCTCTAATCTCTTATCTCAAATTCTTTGACGAGTTCAATCGCTTCTTACACTGTTCACTTTTCAAAGTCCATGTAGCTTCTTTCATAACTTTCGCGCTTCGTTCCCTCAGCGCGACTTTTATATGTTATCATGCTGTCTTTACTTTGTCAAGACTTTTTTAAAAGGTATTTTTTTCATTTTCCCGAACCTTCTCGACTTTTGCTGTCTTAAAGGTGTCGGTCGTGACAGCTTTTAAATTATAACATCGAAAATTGCATAAAGTCAAGAGGGTGTTTTTTGCTAAAAAGCAAGTAATAATCCTAATCATTACCCCAGAATTTATTTTATCTTGTTAATTAGCAAATAATACGCTTTTTTTCACAATATTTTTTACCTTTCCGCATTCTCTGACTTCTTTTTCAGTTAAAACTCATACCAAACGATTGTCTTCAACAATTAATTTATTGATTATCTTCAATAATTAACTTATAATTAAATTCTTTATTTCACTCTTTATTAATTCTTTATAATAACATATTAATTTTAACAATACTAATTTTTATATTAACTTTTATATTAACCGATTATCATTCTCAGTTTGTTTAAATCTTCATTATAAATTTCTTTCAGCTTTACATTATATATAATACTTGCAGGATGGTAAAGCGGAAACAGGTTAAACTCTGTCCCCAAAACCTCAACCCTGGTCAATGTACCATGAACTTCACCGATGGAAATGCTAAAGTCTCCATATACCGACCTTAAAGGTACATTGCCCAAAGTAACGATATACTCGGGATTAATAATCTCAATCTCCTTCAATAAATAGCTCCTGTTTTCAAGAATCTCATTTTTGGTCGCAGGTCTGTTTGAAACCCTGTTCGTTTCCGGTTTTACCTTTGAGAGCCTGTATTTGATTGCATTGGTTATATATATATCCTCCCTTTTCAGTCCCAGCACGTCCAAAAATTCCGCAAGGTTTTTCCCCGCAGCACCTACAAAAGGTTTTGATTTCAAAACCTCATCTTTCCCCGGAGCTTCTCCTATCAATACCAATCTGGAATTAACATTTCCGTCTCCCAAAACAATTTCTCTTTCCTGGAATTCTTTCCTGTATAAATCATATAATTCTTTCAGCCGTTCTGATTTTGACATATGCTATCCAACCTCTGTTTTACCTTTTTAAAATCCTCCCACATAAGAACCTTCTTTGACTCATCTCTCAATAATGCCGCAGGGTGAAATGTGGCTATAATCCAATATCCCTTTCTCTCAATCCACTGGCCTCTGACATTTGTAATCTTTGCATTCCTATCAATAATATATTTCATTGCCGTTGCCCCCAAACATACTATTATACGGGGCTTGACAAGCACAAGCTGGTTTCTCAGATACGGCAGGCACATTTCAGCTTCGTCATCCGTAGGAACTCTGTTGCCCGGAGGCCTGCATTTTACGATATTTGCTATATAGTACATGTCCTCTTTTATTCTCATTGCTTTCAGCAACAAATCCAGAAGCTTTCCAGCCGGCCCCACAAACGGAAGTCCCTGCAAATCCTCCTGTTCGCCTGGACCCTCCCCCACAAGCATCATGGGAGCGTTTATGTTTCCGCGCCCAATCACAATATTGGTTCTTGTCTTGCTCAAACCGCACTTTGTACAGTTTGAACATACTTTTATCAGCTCTTCCCAACTATACATACCATTTATACCCCTGTTTTGTCAGGTCCCCATATCACTTTGTGAAGCTGAACCTGAAATCTTGCATCAAGCTTATCCTCCAGTATCCATTTAACTATACCGGAGTAATCAATTTTTCCATATACCGGAGAAAAAGTCACAGTTCCTTTTTTGTGATATTTTGAAATTATATTTTTGGCCCAATCGTAATCAACTCTGCTTCCTATCACAAACTTTATTTCATCATTGTCCCTCAGCAAATCAAAATTTTCAAAGAGCATTTGGTCGCTGCATCCCGATGACGGTACTTTCATGTCCATAACATAAGAATGCTTCGGATTTTTAAGCTCAACACTTTTAAGACTTACAGAGCCGTTGGTCTCTATAGTCACAATATAGTCATCAAGGAACTCGAGCAATTGACCCAACTCTTTTTGCAAAAGGGGTTCTCCTCCTGTAAGACATACCCTTTTATAATGAAGCTTTTTTATCTCTTCAAATACTTCAGAGGGAGTCATGTCTTCTCCCTCTTTATAGGCATACCTTGTGTCACAGTAGCTGCATCGAAGATTGCAGCCGGTAAAGCGGACGAATACAGTCGGAAAACCTGCGGACAAACTCTCCCCCTGAATACTTAAAAATATCTCATTCACTTTCATGTTCTTTTCCCCTTTGAAAACAAAGCTACTCCATATCATTCCTGTCAATGGTTATATAGCTGGTGGGAGTTTCCCAAAGCACCAGTTTTTCCAAGGTGCACCGGGTATTTTGTACCTGCTTTGAAATCTCTTCCCATAACCAAAGTCCTATCATTTCACAGGTCGGATTAAAATCAAACACATCATTAAGGTACTTGTGATCCACCTTTTCCAGTACCTCATTTTCTATTATAGCTTCCAAATCATGAAAATCCATTACCAAGCCGTTTTCATCAGGAAGACCTTTCAATGTAATCTCCAATTTGTAAGTATGCCCGTGGATGTTCCTGCATTTGCCGTTATAGTCTATCAGGTGATGCGCGCTGTCAAAGGTAAACAGCTTTGTTATAGAAACTTTCCCAATTTTCATGACTGCAATCCTTTCAAATGAATTTATATTTTTAAGTTCTCTCCATATATTCTATGGTATCCACAATTCCGGCCTCTTTAAATCCCTTCAGTCTTAAAACACAGCTGTCACAAACACCGCATGCTTTTTCTCCGCCCCTGTAACAGGTTGTGGTCAAATGAAGGGGGGCATTGTTTTCACACGCCAGCTTTATAATTTCGGCTTTGGAAAGATTTATTAACGGAGTAATTATTTTAACCGGTTTTCCATTCACTCCGCTCTTCGTTCCCAGGTTTATTGCTTTTTGAAAAGCCTCGATAAATTCCGGCCTGCAATCCGGATAGCCGCTGTAATCAACAGCATTAACGCCGATAAAAATGGCTTCGGCATCCACCACCTCGGCATACCCTACTGCATAGCTTAAAAAAATTATGTTTCTTGCAGGCACATACGTAACAGGTATGGTCGGAAGCCCTTTATAATCGGGAACATCTATGTTCATATCTGTCAAAGCGCTTCCTCCCACATTTCCTATCTTCACGATTTTGTGCTCTTTTAGTTTAAAATACTTAACTACCTGTTTTGCACTCTCAAGCTCCTTTCTGTTTCTCTGCCCGTAATCAAAGGACAGAGGATAAACCTCATAGCCTTCCGCCAAGGCAACTGACAAACAAGTGGTACTGTCCAGTCCGCCGGACAACAATACAACAGCTCTTCTCATACTATCCTCTCCAATAACATTAGAATTTAAGTTAAAATGAACATTTAATTAATATTTACAAAATGACATTTGGTTTTTACGTCAAAGCAACACTGCAAATGCAAGTTCCAACAAAATCTAAGTTCAAACTCAGTTTGTCCAATACAGCAATGCATCAACACAGCAATAGAGCAACAAAAACCAATGCAATTTTTAGTACAATTTTCACAAAATATTGATGCAACTTATAAAACCAATTTATATAAGTATACCAGTATATTAATGATTTTTCAAAAAGTATTCGGCCTCAGTTTATTTTGCCAGTTTCATTTTCTCAATCCTGAACGCACAGCAGCCGATGGCACCGTTCAGCTGGGGCCTTTCAGGTATGACAACCCTTTTAAAATCAAGCTCGGATTTTATAAATTCCAGCAAAGCTTTATTTTGGGCAACACCGCCGCATACCACCAAATTCTCATGAGGAAATCTTTCAATTATCGGTTTAATCCTTTTAAAAAGGGAGTAGTTCACCCCTGCGGCAAGCTCCCTGATGCCGTACCCTTCGGATATTTTTCCGATAAGCTCCGATTCACCGAAAACAGCGCAAGTAGAGTTAAGCTCCACCGGATTTTCATGGTATCCTGCAAGCTCTTCAAGACCGATACCGAGAATGTTTGCCATGTTTTCAAGATATCTTCCGCAGGATGCGGCACATTTGTCGTTCAAAACCATGTCCGCCATTTTGCCGTTCCTGACCGATATAACTTTACTGTCCTGGCCGCCTATGTCAAGAAGCGTGAAGTCATCAAGCCCGGTCTGCCACACCGCGCCGTAAGTGTGAGCTTTTAACTCCAGTATCACCGTTGCATTTTCCACATTTACATTATTTCTTCCGTAGCCTGTGCTTACCACGCTGTCAAAGTATCCTATATCAAGTTTTTCAAAATCAACGTTGATTTTTTGGTTTACATTGGAGCAAAAGTCACGGTAAAAAGTTGCAGTGTCGTAAATCATGCTGTTTACAAAATTGCCGTCTTCAAAAACGACCAGTTTAACCGTTCTGCTCCCCAAATCTATTCCCAATACCCTCATAATTCACCTTTTCTAATATATTTTATTTTTTCAATAGAGATTATTCATTCAAATTTAAATTCACTCATCCAGCATATCAATAAACGCTTCAATACGAAGCCTTGTTCTCTGGTCAAGTTTTCCGGGTCTGTCTCCTTCAAGGGTAAGAACCGGGACACCAAGTTCCTTCCTTATTATAATGTCTTCAATACCTCTAAAACAAAATGCCTGAGTGTAGTGTATAACCCCATCAATCTTTCTTTTTTTCACCTGGGCGGTTATATCTTCAAGTCTGCCTCTTATACCGTACGGGTAGGTAAATCTCCTGTATTCTTCCACAATATCTTCAATGCCAACCGAATCTGCCATTGTAAACTGTCTCTGCACCTCATTATATACCACCCTGGCATCAAGAGATTCAATAAATTCATATATATCTGCGTTAATAGGCGGAACTCCTATATACCCTATTCTTTTACTCTCTGTTTTCGGCTCCCTTTTTTCAATGGAGGAAATAGCATCTTCCAGCTCGCGGCCAAAGGTAACATAATCCCCGTTAAAATCACTGCTTGAAACCTGCCATATGTGATTTTCAAATCCTCCGGCCTTGTTGTGCTTCCATGTCAATTCATCCAAATAAGCAAGTCTTAGTCTAATCTTGTCCAATTCCTTTTTAACTTTCAAACACTCTTCATAACTGACCCCAAAATGACTGCAAAACCTGTCAATTTCCTTTTTCAACCGGTCGTAACTTCGGGAACTGGGATATGAAAACTGGAAACATTGCACGCCCTTCAGTTCCAAAACCTCCACAAGGGCTTTCGCATTAGAGCAGTCACCTTCAACAACACCTATCAGCTCATCTATTCCTCCCATATCTGCCACAGCAGAATAAATACCTTTTATCCATGCACAGATATTTCTGGGAAAACCTGTATTTTCAGCCACTTCTATCAACTTTCCCGGATTATCATCGGTAATAAAAACATTATTTAAATCAACAGGTCTGTACCCTGCCGCAAATATCACCTCAACGGGTACGCTTGTTGTAAAACCTATATTTTTCAAACCAACTAACACCTCAAATCATTTCTTCCCATAAAATTATAATACATAAATTAATGGTTTTAAGCAATTATATATTAAGCCCAACGAAATGACTACAAAAAATCAGCCTTTTCAGCTGATTTTTAAAATTCACTTTGTTACCACTAATTGGAGTAATAGAAATTTTGTTCTATAAGTTCTTTTGTTTTCTTTTTGTCATATATATAAAACCACTGTCCTCCGATATATCTGGAATATCCCGGCAGTGTGTACCCATTGATTTCGGGGGTTTTAATATTTTTTATGTCTTTAATAAAATAACGTATGTCTCCAATCTCAATGTTTGTCCTCATATTTTTTTTCAAGGTGTAAAAAATTTCATCCGCCTTAAGTAAATATTTTAATTTTAGCTTTTGATTCACAAACTCCCTCATAAAAAGCTGCTGCATTTTAATCCGTCCAAGATCCCCATCCTCATAACCTTCCCCGTTGTGGTTGCCTTTGCGGTATCTTACAAATTGCTCCGCTTTTTTGCCGTCCAATACTTGCTTTCCCTTCTTTAAGTGAATGTGGAGATTCTGATACGGATCGTCATAGTCCATGTCAAAGGGTACGTTTATTTCCACACCCCCCAACGTGTCAACGATTTCCCTAAAGCCCTTGAAATTCAAAGTAACATAGTAATCTACGGGAAGGCCGGTTATATCCTCCACCATGTCAATTACCATTTTTTCTCCGCCTTTTCCAATAAGGGCGTTTATCTTCATGTATTTGCCGTTGACTTTCACCCGGGTATCCCTAGCAATGGACAATATGTTCATTTTGTTTTCATCAGGGTTGTAGTTTATAAGAGCAATGACATCGGACCTTTTCTCATCATCATCAAGCCCCAGGACAAGGACATTTATATATGAGTTTAAGGTCTTTCGCCCATCTTCCCGGTCAATTTTCCATTTTACAATCTCCACAGGATCGTACTTGTCGTCAGACTCTGTTCCATTGTATTTCTCTTTTGCAAGCAAAAGAGTGTATATTCCTTGTATAAATAAAACCAGTGAAAAAACTACACATATATACAGAATACTTTTTCTAAAATTCATACTTCACCCGTGTTTAAAATACATAAGCGTTATAAAAAACCGTATTCTTAGTATATGTGTATAACATTTTTTAATACAACGGACAGAGTCAAATCAAAAAATAAATCCTGCTAAAATTTCAAATTTTTAAATCTTTCCACAGCCTCAAGAGTATTCTCCCTGCTTCCGAAAGCGGTTAACCGGAAATATCCTTCTCCGCTCGGTCCGAATCCTGAACCGGGTGTTCCGACAACATTTATTTCTTTTAGCATGATATCAAAAAATTCCCATGAACTTATGCCATCCGGAGTCTTAAGCCAGATATACGGAGCATTTACTCCTCCAAATACGGTAAGCCCGATATCCTCCAAACCTTGTTTGATTATTTTTGCATTTTCCATGTAATAGTCTATGGTTTCTTTAGTCTGTTTTTGTCCCTCCGGGGTATAAACCGCCGCCGCTGCCCGCTGTATAATATACGGAACACCGTTGAATTTTGTTGTCTGTCTTCTGTTCCAAAGGCTGTTGAGCTGATGCGCTTCTCCGTTTTTGGTATAAGCCACAACCTTTTTGGGAACTACGGTATACGCACACCTTGTTCCGGTAAAACCTGCCGTCTTGGAAAAGCTTCTAAACTCAATTGCCACCTCATCTGCTCCCTCAACCTCATAAATGCTGTGGGGCACATCTTTCTCACGGATATACGCCTCGTATGCCGAGTCAAACAGTATTATCGCGCGGTTTTCCCTTGCATAGTCGACCCACTTTTTAAGTTCTTCCCTAGACAAGGTCATTCCCGTCGGATTATTTGGGAAACAAAGGTAAATAATATCCACTTTCTCTTTTGGAAGTTCAGGAATGAAATTGTTTTCGGCAGTACACGGAAGATAGGTTATATTCTCAAAATAACCATTCGCAAGATACTTTCCGGTCCTTCCTGCCATAACATTGCTGTCAACATAAACAGGATATACAGGGTCGGTAACGGCAACTTTGTTGTCCAGGCCAAATATCTCCTGGAAATTTCCAGTATCACTTTTCGCCCCGTCGCTTACAAAAACCTCGTCCTCATCAAGCCTGATTCCCCGGGGCATATAGTCATATTCAATTATTTTGCTGACTAAGAAGCTATAACCTTGCTCCGGTCCGTATCCTTTAAAAGTCTCCTCTTTTGCCATTTCGTCCACCGCTTTGTGCAAAGCGTCAATAACTGCCGGCGCCAACGGCTTTGTAACATCTCCAATACCCAGCCGTATTATTTTTGCATTGGGATTTTCCTTTCTGAAATTGTCCACTCTCCTCGCAATTTCAGAAAAAAGGTAGCTTCCCGGAAGCTTAAGATAATTTTCATTAATAAAAGCCATAGACAACCTCCATTCTATTTTTTTCTTTCAAAAGTCACCATGCCAAAAATCAAATTGTATGATTTTAGGGACTTGAACCTGTCAAAGGTTTAAAGTTCGTTCAAGTCAACTTCACCTTCAAATACTTTAACAGCCGGACCCGTCATATAGACATGATTGTTATTCTCATTCCATTCAATAATAAGGTCCCCACCCAAAAGTTTTACAGTTGCCTTCCTTTCACTGACACCGTTCAGCACCGATGCCACCAGCACGGCACAGGCACCGGTTCCGCATGCCAAAGTCTCCCCCGCGCCTCTTTCCCAAACCCGCATTTTCAGGGTGGTTCTGTCTATCACTTCCACAAACTCGGCATTTATTCTTTTTGGAAAGAGAGGATGATGTTCCATTTTAGGACCGATTTTTTCAAGAGGAAAAATGTCCACATTCTTGACATAGGATACTGCATGGGGATTTCCCATTGACACACATGTGACTTTAAATTCTTTTCCGTCTATTTCAACAGGCTCCGTCCTGAAAATCTCCTTGTCACTGTTCACCGGTATATTTTCCGGCTTCAATATAGGTTCCCCCATATCAACTTTTACAAGTTTGGCCTTTCCATCTTGCACAGTCAGTTCAAGAACCTTTATTCCTGCCAGCGTCTCTACTCTTATAACATTTTTATTCGTCATTCCCCGGTCAAATACATATTTCCCCACACATCTTATCGCATTTCCGCACATTTCGGCCTCAGAACCGTCCGAATTGAACATTCTCATCTTAAAGTCCGCCCTCTCTGAAGGCATTATCAGTACAAGTCCGTCGGAACCAATGCCAAAATGCCTGTCGCTGACCTTTTTCGCAACTTCGGAAGGGTTTTCGACAGTCTCTTCAAAGCAATTAACATATATATAGTCATTCCCCAGCCCATGCATTTTGGTAAACCTCATTTTGCAACCTCCAAATTTAAAACTTGCATTTTTCTTTGTACTCATTATAACATACATTTCTTACATGACAATATGAAAAAAGAATTTTTTATGCATTTAATATTGTTTTTGAAGCAAAATATAAATATACTCAAGCACTATACAAATTTAGTGTGAGTAGTTTAAGACTTATTCATAAATCTTCACAGCGGGGTGGATAAATGAAAATTCTCGTTATAATTCCTGCATATAACGAAGAAGCCACAATAAAAAACGTTATCCAACGAATAAAACTTAAAATGCCGCAAGCTGACATCCTCGTCGTAAATGACGGTTCAAAGGACAATACATCCCGGAAAGCAAAAACAGCAGGAGCCAAAGTAATAGACTTGCCCTACAACCTTGGAATAGGAGGTGCAATGCAAACCGGATACTTATATGCCAAGGAAAACGGATATGATATTGCCGTTCAGGTGGATGGGGACGGGCAACACGACCCTTCCTATATAAAGGAGCTGATTGAGCCCATCATAAACAATTCGGCCGATGTGGTTGTCGGTTCCCGCTACATCAGCAAAACCAATTACAAGTCATCGGTATTTAGAAGAATGGGAATGATTTTTTTCTCATTTTTGGTAAGTACACTGACAAACCAGAAATTCAAGGACACAACCTCGGGTTTCAGGGCTGTAAACAAAGAAGTCATAAATTATTTTTCCAACCATTATCCCGTGGATTATCCCGAAGTTGACGTATTGATAAGGCTCAAAAAAAGGAATTTCAGAATTGCAGAACTTCCGGTGGAAATGTATAAGCGCCAGGGAGGCAAATCTTCCATCACAACCTTTCGTTCATTATATTACATGCTAAAGGTAAGTCTTGCCATTATCATTGGTACATTACGGTCGTCCGAAGAGTAGAGAGGTGGTATAAATGGTTATAAATGTATATTCCCTTTCCATAATGTTCAGCGTGTTCTTTTTATTGCTCGTAATCGAATTGGTAAGAAAAAACAAGCTTCAGGAGCGCTACTGCCTGCTGTGGATACTAATGAGCATTATCCTCCTTGTATTGTCCAGCACTCCGGTTATCATAGAAACTGTTTCCGCATGGCTCGACATAAAAAATCCTCCTTCCCTCTTGTTTTTGTTCGGTCTTGGATATTTGATTTTATACAACCTTGCCACTACGGTAACGGTGTCAAAACAGTCGGAAAGAATAACCCGTCTCACCCAGGAAATCGCCCTTCTTAGACAAAAAATCACCGACATGAACTCAAAGTAAAATAAAAATTGCTTATTACCCATAATACTGCTATAATATAGACATATACTTCTATATTTTTTGTTTTTAGGAGGTTTATATTTATTTTTTGGAATTTATGTTGTATTTTGGGTTATTAGGAGACAATTATGGGTACACATTTGATTTCAGTTGCTATCCCGGTATACAATGAAGCAAAACAAATTTATGAAAATATAAATATAATTCACAAAATTTTGACAGAAAACAACATTAATCATGAATTTATCCTTGTGGACGACGGGTCCCGGGACAACACGTGGGAAGAGCTTAAAAGGCTTTCTGTGGATCTTCCGAATGTCCTGGCCATCAGACTTAGCAGGAATTTCGGCAAGGAAGCCGCTCTTTGTGCGGCGTTGGAAGCCGCCCACGGAGATGCTTGTGTGGTTATGGATTCCGACCTTCAGCATCCGCCGGAAATCATTCCCCAAATGGTGCGAATGTGGAGAGAAGAAGGTTATGACGTCGTGGAAGGTGTAAAGTCTTCAAGGGGTAAGGAAAGTATTACAAACAAGGTGGGTGCCCATTTATTCTACTCAATATTGAAAAATTTGTCGGGCTTTAACTTAGACGGCGCATCCGATTTCAAACTTCTTGATTCGAAAGTGGTGGCTTCATGGCGCATCATGCCGGAGCGCAACACCTTTTTCAGAGGAATGTCCGCCTGGCTTGGATACAAAAGAGCCTCCATTCCCTTCGAAGTGGTGGAAAGAAGGGAAGGAAAATCAAAATGGTCCACTTTAAAACTTTTCAAACTGGCAATAACCGCAATAACATCTTTTTCGTCGCTTCCGCTTCATTTGGTTACATTAATGGGCATGTTGTTTCTCTTCTGCTCCATTATAATGGGCATTTACACCCTGTATATGAAGTTCAGAGGTTTGGCCGTAAGCGGTTTCACCACTGTCATTCTTCTGCTTTTGATAATCGGGAGCACATTAATGATAAGTCTCGGCATTATAGGAACCTACATTGCAAAAATATTTGACGAGGTCAAGTTCCGTCCGCGGTACATAATAAGCGAAAAAGCGACAAGTAAAAAAACAGAACATGAAAATATCGGCACAAACAGTTAACATTGCCGCCGCTTAAAAATATGCCGAAACACATTTATAAAAATTTACATTTATAAAAATTTGTTTTTTAATTTTAATTATTATATTATATATTTTTGTGGAGGTCGATAAAAAATGTTCAAAAAAGTGGTTGCAATTTTTACCACAATGGTTTTACTAATAGCTCTTACAGTTGTTTCCTGTGCTGAAAATACCAATTACATCTTTAACGGTTCTTTTGAACTGCTTATAGACGGCGAACCCTCAAACTGGATGAGGGAAGCTTACGACAAATCTCCCGGCGCATCAAATTTTAGAGTTGAAACCGAAGGCGCCAAGTTCGGGGAAAAATACGTCACTATTATCAACAACAAATTAAATGACAGCAGATATTCACAAATCGTCCTGGTTGAAGAAAACAAGAAGTACAAGCTGTCCTGTTACATAAAAACTGAAAACGTAAGTGAAGAAGGTAAAGGCGCAAATCTTTCCGTGGCAGAACAGACAGTAACATCAAAGCGAATCAAGGGAACAACCGACGATTGGGAATACGTCGAATTGTATGTTATCACCGAAAGCGGTGTTGACAGAATAAAAGTTACCGTTGGACTCGGCGGATACAGTGGAATGAGTACGGGAAAAGCATCTTTCGACAACGTGACGATGGAGGAGGTTGAAACAATACCCGAAGGTGCGCCCCGTGCTGTAGTAAAAGCCCAAAACACTAAAAAAAGCAGTAATAATTCCAACAATACCAACAACACCAAGAGCTCTTCATCTCAAAACAACGAAAACAAAAATGAATTAGGCAAGGTTGTTTTGGTAATGTTGATTGTGGGAGCTATTGCCGTGGGAGTTGCTGTTTACAATACCTTCAGATCAAACAAAAAAGTTTCGGGCAACCAAGGCAATGCCAGCAACAATACCGGTACAAATACCAACATGACAGAATCTGCCGCCAATAAAGAATCCGCGGGCAATAAGGAATTTTCTGACAACAATGAATCTTCCCACAGCAAAGAAGATTCTTCTGATAATTCTGATTCTGATAATAAAGAATCTTCTGATTAATTAAAGATGACAAAAAAGATGACAAAAATTAAAACTTTTATCTTTCAGGATGTCAGAAAGGCATCAGGTATGCTTCAAAAAAACAAAAGAAAAAATAACATTGTTGACAACATAAATGCAAAAGCCTGATTATCAGCCTTTCTGCATTTATGTTTAAATATTTTTAAATTTATGAATTTTTTTGGGGGTGCTTACAAAGTGTCGAAAAAACTTTTTAAGGTCTGCCTTATATTATTAATCTCAATTCAGTTCATTTTTTCTTCTCCCGTGTTTGCTGAAAGTGAAAATCTTGTAAAAAACCCCGGGTTTGAAGAAGGAAATGATGAGAGTGTATATTTTTGGCAGACCCACTGTTGGGAAAAAGCTGAAGGAGTTACAGAATTTTTTATTGATGAATCCGTATACCATTCCGGAGGCAAAAGTGCGTGCATAGTTAACCATTCTGAAAATGATTCCAGATACATGCAGCCAATCAAGGTAAAAGGAGATACATATTATAGATTGTCCTGTTGGGTAAAGACAGAAAATGTCGGAACCAAAACCAAAGGAGCCAACATCTCCATTGAAGGCAGCCTGGATACTTCCAGGGATATCCGTGAAACAAGCGATAACTGGGAATATCTCGAGCTATATGGTAAGACCAGTCCAAACCAGGAAACCTTTACTCTTACCATAGGTCTTGGCGGATACGGCAATACCAATACCGGTAAAATATGGATTGATGACGTTGAAGTTGTCGAGCTTGAAAGTCTTCCTGCCGGCAAAACAGCCATCAACCTTGATCCGAAGTATACAGGAGGAAATCAGAACACGTCTGAAAATACCGGCGGTAAAATATTTATGATTTTTATCGCACTAATTTTCTTTCTCATTTTGCTTGCCGTGATATTTGTCATATTCTTTAAAGACAAAATGCCCGGCTTTAACGCCAAAGCGGCGCAGACCGACAAGCCGGCAGCCAAAAAAAATCAGAAAGATAATGATGAGAAATGGATAAAAGTCAAATTTGACAAAATTGATTTTATCATAATGGGCGTTATGACCCTTGTTTATCTCTACGTTGCTTTGTACAACCTCGGAGATTTTAAAGTTCCCACCACTTCATGGGAACCAACTCTGCCCGGTGAATATTTTACCGTAGATCTTGGCAAAGAAGCCACTCTGTCAAGAATATACTACTACTGCGGACTGGGCAGTAACAAATACAATCCTTTTTCCAAATTAAGAGTTGAATATCTTAATGAAAACCAGGAATTTGAATATCTTGCAACTATTGATAAGAAAGAGCTTCAAGACATCTTTAAATGGAAATACGTTGACACCGCACCGGTAACCACCACACAACTCAAGTTTATTGTAGACTCCACCGGAGGCGCGTTCAATGAAATAGCCATAGTTGAACAAAACAGCAAAGAGCCTTTGAAAAATATCAAAATTATTGACAGCGTACTGGAAGATGAAAGCAAGGCTACAATAGGAAATCTTTTTGATGAACCGGACAAGTTTGCATTCAAGCCTTCCTACATGAACGGAATGTATTTCGATGAAATTTATCATGCAAGGACGGCTTTCGAACACATTCACAGAATGTCTCCTTATGAAACAACCCACCCACCTCTCGGGAAAATCTTCATAGCATTGGGTATCCTCGTATTTGGAATGGTGCCTTTCGGCTGGAGAATAGTCGGCACTCTGTTTGGTGTTGCCATGGTGCCGGTAATGTATATGTTCGGAAAAAAGGTCTTCCATGACAGATTTTATGCGTTTTGCACTGCATTTTTAATGATGTTTGACTTTATGCATTTCAGTCAGACGCGAATAGCAACAATAGACAGCTATGTAACTTTATTTGTCATACTCATGTATTACCACATGTATGACTACTTTATAAACAAATCCTACAACACAACCCTTAAGGAATCTTTGAAGCCTTTGTTCCTAAGCGGACTGTTCTTTGGGTTGGGCGCCGCCAGCAAGTGGATTGCAATTTACGGAGCCGCCGGACTTGCCCTTCTGTTCTTTGTAAACAAGGGAACCGAGTTTTGGGAATATAGAAAGATATCAACCGGCAAATCCAAAAAGAAACCTCTCTGGATTGGCGATTATCCTTCAAACTTAGGCATTACGATAGGAGCGTGTGTTTTATTCTTTATTATAATTCCTCTGGTAATTTACATCCTGTCATATATTCCTTATATGCTGGTACCCGGGGACAACAAAGGAATCACTGTATTTATTGAAAACTCCAAGCACATGTTTGAATATCACTCAAAACTGGAAGCGGAACACCCGTACCAGTCCGCATGGTGGGAATGGCCTATTATGGCAAAACCCATGGCGTTCTACTTCGGTAGCGACCTTGAACCCGGTATGACTTCAAAAATATTTACAATGGGAAATCCGGCCGTATGGTGGGTTGGACTTCTGGCTTTATTGATAGTTGCAATATTTGCCCTTTCAAAAGTCAACAAAAATCTTGTCGTACTGTTTACTTTGGCAGCAACCACCTTCGGATATGTTGCACTGCCTAAAACAATCTTCACAGAAACTCTGAAAGCCCAAAGCGCCGAATTATGCTGGGCCGTAATCTTCTTCGCATTAATTGCTATCCTGCTGGTTCTGTCAAAGCTGGATACGGACATTTTAATAACCAGCGCTGTTTCCTCGGTTGCATTTGGAACAATACTTTACCTCTTTAAAGATATCGAAAGAGGAGATGCATACTTAAAGAGCGGCAATACACAGCTTATTATATGGGCCTGTCTTTTAATATGTATAACATTGCTGTTTATCGGAATATACAGGTACGACAAAAAAATGATGGTGCCTTTGGCCGGACTTATATTCCAGTACGTACCATGGATTGCCGTCCCCAGAATAGCATTTATATATCACTATTTCTCCATTGTACCGTTTTTAATACTGTTAATTGTTTATGTCATTAAAAAAGCTGCCGATAAACATAGTGGCGTAAAATATTTCGCATGTGTTTACCTTGGAATTGTTATGGCTCTGTTTATACTCTTCTATCCTGGATTGTCAGGACTTGAAGTACCTACATCTTATATGAGATATCTTAAATGGTTTAACACATGGTATTTCTAAACAAGGAAATTGGAGGCAAAAGAAATGTCGGAGAAAATTGTATGTTCAGTTGTTGTACCTCTTTACAACGAAGAAGAGGTAATTCTGGAAACCTACAAAAGGCTTAAAAATGTAATGGAATCACTGAATGAGCCTTATGAAATAATATTTGTCAACGATGGAAGCAAAGACAGAACAGGAATTATCGCCAATGAAATATGTAACAAGGATAAAACCGTAAAGCTGGTGGACTTTGCAAGAAATTTCGGCCATCAAACCGCAATAACCGCCGGAATGGATTATTCTGAAGGTGAAGCCATAGTTGTCATTGATGCAGACCTTCAGGACCCTCCGGAGCTTATTCCCAAAATGATTGAAAAATGGCGCGAAGGCTATGATGTTGTATACGGAAAAAGAAAAGAAAGAAAAGGCGAAACTTTCTTTAAAAAGTTTACGGCAAAGGTATTCTACCGCTTCTTAAGAAGAATGACCGATGTAGATATTCCTGTTGACACAGGCGACTTCAGACTCATAGACCGGAAGGTCTGTGAAGCTCTCAAGCTGGTTAATGAGCGCAACAGATATATACGCGGCATAATAAGCTGGCTTGGCTTTAAACAAACAGGAATTGAGTTTGTAAGGGAAAAACGCTTTGCCGGCGAAACAAAGTATCCCTTAAAGAAAATGCTGAAGTTTGCCGCCGATGCCATTACATCATTCTCCTATAAACCTTTGAAGCTGGCGTCATACTTTGGTATGCTGCTCTCATTTTGCAGTTTCGTATATCTGCTTGTGGTTATCTGGATGAAGCTTTTTACGGACCATGTACAACAAGGTTGGGCGTCAACCGTCGCAATCAACCTCTTTTTCCACGGCATTACTCTTATCATTTTAGGTATCATGGGAGAGTATATAGGAAGAATTTATGACGAAGCCAAAGGAAGACCTTTATATATCGTAAAACAGACCAGAAACTTCTCTGAAGACAAAACCGACAAGATAACCATAAGAAAAAAATAATCACAAAGGATAGTCTCAAAGCAAGGTTTATAAAGTTCGTAACAATAAAATAATAAACCAAAAACAATAAATCAATAAGCCACCAATAAAACATCCCCTGAATAAAAGCTGAGAACAGTGTTCTCAGCTTTTATTCAGGGGGGATTTGTTTTTGGATAAAAAAAATAACAGTTAAAAACACAAAAGCGAGTATTTTATACTCGCTTTTGTCTGGTGGAGGGAGATGGATTCGAACCATCGAAGGCTGAGCCAACAGATTTACAGTCTGCCCCCTTTGGCCACTCGGGAATCCCTCCATATGGAGCTGGTGGACGGAATCGAACCCCCGACCTGCTGATTACAAGTCAGCTGCTCTACCTGCTGAGCTACACCAGCTTATATTAAATTTACAAGAAATTTATTATAATTTAATTTAAATCTATAGTGGCGACCCGGAAGGGGCTCGAACCCTCGACCTCCAGCGTGACAGGCTGGCATTCTAACCAACTGAACTACCGGGCCATGTTGTTTGCCTTTCTTTTTGACCTGCCTACTGGTCTGCCAGCGATAAACAGCTTCTGGCAGACCAGCACCAAATACAGGCTGATAATGGTGACCCATAGGGGACTCGAACCCCTGTTACCGCCGTGAAAGGGCGGTGTCTTAACCGCTTGACCAATGGGCCATGTCTGAAATCAACTTAAAACCTCGCTGACACAGTATATTTTAGCCGGAACCTCTCAAAATGTCAAGTGAAAATTTCGTTTTTTATTCCGAATTCCGCATTTTAAGAGGTTTTAAAAGGAATCTTATGACACCTTCTGCGTCATAAGCTTCCTTTTATTACCTGGTGAGCCATCCGCGACTCGAACGCGGGACACCATGATTAAAAGTCATGTGCTCTGCCAACTGAGCTAATGGCCCATAAATCTGCGTGAACATCAGCATCTCTGTTATTTGCTGCATCACACAGTTATATATATTACAATAGGTTATAGGGTTCTGTCAACTGATTTTTTTAAATTTTTTGTGTAATTTTTTAATTTTTTTATGGATATAATTCCTTTAGCTTCCCGGCTACCCAAAACTGCTCAAGAACCTGAGCAGTTTTGAGTGCCTGCAAAGTCATCGAAATCTCATTTTAGTTTACGACTATAGTCTGCTCTCTTTCCTTCCCCACACCAATCAGTTTTATTTTTACTCCGACAATTTCTTCTATTCTGCTCAGATACTTTTTCGCGTTGTCAGGAAGATCATCAAAGGACTTTACGTTTGATATGTCTTCATCCCAACCGTCAAATTCCTCATATACGGGTTCACATTGGGCAAGCTCTTTTAAGCTGCACGGGAAATTGCGCGTTTCCTGCCCGTTCTTTTTATACGCAACACAAAGCTTGATTTTTGGCAGCTTTCCTATTGTATCAACATGGTTTATTGCCAGTGCGGTAAGTCCGTTTACTCTGGCAGCATACTTTATCATAACGAGATCAAGCCACCCGCAGCGTCTTGGCCTTCCCGTAGTTGTGCCATATTCCCATCCAAGTTCTCTTATTCTGTCGCCTATTTCGTTGTTCTGTTCCGTCGGGAACGGTCCTGCGCCAACTCTTGACGTATAGGCTTTCAGAACCCCATATACCTCATTGATAAAAACAGGTCCGACTCCTGCACCTGTACAAACTCCACCTGCCACAGGATTGGAAGAAGTGACATAAGGGTAGGTTCCGAAATCAAGATCCAAAAATGTTGCCTGGGCTCCTTCAAACAATATATTTTTTCCCTGCTCTATGGCCTCAAATATAATGCTGTTTACATCCGCAACGTATTCCTTAAGCTTTCTTCCATATTCAAGATATTCGGATATAACCTGTTCCTCATCCAGTTTTTGTCCGCCGTATACCTTTTCAATTATGAGGTTCTTAACCTTCAAGTTTTCTCTTACCTTCCTGACAAATTCATCTTCATCAACAAGGTCGCACATTCTGATTCCCGATCGTTCCGTCTTGTCAGAGTAGCACGGCCCAATTCCTCTTTTGGTTGTCCCTATTGAATTCTCTCCACGAAACTTCTCCTGAAGCTCATCCAAAAGTTTGTGGTACGGCATGATAACATGAGCCCTGTCACTTATCAAAAGCCTGTCAGTACTTATCCCTTTCTCATTAAGCTCCTTAATTTCCTTTAGCAAAACTGCCGGATCAACCACAACACCGTTGCCTATAATACAAGTTTTGCCTTCATTCAATATGCCCGACGGTATAAGATGCAACGCATATTTTACACCGTTGGCCACTATCGTGTGTCCGGCATTGTTTCCTCCTGAAAATCGCACCACCATGTCCGAGTCTTTGGCCAGCATGTCAATATACTTGCCTTTTCCCTCATCTCCCCACTGGGTGCCTACTACAACTCTGGTAGCCATTTTTATATTCCCCCTATTCCAGAAGTCAGACCATCATTAATAAACCGGTATAAACCGTATTTAGGAAATTAAGCATAAAAATAAAGCAATTTATACCCGGTCAACGTTTGAAGCAGTAAGACACTAAGTCCGTTCGCTGCCGCTATACTTTAATGGTACTGCATTAATTTTTTGGAACATTTAAATTATAACTTCAAAATGATTCAATTACAACTTTAAACAATCACCAATTATATAATATCATTTAAACCAAATAAAAACAACCAAAAAGTCGAACATTTAACTAAAATTCGAGGCCAATAGTTCGGTTTTTGCTGACAATCAAAGTAAAAATTCCAAAAAGTTTATATGAAGATAAAAGGCACAAAAAAATAAGACATTAAATGTCTTATTTTTTTGCCGGATTGCTTTCATCCATGTATCACGCTGATATCAACGGTTTATGGTGCTTTAGAACCAATTTGTTTTCAGACTTCTTTCTTTTCAAAATACTCGTTCAGCTCTTTAACAAGCTTATCAGCGTCTATCCCGTGAACCGCACAGGCATCTTCAATGCTTTCTCCCATTGAAGACGGACATCCAAGGCAATGCATTCCGTTGTTGATGAATATGGGAGCAGTACCTCTGTCCATTTGCAGTACATCGGCTATAATCATATCCTTTGTAATCTTCACTTCCATCCCTCCAAATCTTTTAAATGTTAAACATCGTAAAAATTTAACCTAAATTTTATTATACACTATTGTCAAATAAAAATATACCCTGTTTTTTTCCCCGTTTTATTTAATATTTTTATAGGCTAACATTTTTTATGGGCTAACAATCCGGTATTTTTCTCTTCCGATTTTATAAAGATCGTTTCCATAGCTGTCGATTATCACAACTGCCGGAAAATCTTTGACAGTAAGCTTTCTTATCGCCTCTGTGCCAAGTTCGGGAAAAGCTATCAATTCCTCCGCAACAATTGACTTTGCAATCAGGGCTCCCGCGCCTCCGATTGCTCCGAAATATACCGCACCATAACTTTTCATTGCATCCACAACCGCTTCACTTCTCAGTCCCTTGCCTATCATTCCCTTAAGTCCGAGTTTTATCAGCAAAGGAGCATAAGCATCCATCCTGCTGCTGGTTGTCGGACCTGCGGAACCAATGACTTCACCGGGTTTTGCAGGGCAAGGCCCAACATAATATATTATCTGGTCCCTTATATCAAAAGGCAACGGCCTACCCTCTTGTATAAGATTTACCATTTTTTTGTGTGCCGCATCTCTGGCCGTGTATATTGTTCCATTGATACTTACAACATCTCCTGCCCTAAGTTCTCTGGCCTTTTCCCCGGTCAAAGGCGCTTCAATAATGTACTTCATATTTACCACCCTTCACATAATAACTAACATTTAAATAATTATTTCTGCATGTCTTGTTGCATGACAGTTTATATTCACGGCCACCGGAAGACCTGCAATATGGGTTGGAAAAACTTCAATATTTACACCTAATGCCGTAATTCTTCCTCCCAGTCCCGAAGGACCTATGCCCAGCCTGTTTATACGCTCAAGCATTTCCTCTTCCAGCTCCTTTAAATACGGTATGTCATTCCTTTTGTCTATCGGCCTCAAAAGCGCTTTTTTGGCCAAAAAAGCCGCCTTTTCCATGGTTCCTCCGATACCTACGCCGACGACAACAGGAGGACAGGGATTCGGCCCCGCTTTTTCCACCGTCTCAATTATAAAATTCTTAACTCCTTCTATTCCCTGGGAAGGGGTAAGCATTTTCAGGGCACTCATATTTTCACTTCCAAAACCTTTAGGAGCTACAGTTATTTTTATTTTGTCTCCGTCAACAATGTTGTAATGAATCACCGCCGGAGTATTATCCTTTGTGTTTATCCTTTCTATAGGGTCATTTACAACCGACTTTCTGAGATAGCCCTTCTCATAGCCCCTTCTAACCCCTTCATTGATTGCATCAGTGAGGTTACCTCCCGTGATATGTACATCCTGGCCTATGTCCATAAAAACAACGGCCATTCCCGTATCCTGACAGATTGCCACGGCCTTTTCCCTTGCTATCTGCGCATTCTCAATAATCTTGCTTAAAATCTCTTTGCCATTGTCCGATTCTTCTTTTTCAAGCCCTTTTTCCAAGCCATTTATTATATCATCGTTAAGATAATAATTTGAGTCCATGCAAAGCTTTTCCACAGCTTCAGTAATACTATCAACATGAATTGTTCTCATGACATCCCCCGACCTCTTGTTTCTTAAACTTGCCGCCTAAAACTTTTAAAGTTTAATTCTAGTATACAAAAACCTGTTTTGACTGTAAACAGGAATAAAGATAAATCAAACATTTTTTGATAATTAAATAGGACTTTTTTTAATATCTCTGATATAATAAAAGTAGAGGGCGATTGAAAAATTGCCTGCCAAATCTTTTGGGGATTAAGCATTGCTAATTTTTAAGCATATATTGCAATATAAATGTTTTACTGACAATAGGAGGGGTTATAAGCCTTAATTCTTTGCATCCGTTTGCCGATAAGCATCTTATGAAAGGGGTTTTTATCTTGAGTTCACCTCAGAACATTTTAGTTTGTGTAACTCAGCAGATTACTTGCGAAAGACTTATACTAAAAGCCGCAGAATTAAGAAACGAATTAAAGGGCGAACTCTTTGTCATACATGTTGCAAAAAATGAATGGAACTTCCTGGACAACATAAAGGAGGGAGAGGCTTTAGAATACTTGTTTAAAATATCAAAATCGGTCGGTGCAAACCTTTCAGTGTTAAAATCCGATGATATTGTTCAAACCATAGTGAATTTTGCAAAGGAAAATAAAATTACCCATATTGTAATGGGAGAGTCCCCTAATGACCACAAGGAAAACAATTTTTACAATGAACTGAAGAGACTTTTAAGTAATGTTGAGATTCTTGTCATACCCCAGGCCGGAATCTGATTACAAGCTTTCCGGCATGTTCTCAGCAAATTTAGTGATATATTATACACCATTATTTATAATTATGCAATTAATAATTGATTTTTTACAAAAAAATTTGATTTATGTCATTAATTTATTCGGAATTGCTTGACTTTCCGCGATTTTCATTATAAAATATTGTCGAATTCCAAATTTAGGAGGTTGTGTACATGAACAAAACTGAATTAATAAACTCAATTGCTTCGAAATCCGGTCTGAGCAAAAAAAACAGTGAAGCTGCTCTGAACGCTTTTATCGCATCTGTTGAAGAAGCACTTAAGAAAGGTGACAAAGTAGTACTCGTTGGTTTCGGCACTTTCGAAGTTAAGAACAGAGCTGCAAGAAAAGGAAGAAATCCTCAAACAAAAGAAGAAATCACAATCCCCGCATCCAAAGCTCCTGTATTTAAAGCAGGAAAAGGATTAAAGGACATAGTTAACAAATAATTAAATTATATCATTAAAAGACCTGTCGTACGACAGGTCTTTTAGATTAATCAGGCAATTTAAGGCCTAAGCCCCATGGTTATTCTTATTTTATCAGCCATCATTGCTATACACTCGGAATTGGTGGGTTTTCCTTTGCTGTAATTAATCGTGTATCCAAACAACGCGTCCACAGTATCGGGATTTCCCCTTGCCCAGGCGCTCTCTATGGCATTTCTGATCGCCCGTTCAACTTTTTGAGGTGTGGTATTGTACTTTTCAGCAACGGCAGGGTATAAATTCTTTGTGACGGACGTAAAGACTTTTGAATTCTTTACTGTTTGTATGACGGCCTCACGAAGATACTGATAACCGGCCATATGGGGAGGTATACCCACCTCATGCATCAAATTGGTTACTTCGACTTCAAGATCATAGTTTTTGTCAACGTTGCTGCTTAAAAGCTCGGAATTCTTGATAATCGGCTTGTTTGAGAAAACGGACGTTGTCTTTTCCCTGTACAGCTGTCTTATTCTCGTGACCAGCACTTCCACATCAAAAGGCTTGATTATATAGTATTCCGCACCGAGATTAACAGCTCTTTGCACAAACACATCCTGTCCGATTGCTGAAAGCATTATGAAGATGGGCCTGTATTCAAGCTGCATGGTTGACAGCCTTTCCAGAACCCCCAAACCGTCCAGGTTGGGCATAATAATATCGAGCACAACTACATCGGGCTTTTTGGAAATAATCATTTCTATTGCCTGTAAACCGTCCTTTGCAAGTTCCAAAACTTCTATGTCTTCGTATTGATTCATGTATTCCTTCAACAGTTTTGCAAACTCAACATTATCATCGGCAATTAAAACTGAAATTTCTCCCTTCATTCCATTACCCCACTTTAAATGAAATAATTCTAAATACAAAATGTTCTAAAATGTGTCATATAATTTATTATTAATCGCTGAAACAATTCCTTCTATTTTACATTATAATATAAAACTTTATAAAATAATACTATATTTTTGAAGTTGTCATTCACAAGTGGATATATCCGCACCGCACCGGGACAAAAAATTTACAAAATCCGGGAAAGTAACATTGACCGCCTCCGCAGTGTCAATAACGGTCTCACCTTCTGCATTCAAGCCTGCTATAGCGAGCGACATAACCACACGATGGTCTCCGTAACCTTCCAGTTTACATCCTTTCAATCTGCTTTCCCTTATCACAAGTCCATCTTCCAGCTCCGTTATATCCGCACCCATCTTCTTTAACTGCTCGCACATAACATGAATCCTGTCGGTTTCCTTAATCCTTGCCTGAGGCACATTTAAAAGTTTAGTCTCACCTTTTGCAAAACATCCTGCAACAGCCATGGCCGGAAGAGCATCAGGTATCGCATTCATGTCTATCTCCCTTCCCACAAGTTCACAACCTTTTATTCTGACACTCTTTCCTTCCACTTTTACCTTGGCTCCCATATCTTCAAGTATGGAAAACACCATCTTGTCTCCTTGGGGATCCGTCATATCCAGGTTGTCCAGCACGAACTCCTCTCCCGATATTGCAGCCTGGACGGCAAAGAAGGTTGCCGAAGAAAAATCCCCTGGTATCGTAACGTTTAAAGGCCTGTAACGCTGGCCGCCCTTTATGTAAAAAGTTTTGTAATCGTGATTTTCATACTTTATTCCCAGTTTATCAAGCCACCACAACGTCATGTCCACATAAGGAACTTCGTTGAGCCTTGTAACAATCACCTCGGTATCCAATGGAATAAGAGGTGAATTAATCAGTATTGACGAAAGATACTGGGATGTAACCGAATCAATCTCTGTCCTTCCGCCTTTAAGCTTTCCCTTCACCACCACAGGCGCTCTTCCGTTGTTTCTGGTGGAAAAAGCCTCCGCCCCAAGGTTGTTTATGGCGCAAAGCAAAGGTCCAAGCGGTCTTTGCCTTATCTGCCGGTCTCCGGTAAATACCGAACATCCGTCACCCAAAGCAGCCGTCATAATTCCAAATCGAAGTGTGGTACCCGAATTGCCGACGTTTATTACATCCTCGGGAACTTCCGGATTTCCTCCAAATCCTTCGACAACATATTTATCGTCCTCTTTTTCAATTTTAGCCCCCAAGGCTCTGCAAACCTCCACCGCCGACAACGCATCATCCGATATCAGAGGGCTTTGGATTTCGGATTTTCCCTCGGCAAGGCTTGCGAAAAACAATGCCCTTATGGTATGGGATTTTGAACCTGGAATCCTCACATTTCCACTGGCTTTTGATTTTCTAACCTTTAACAGCATATTGTTTACCCTTTCTACCGTACTGCAAGTTTTTTTAAAACAGTGTATTACAATTATATTTTAATATAAAATAAAAATATAATAAACATCATTCATCAAGTTTTTCGTTAAAAACAAAAATTCGTCAAAACAATAAATTGAACTATCTGTTATTTGTTGAAAAATTGTGTTAAAATTAATTTGAAAACTAAACGAAAGCAAGGGTATAAGATAATGGACGGTACTGTATTGCTTATTGATTATTTCGAATATGAGAGGGAAAAAACCAAAATCATATTCGACAATATCGGAGAATATGATTTTATAGAAGTTGAAAACCTGAAAAAATTTTACAGTATTTTTAAAGACCTTGATTCCATAACCCTGATAATTATGGATATAGCTTTCCCTGTCGAAAAAGAAGGTCTTGAGGTTCTGTCGGCAATCAGAAACAATTCCAGGACTGCCAACACGCCGGTTATTATTGCCACCAAATCCGACAATCCGGGCTATCGTCATGCGGCGCTCAAGTTCAAAGTAAGTGATTACATCCTAAAGCCGTACCCGACCAAACGCCTTGAGAATTCAGTAAGAAGCGTGTTAAAAATATGCCAGCGTTTCAGATATGAATTTGACAGCGCCCATGTTATCTCCATGTCTATTGAGGACTACATATCCAAGGAATTTAAAGTAGCTTCAAGAGCAGGCCAGAGCCTGTCCGTAATTCTTATGGCTCCGGTCGGCCTGGAAAAAGAACCGTCGGAACAGTCCACTCAAATTTCTTCTGAGCTTCAGGACCAAATTCAAAACCTGGCAATCGAAAAAGTAAAGCTTTCATTGCGCTCCACAGACACGGCAATTCTCAATGCCAACAGGGACATTCTTGTCATATTGCCTTTCACCAACGCCGCCGGTGCGCAAAAAGTCCTTCAGAAAATCCAGGACAACGTAAGAGAAGGCCTTAAAAGCCTGAATATAAATTATGACGATTATTACTACGCCGTCTCCGTTACCTTTCCCAATGACGGCAAAACCTTTCAGAGTCTTATGGAAAAGGCGGTAAAGAAGGTTGAGGACAAGATTATGCTGGAAAAAATAACTTCCATAGGCGTAAATATTCTTGACAACGCCAGAAATTCATACAAAAAATTTAACAAGTAAGTATGCATTCTTTCATTTGTTATCGGTAATCCTAAGCTTGGTTCAGGTTTTGTTTTGTGCTTTTTATTATATAGAATTTATTGTAATTTTTGTAAATTTATATATCAATGGAGGAAATATGAAAGAAATTGAACTTATAGCAACAGCGGCAGCCGGTGTGGAATCTGTGGTAAAACATGAAGTAAAAAAACTGGGTTTTAAAGATATAACCGTAGATAACGGCAAAATAATGTTTAAAGGGGATATATCAAGTATTCCCCGGGCAAATTTATGGTTAAGATCCGCCGACAGGGTATTGCTTAAGATGGGTGAATTTGAAGCTTTAACTTTTGAAGAGCTTTTCGATAAAACCTACGCCCTCCCCTGGGATCAGTGGATAACCAGCGACGGTAAATTCACCGTATTGGGTAAATCGGTAAAGTCAAAACTTTTCAGCATCTCCGATTGTCAGGCAATTGTGAAAAAAGCAGTGGTAGAAAAGCTAAAGTCCAAATATCATGTGGAATGGTTTGAAGAAAGCGGCCCCGAGTATACCATACAAGTGGCCCTTCACAAGGACATTGCAACTTTGACCATTGATACAAGCGGTACAGCACTGCACAAAAGAGGCTACAGGGCCAAAAATGTTGAGGCCCCCATAAAGGAAACTCTTGCATCCGCAATGATTTTGATTAGCTATTGGAACAAAAGAAAGCCTCTGTGGGATTGCTTTTGCGGTTCAGGAACAATTCCAATTGAAGCTGCTCTCATCGGACGCAACATTGCTCCGGGTCTTAACAGAACTTTCGCCTCTGAAGAATGGCCGGCTATAGGCAAGGATATATGGAAACAGGAAAGAGCTTTGGCCTTAAGGGCAATAGACCACGATATTAAACTTAAAATCTACGGTTCGGATATAAATCCCGACGCTATTGAACTGGCAAAAGAAAACGCCTGTCTCGCAGGAGTCGATGATTGTATTGAATTCTTCGTCAGTGATTTCAGAAATGTTAACATAAAGGAGGATTACGGCGTAATCATATGCAATCCTCCCTATGGCGAAAGAATAGGTGAACAACAAGAAGTTGAAACAATAAACAAGGATATGGGGAAAACATTCTCCAAATATGATACCTGGTCAAAATACATAATTACCCCGTTTGAAAACTTTGAACGTCTTTACGGTAAAAAAGCCGATAAAAAGCGCAAATTTTACAATGGAAACATAAAAGTGGATTATTACCAATACTTCGGTCCAAAACCAACCAACACCTAAGTGGCTGGAATTTCTCCGTTTTTGTGGCAGCTGTCATCCACAATAATTTCTGTAGTAATAGTTGGATTTTGTGATTCCTCTCTGGCAATTTGCAGCAGTTCCTCCAACGAAGCTCCTTCGGTTAAAACCCTTACAAACTCATCGAGGGTTTCCAACCCTCTTTTCTCCTGGGAATACTTTTTTATAAGCCTTTTTACTCCATTATAAAGTTTTTGCTGGTCATTGGCATTGATTTCATCTTTCAGGATTTCCGTAAATATATCTCCTATGTTGCACATTTCTTTTTCAAGACTTTCTATCTCCCCTAAAAGCCTTAAAATTTTATTGCCGTTTTGACTGCTTATGGTATGCCACTCCTTTATATAAAATTATATATTTATAGTATCTTCGATAAAGAAAGATTTATTCCGCCAATGACATTCAATTGAGTTTCCTGCTATAAAAATTCCTTATTTTCCCGTTTACTCTTTTTTAATTTTTTATCCATGATGCTTCCGCCCAAAATACCCAAAGCTATCCCTGCAAATGCAAAAGAAAAGGTAATCGTGCTGTGCCAAAGCATAAAACCTATTACCGAAAGTATGCCTCCTATAGCCGCTCCTACAAGCATACCGATTTCGGTAAAGTTATATCCGTCCATCCCTGTATTCCCTCCGAATACTCCGTACAGTCTTCCATACAATTTTCTTGATAAATACTTCGATATTCCAATTTTTTGGCTTTATATTTATGTAAATTAGACGATATATTAATTAGACGATGTTCTTAAAGAAAAGTTCTGAGTTTTCATAAAAAAGCCAAAAAAATCTCCATAATTTTATAAAAAGTGATTGAAATTCCACTAGTTTTGAGGTATAATATAATTGTAGACAAGTAAATATTGTACTTTTGAAAAGGGCAAATCTATCGAAAGATAGAGACGCAAAGCCAACGAGTCTAAGGTGGAAACACTATGACGGTCGGGTTGCCAAAAGTAAAAGTTGTAAGATCATTTTGATCTTAAAGGTCACTTTGGTCTTAATAGCTCTGTTTGGTATACCCAGACAGAGCTTTAATTTTTCTTAACACCTGCTTTCGTGTCGACTTAAATTTACTCGCTTCATTGTTACATTTTCACAACTGAATACCAAGATAACATCCTTAGCCCTTTCGACAAAGGCAAACTCAATGAAAATTGAGGACGCAAAGCTCCAGGTCTTCGGTTTGGTATTCCAAACCATGACGGCTGAGTTACCGAAAAAGGGAGGAATTGATTTATGAAAAAAATAGTAAGCAGTATTACTATGCTCATCTTAACTATTGCCATTTTTACAAATCCGGGATTTGCACAAACTACCACCGTCACAGAGTACATAATGTCCAATGGAGTCTCTCTCCAAAAAATCCCGTCAACTGTTGAAGGAAAAATTACATTAGCCGGTGAAACTGTTAACAGCTTAATCAAAATACTTGTCATCAAGGATGATATTCAGCGCTGGTATGAGGTTAAGCTTGTTGACGGCAAATTTAATGAGGAAATTTGGCTTATTGACGGAACAGGCAAATACCAGGTTTCCGTTTTGGTTCACAAGAAAGATAGAATATATACCTTCGGACCGACGGTGTTTGTTGAAAATGCCGTGGAGGTAAACAGGTTTGCAGTACCCACACTTCATGTTGAAAGCAATAATGAAAAAATAATTGCTTTGGCAAAGGAATTAACCAAAGACGCCAAAACTGACAGGGAAAAAGCCCAAAAAATCTATAATTGGGTTGTCAAAAATATTAAATATGATTACGATAAATATTTAAGACAGCTTAATAAGAACTATGACAATGCATATGGTGCTCTTAACACTTTGGAAACCGGAAAAGGCGTATGCTACGATTTCTCTGCACTCGTTGCTGCCTTGGGCAGGGCATCAGGATTGCAGGTAAAAATGATTAAAGGAAATTTCATTGGGACATACAGCAACGAATTGCACGCCTGGAATGAAATATATATCTCCGAAGAAGGCAGATGGATTAATGTTGACTCCACCTTTGGTTCAACTCTTGGAAGAAACTTCTTTGACAACAGCGATTTTTTCAAGGATCATCAGAAACTTGAAGAATATTAAGCATACCTCCATATAAAACAAACCCAACAAGTTTTAAGGCTCAGAAAGCCAACGCTTTCTGAGCCTCTTTTTTATCTACGGCGCATTTACAAACTGTTAATCAAGCTTTTCAACCATTACTTCCTGTCCGTTTTCATCAATTTTATAACTGTGATAAATTACACCCTCAGCTATATCCTTGTATGCCCAATAGTTTACAGGAACATCCGTAAACTCAAGAACTGCACCGTTCAGCGGACCTCTTTCAAGGGATCTGTTAATGAGAGCTACAGATTCCGCCCTCTTAATACTTGCCTGAGGTCTGAAAGTTTCATCAGGATAGCCTTTTATATATCCTTTTGCAACCAAAGTCTCAATATACTTTTGAGCCCAGTGTCCTTCTATGTCTTTTAACTGAGTCTTGACATCGGTTCCCTGTTCGATTTTTCCAAGTTTCTCAAGGAATTTGTAAGTAACGGTTGCAAATTCAGCCCTTGTTATGCTCTTGTCCGGCATAAAAGTTCCGTCGGGATAGCCGCCAAAGAGATTTTGCTCCGTAACATATTTTATAGCCCATGCCGCCCAGTGGCTGTCTTTTAAATCCTTAAAAGTGATGGATGAATTTTTGCCTGCGCTGTTTTCATCCGCACCTAAAAGTTTGGCAAAGATAACTGCCGCTTCCGCCCTTGTAATATTGTTCTCAGGCTTGAACAGTCCCCCCGGATATCCTTTAAGGAACGGTGCATGCTCGCCTGTACCACCGCTCTGAGGTATGTCTTCATGCGGCTGCTCAGTTGTCTTTGGAGTAGTTGACGGTTTTTCCGTTGCCGTTGGCGTTGGCGTTGCTGACGGCTGTCCGGAACCGGAAGAACCCGTACCGCCACCTGCACCCGATCCGGCCGTTGAACCCGGTGTCGGAGTTGCCTCCGGAGCGGATGCTTCAATAATTTCCACTTTACCTTCCACAAGTTTTGGGGTCATTTCGTTCATATCATTATCTGCAGTAGCCCCAAAGCTTTCAAATTTTATCGGGCTAATCCCCGGCTTTACATCTTTGCTTACTTCCATCACTATTGTAAAGAATACTCCGTCGGTTCTTATGGCCTCGATACCCAAACCGGTTTCTTCCAAATACAAAACGGCAATAATTTCGTCCTTCTCCACTACATTGTAACTAAAGCTTTCTGAAGGATTTTTCACAATGTCTCCGGCCTTTAATTCTATTACTTTAAAGAGTTTTGAGTCATATTCAATTACGAAGTCTGAACTGACTATTCCTTTGTCAGGAACATTTTTCAGGCTTACCGGCACCTCAATTCTGTCACCCGGTCGTGCTTTGACATTACCTATAATTATTTCAATGGTGTTTGTTTGTGCCAGTGAAACAAACGTGAATGCATTAATAGTTGCAAGCAAAGCGAAAATTGTAAGCACTGCTAAAATTCTTTTTATTCTCTTCATACTTATCCTCCCAAAATAATTTAATTAATATGATATGAACACATCAATTTTTTTAGTTATCAATTATCTCCAGCAATTGTTCTTTGCCCTCATTGTCCAGTTTGTATCTGTGATTGAGCACGCCCTCTGCAATATCTTTGAAAGCCCAGTGTGTCTGAGGAACATCCTCGAATACCTGCGGTGCGCCATGCAAAGGCCCTCTTCCCATAGCTCTGTTTATCAGGGCAACACTTTCTGATCGTTTGATATTGTTGTTGGGCTTGAATGTACCATCAGGATATCCGTTGATGTATCCAAGGTCTGACAGCTGTTCAATAAACTGTTGTGCCCAGTGGCCCTTTGTATCACCAAACTTGGACTTTTCAATCTTTTCTTCTTTTAGACCTTTCTCAGATACAAGAAGCTTAAACACAACCGTTGAAAATTCGGCTCTCGTTATATTCTGATTAGGCTTGAACGAGCCATCAGGATATCCGGTAAACAGTTTCTTGTATGATACAAATTTGATTGCCCAACTTGCCCAATGGGAGCTGTCAACATCGGTGTATGAAACATTATAGTTTATCTTTGTATTTTCGTTTGCTCCCAAAAGTTTTGCAAAAATCACGGCTGCTTCAGCTCTTGTAATACTCTTTTCGGGTCTGAACATTTTGTCCGGATAACCTGTCAGGTATGAATAATGTATTCCAACAGTGCCCGGTATTTCAGGTTCGGGTTCTTCTATTTCCGTTGGCTCCGGTTTTTTAGTGGCAGTAGGAGTAGGTTTGGATGTCGGTGTTGGTGTCGGTGAAGCTGAAGGATTAACAGCGCCGCCTCCACCACCCGGGAGGCCTCCTCCACCTCCGCCAGGATCCGACGGAGTTGCACTTTGCGTCGGCGTTACTGCCGGTGTCTGTGTAGGTGTCTGTGATGGTGCTGTTGTTGTTGGCGGTGTCTGCGTAGGTGTTTGCGATGGTGCTGTTGTTGTTGGCGGTGTCTGTGTAGGTGTTTGTGTTGGTACCTCAGGCTCTGAAATCACAGTAATTTTGTTGGGCTGTATTACTTTATAACCAACTATCTGTTGGCCATACCAATCAATTACCAAAGTACCGTCTATCGAATTTGGTGTAAATCTTGTTTCTTCCAGTTTTACTGTGGTGTTGGCAGCTTTCAGCACTTTAAAGCCAACCTTTCCAATTATTCCGGTGCTTTCAGATACTCCTGATTCTCTGTAGGAATCCCAATATACATAACAAGATGCATAATTTATAATGCCGGAATTTATGTCATTAACTGCTTTTAACAACAGATTATATTCTCTGTTTGATAACAGTTCCGGGTCCACAAGTAATGTTTCTTCTGTAAACGGTTCTCCCGTCGCAGGATCAATCGCCTGCAATACTTCAGGGTCATATTTAATATTTACCTGAATTCCCGCCATACTAGTCATATTCTTTGCTTTTACTGTCGCAACAATTACATCTCCCACTTTCACTTCTGTCTTGTCAAGTTCCAAAGCAATGTGTGCATCGTCCGGTAACGTTATTGCAAGTTCTTTAGGCTGAATTACATTATATTCCGTTATAGTTTCTGCATCCCAGTCAAACAGCAGTGTTCCTTCTTTTGCCCCAGGCATGACGGGTGTGTTCTCAAATTTGATCTCCGTCTTGCCAATAATTCCGGTTGTTTCAGGTTTTCCGCTTTTCCTGTATTCAGTTAAATTTGCATATCCCTTGCCAAAATTTAAAATCCCTTCATCGACGTTATTTTCTACAACCTCAGTAATACTGTACTGATCTCCCTTTAACAACACCGTGCCGTTCACTGCCGGCATTGTTTTCTTTTTTATCGGTTCTCCTGTCAAAGGATTAACTGCCTGGAGGTATGACGGATCATACTTTATGTTTAATTGATATCCGCTAAAGTTATTGATATTGTCAATTCTTATTGTGGCTATAATTATGTCGCCTATGTTTGCTTTTGTCTTGTCAAGCTCCATAGATATTCTTGAAGGTATACTCGAAGTCTCCCCAAAAGTTATACTTGTAAGTAAGCTGGTTAGAAGAAGCGCTATCATAGCTGCTATTGTTAATACATTGTTTTTTTTCATAAAACCCCCCCAAATATATCATATAATAGTTTTATTTGTTGTCCATTTATTTTTATGTTTATGTATCTATTTAACACCCCCAATATTAATTTTTTATGTTATTTATTGTTTTTTATAAAAAACAGCAAACTTTATTGTTATCACGCTCAAAAACAGTTGCTAACACTATTGTCGTATTTAATCTTTAAAACAGCAAAACTACCTTAGGGTTATGTTATCCCAATTACACCTTTTAATTAATCTACCGTTATACTTACAGCGAACGTTTTGAATTTTTCAATTGGAGTGAATAGACTGTGGCAATAGCGGGGATAAGAGCTGGTACATTACAAACGTCTCTGAATGATTTTTCAAGCGTTATCTTTTTAAACAAGAAAGGATATGATTTTTAAAAATGACACACCACAATAATTCCTCCCCAGAAAAATAAATCGATTACAGTAACCACTGGAACATATTTTCAGTCTCTATAAGCACTTGAATTGGATATCCGTTATATTTTTATTATAAATTAGTTTTTTCAATGTTTCAAGTCATTTTGCGAATAATCTGTTGTTTTTCAGGAAATCTGAATCTTGTTTGCTTTTTACTTTCAAATATAAAAAAGCTGCTGCGTCAAAGAACTAAACGCAACAGCTTTTGACATATCATTTCAATTTATCTTACACAACATTAATCTTCGAGCAATTTAACGAATTTTTCTTTCTCATCTTCGATAATGTAACTGTGGTCGAGAGCACCGTCCATAATGTCGCCAAATGCCCAGTATGATTCGTTAACATCCGGGAAGAGCTTCGGCGCTCCATTAAGCGGACCTCTCTCCAGAGCTCTGTTAATCAGTGCCACACTTTCGGAACGTTTAATATAGTTTTGCGGCTTGAACGTTCCGTCAGGATAGCCACTAATATAACCCAAGCTTGTCAATTTCTCAATAAACTCTTGTGCCCAATGTCCGACACAATCGTCAAACTTCGGATTACTTATATCTATTGTTGCAAGCTTGCTCATTATTTCCTGACCCTTAACTTTTGTCAGGAAGTGGAGTACCACAGTTGCGAATTCCGCTCTCGTTATGTTCTGATCAGGTTTAAACGTACCGTCCGGATATCCTTTGAACAAGCCCTGGCTTGTTGCAAATTTGATTGCCCATGCAGCCCAGTGAGTATCAGCCAAATCACTATATGGACTTGCAGACTGAGCTCCATAGCTTTCATCGGCTCCAAGCAACTTAGCAAAGATTACCGCCGCTTCAGCTCTTGTTATATTTCTTTCAGGCCTGAAGCTTCCATCCGGATATCCTCTTAAGTATGCTCTATGTTCTCCACCGATTGCACCAGGCACATCAGATGGTGTAGGCTCTTCGATTTCTGTCGGTGCAGGTGTAGACGTCGGTTTAGATGTCGGTGTCGGTGTTGGAGATGTAGGTACAGTTCCTCCACCACCTCCGCCGCCACCACCGCTTCCACCACTGCCTCCGCTGCCACTTGTAGGCGTTGTCGACGGTGTTGGTGTCGGTGTAGTAGTCGGTGTCGGCTCCTCAGGTGTCTCTGATGGAGTCGGTTCATCTGACGGTGTTGGCTCATCAGACGGTGTCGGCTCCTCAGGTGTCTCTGACGGAGTCGGTTCA
>Ga0116168_1000583_pt1 | contig 34181 bp, 26 predicted proteins | sample AD_UKC129_MetaG_FD_89795 | JGI IMG/M metagenome (GOLD analysis project Ga0116168, IMG submission 89795) | Active sludge microbial communities of municipal wastewater-treating anaerobic digesters from Canada - AD_UKC129_MetaG | ecosystem: Engineered > Bioreactor > Anaerobic > Digestate | place...
CCCTCTGCATTCGCTCAAATAAATAACCAAGAAGGGCTTAAGGATAATATTGTGGATTTACCACCTAAACAAAAAATGATTTCTACTATAGGTGTTGCATTTAATATTGCAATTTAAAAAAATTTTACAGTTTGCTGAAGAGTCGTACAAGCTGTATATACTTTTTGTCTTATCCCGTATTCACCGTTGGTATCAGTAAAACAACAAAATATATAAAATAAGTTAGTAGACTTTTCGACATAAAAGCATTTATTACTTTTACCAAATATTTTTTCTATTTCTTCGAATATTTTATTCTTTAAATCGGAATAGCCACCGGAATGTGAAAAATCGTCCGGATTTATATATTTATCCAAACTAAAAGCAATAATGCAATATGAAGATTTTTCAATGGGTACATCCAATTTTTGCAGATAAAATTTTACTATTTCTTCATCCTCAGGTTCATCTAACAGTTGCCTTAAATATATTTGATTTATCAAATCTTGATCAAAACGCATCGCAAGTATCTCTTTTTTAATTCACTCAATTCTTTTATTAAGTTATCGGCATTCAATGCGTACTTTAGCCAATATTTACTAACTCTGATATTAACTGCTTCAATAGCATAATCAGATTTCTTATAGGCAGTCAGCCAAACTATCACAACATTTTTATTAATCTCATGTATTTTCCGTGATAATTCTATACCGTTCATAACCGGCATTAAAATGTCTGTTATAACCAAATCCGGATTCGTATTATTGAAAATTTCAAGAGCCTGCATTCCATTACTCGCAAAACCTACTATTTTAAAACCATGCTCCTCCCAATTAATAAGTGTAGCCAGATCATCTCTAACATTTATCTCATCATCGACAATTAAAACCTTAATCAATGGCAGTCCCCCCGAAAAAACTTTATATAATTATCTGAAATTATTCAATCGGAACTGCAAACTCTGCAGTAGTCCCTTTACCAACCTCACTTTTTATCTCAAAGCTGTAACTGTCACCATACAGCAATTTCAGTCTGTTCATTATGTTTTTAAGCCCAATATTAATATACTTGTCCGATCCTTTAAAAGGAGTACTTTCCTCCATTATTTTTTTTAGCGAGAGCTCTTCCATACCTATTCCATCATCTGAAATCGATATCAAAAGCTTGTTATTATTCTTCTTGACCTCTATTGTAATGACCCCAGCTTCCTCTTTAGGAAGTATGCCGTGAAATATGCTATTTTCCACAAGGGGCTGAAGTATCATTCTAGGTATCTTATATTCATCAAAATCCTTATCGGTTTTTACTACAAGGCTAAAAACATCTCCATATCGGATCTTTTGTATAGTTATATAATCGTTTATATATTCCAGTTCCTCTTTTAAAATTGCAAATTCCTCACTATAACTTATAGTTCTCTGCATCATTCGTATCAGTGAAACAATCAGATCGATGATATCCTTTGTTCTGCTCTGTCTGGCCAGATATATAACCGAACTTAATGTATTGTAAATAAAGTGAGGATTAATCTGTGTCAGTAATGTTATCATCTCATAATTCTTCCTCTTTTTCTCTTCAATAGCTACTGCTTCAATAAGGTTATTTATATTTTGTATCATAGTATTGAAAACTTGAGATAGTTCTTCAATTTCATCATTACTTTTTATTTCAATTGATGTATTAAGGTCACCTGAAGCAACTTGCTTCATAGCGTCCCTCAGCTTTTTAATTGAGGTTGTTACATTGAGCATTATTGCAGCAATAATTATTGAAGCAATAACCATTATGATTATTCCGAAAACTATAGTAAACAGCAAACCTGACCAGATTCTATTATAAACCTTGTTTTTTGATATTAATTCCACCAAAATCCAACCGTTTTCAAGATCAGTATTAGCAACAATAAAAGAATCTTTTGTTTCGAAAGAAGTTATACTACTTCCCTGAGCAATTATGGTATTTAAGAAATTATCAGGTATTTCGTTTAATGTGCTGTCTGTACTATAAATAATTTCACCTGATTCCGAAACAAGGCAATACCTGGTATATTCAAGGTCAAGAGTGCTAAAAGCATTTACAATAGAATCATAGTTTATACCGATTACAAGCTTCCCCAATATACTTTTATATGAATTGCTGTCATAAATTTTTTACTGTAATTCACTATATTTATGGATTTGCTATTATTCAATGACGGAAGAGTAATCATTTGATAAAAGCTGTCCAAATCCTCATGGAATTCCGTTTCACCAGACAGCACAGCCAGATATTTCCCATCGCTTGAAGTACTGCTTATATCACCGTTTTTCTTAATAATAGAAATGCTATATATTTTATTTCCCAGAGATTTATATAACTTTAATTTTTGCCTGATAATCTCGGAATCCCTATATGATTCAAAACTTCCTTTTTGTGTAGTTTTCCGCAGGTAACCTTCTATTTCACTGTCTATCGTTATGCTATCCGCAATTGCCTTTACATCCAGTAAAGTATAATTTATATTTTCTGCTACTTTTGACAAGACTATATCTTCATCTTTCAGCAATTGGTACTTTAAATCCCCATAATTCTTCAGACAAATAATCAAATGGCTGATTAAAAATGAAAACAATATGACAGCAAGAGCACTAAAAGTAATTTTTGTCCTTATGCTGTTTAATCTCATGCCTTTCAACTTTTTACATTTCCCCCAATTTGCAATATTACTTTTAGTTTGCCCGGTTAAACTCCACTTTAAGTTTGATAATTTAATAGCTGTATGGCAAATAATTTGCTACATAGAACAATAGAGAAGTTTAGGAATTGCAAGAAGACTATAATTCATTATCTTAATTTTGATTGACCTTTATAGTTTTTAAAATATATCTTAAATATTGCTACTTATTATATTCACCTATATATCTGTTTTTATATTCCATTTTTTACAGCATAATTATATTAAAATTATTTATTTTTTGCAACAGAACTTCTTTATGGAATAGATATGTAAATTTATAAAAAATATATACTTTTTTAAGATGGCAGTATTGTTTAATTCTTAAGAACTCAAATTAATAAGGATAAGTTTTGAAATTTAAAAAGCACCAGTATTCCAATAAACACTGGTGCTCAACAATTTGGCGTCCCGGACAGGAATCGAACCCGTATCAGTGGAACCGGAATCCACTACCTTATCCATTAGGCCACCGGGACTTAAATATACCACCATAATATTATAATCTAATATACTCAAAATGGCAACTGACACATATATGAAAGATATTTATTTGAAAAGCATTAAAATCCAATTACCTATAGTAAAACTAAGAGCATATGACAACATTAAATACCAGCAATAAACAATTACATATATCATGTTTTTTAATCGGTCATCAAAATCGTAAATTGTATTTATTCCCCTGGCTACTATTGCCCCTAGCCAAATGGGCAGTATAATAAACTCAATCAGGTTTATGTAAAAAGCAAAACTTGTAGTCATCCCTCCCCATTTAGCCAATCGGACAGTCGCTTCAAAAAATGCTTGTACCGGAACAATAATGAAGTGTGCAGATATGTATACTTTCATTAATTTTATTAACTGTCCGTCCATGTTTTTTATTCTCTCTTTTACCCTAAAAAATTTAAACAAATCAAATAAAGGAAGACAAAAGAAAATGATATCTACAAGCCCCAATAAAACAGCAATACAAAGGGCAAGTGTAGAATTAAATATCAACACATTCAGTGTCTTGTTACAAAACATTAGGGGCATATAGTCCAAAAACAGGAACACTGCGTTGGACAAACCCACAAATATAATTCCTAAAAATAAGGTTGGGAGCTTATCCGTTATCTTTTTAAAGTAAGATTTTGGAAATAGGAATATATCCAATAAACTCGGTTTTTCCACACAAATTCTCCTCAGGATATTAAATTTAACAAGCCTTTGAATAAATGCCTGCTATTTCTCTCTATCCTTTTCTATTTATATATTTATTATTTATGATACAACTAAACTAATGTAAAATCAATGAAATAATTATAAAGCTAACAATTACTTTTCTAAAAAAAATTTTGAAATAATAAAGAGCAAAAGTGCAATACTTGCGACAAGAGCAAAATTTATTAATGTATTTATAAGCTTTTTATTCGGATTAAACGGCTTTAAGTTCAAATCATGGATAAGCCCATCCCTTATATTGTTCTCCTTTATATAATTATTAATAATGTCTTCTGCCTCTCGCAGCAAGTAATTGTTAGCTTTCTTTGAATTATTCGTGGTTGAAATCACTGCATTTTTATTTTTGCTTGGCTTCTTGTCTTTTAAAACAAGTATTGCTTCCTCAACAATATTTGAAGATATATTCCTGATTATTACAACACGTTTTGTATCATCGCAGACCATAAACTTCCTCCAAAAGATATATTCGGAGATAGTTTGCAACATTTTGCCTATAAATATACATATTTCTATCCAACTTTCTTCCAAACTTTCGCCACTAACACTGTCATGTCGTCCAATGCCTTGTCTCCGCAATTCGAGTACGCTTTGTTCAAAATAGAATCCGCTATTCCCTGAGGATTTAAATTATCTATTTCCTCAATATACTTTATAAAAGATTTTTCTCCGTCACCATTGGTTTTAAAGGAATCAATTACACCGTCGGTTACCATTATTATAAAATCTCCATTATTTACATTCTTGCAAATCATCTCTGTCTCTATATCACTTAATATTCCTGCTGGCAATGAAACAGCTTTTACCGTTTCCACCCTATCCGGCCGCTTTATATATGTTGGTACAGCACCTATTTTTACAAACTCCACCTTTCCATCATATAAATCTATTGATGACAGGTCAATGGTTGCAAAAGAGTCATCATCGGATTTTAAGACAAGTATAGAGTTGATAAGTTTTACGGCAGTATCCTTGTCAAAACCCGTTTCCATAAACTGCTCAAGAAGACTTATTGCTGCCCTGCTCTGGCATTCAGCCTTCCGTCCGGAGCCCATGCCATCACTCAAGGCCAAAATATATTTCCCATCTCCTGTATTCATAAAAGTATAGTTATCTCCCGACACGCCTTCATCATATTTCCCAAGCTTTGCAACTCCGGTAGTTACTCTAAAGGTCTCTTCTTCAACAAGTTTTAATGTACAAATTCCATTCTTATGGTTTTGTACGCATTCATTTCTCTCCTTTACCATTCTTCTGCCTATAACTTCCGATGCAACCTTTTCTATAGTATTTATGCAGTTTCTTGTTCCGCCGCATCCTCTATGGAAAATTGTCACTTCATTTTTTCCCCATTTATTTTGGAAAATCACTGCATCATTTGCTTTAATTCCTGCCTTATCCAATTCAACCAGCAGCTTGTCCTCCAAATCTCCCTTAAATTTCACATCATAATTAATCTCATTGGCAAGGTTGGCTATTACTTTGGAGAGCCCGTCCAAATGCTGCGATATAAGGCCTCTGCTCTCTCCCACTCTGTTTTTCCATACAAGATTTACTTTGAACAATTCATATACATTGTTTACCTGTTTTACAAAATCGCTTATTCTCTCACATCTGTCCATGAAATAATCCGGAATATCTTTTTCATCAATGTAACCCTTATCCTCAAGTTTCTCTATTATTTTAAACATCACCTGATAAGTATTGTAGAAATTTCTATCCCAACAATGCAGACATAAACTGCAATCCTTACACACTTTATCCGCAACCCTGTCAAAAAGCGAAGATATATCCTGCTTACTTGTCGCAGTAGCTGTCTCAGATATTTCTCTAAATGTTTTCGACAATTCTGCAAAAGCCTTTGAAAATTTATTCAGTCTATCTATTGTCAATTCTTTAATTCTTGCACTATAGCACGACTTGTCTCTTGTGCCAACGGCAGCCAATGTAAAGTATCCTACGGTTTTTGCAACATATTTTTTGGGAATAAGCAGCGCTATTGAAACTGCAGCTAAAATATCCTTTATATAAATCAATACCTCCGTTGAGCCATTTATATACAAAGTAAACAATGCATTGGCCGCAACAAATCCAAAGCAAACTCCTGCTTTGCCCAAATTCTTAAAAACTCCGCAAAGCAGTCCGCAAAAGGCATAGGATGCTATTACCATTGTTATACTTGGATTTATAATGTTTACTACCAATCCTACAATTACACCTACAGCCGCTCCCACTCCCGGCCCGGATACCATACTGAACAATAGAATAGCCAGAATTCCTGCAACATTTATGAGATTTATTCCTGCCAGTTCGATATTCCCTATTCCCGCTAAAGTTAAAGTCATAAGCATTGCTATGCTTATCATTTCTTCATTGGATAAAACATTTCGCTTTTTTGACTCTTCAATTATAGATATTGAATACTTAAATATAAATACCAATGCAAAAACCAGACCGGAATAACATATGCCCTTTAATGTATCATATAATAGAAAACCTTGTAAAATGACCATGACCATTTGAGGTATAATCACACTCACAAATGCCATTACTGAAACACTAAACTCATTTTTCTTATTGGAAAACAACTTTTCTAAAGCACTGAATATAATTATTGAAGCAATTGTTATATATACTTGTTCAAAACCCCCGCCCGTTATCATGCCTGCAGCAACTGCAAGAGTCATTAATATTCTGCTTGTCCCTGTACTTGCTGCCGCCATAAAGAAAGCTATTCCAAAAGGCATAAATCCTTGGAAAAGAGAGACTCTTCCCAGCATAAAACTAATGAGAAGTATTAGAATACTGCTTTTTGAAATGGGAACATTTAATGATAGACCTTCTTTTGTTCTTTCATACACCTTTTCCACATTACCTAATCTTGGATAAGCAATTGCATGTGTTTTCATCTTTTGTGACCTCCTAAAATACATTTTTTTAATTTTGCCGTGCATGACTGATTATATGGCATAGGTTGAAAATTATTTGTCAAATTCGGTTGTGGACCTTTAAAATAATTCTGACACTTATCCACAAAAACATAACTTTGCGCTATGGAAAAATAACTTTGAGAAACATGCTCAAATTCTTAAGTAAAGTTTTAAATCTTAAATATAGACGTGAATTTTGTAGATTTTGGTCAATAATTTTTTGCTCGTGGATATTATATAGACAAAAAATTTGGTTTGAGCATGGTTTTATCGGGCATAAGCGGATGAACAAGTGGGAGATAACGCTATTGGGAAAGCAGTTTGAATCGGGAAATAATTTTGTTTTAGTGGAAGGTAATTTTGTTTTAGCTGAAGACAATTTTGTTTTAGTTGAAGGCCAATTTATTTTAGTTGCAAAGGACTCCATTACATGAATTTCGCAAAGAATCTGTAAGCCTCAGCTTGATAATTTTCGCCCGCGTCTATGAAACGTCCTGTTTCAAGACGCTAAAAATGCCATCCATTGCATTTTTACTTCAAATTATCAAGCTTTCGGCAACAACTTCTAATGCTCAAGTCAAGAAATTCCGTCCTTTTGCACTAAAACAATTCATAAGTATAGAAAAGAAGTTTGATTAATCTTAAATTTGATTTGCCATTGATATGTTTTTAGATGGCATCAATAGTTTTTTAGTGCTTTATTTCAACTTCAACATGAAAGCAAAAAGAAGGAACCATACTTTTTTGATGTATAGTTCCTTCTTTTGGTGGGCACTATAGGGCTCGAACCTATGACCCCCTGCTTGTAAGGCAGATGCTCTCCCAGCTGAGCTAAGCGCCCATTTTGGATGACCCATAGGGGACTCGAACCCCTGTTACCGCCGTGAAAGGGCGGTGTCTTAACCGCTTGACCAATGGGCCATATGATGGTAGCGGCGGTCGGATTTGAACCAACGACACTACGGGTATGAACCGTATGCTCTGGCCAACTGAGCTACGCCGCCATATTTATTTGTGTGTGCATGAGATTTTTATCATCCGCAGCACGCCTTAACATTGTAGCAGATACATAGGTAAAAAGTCAATAGTATTTTTTAAAATTTTTTCATGTTTATTTGTGGAAAGAGTGTTTTGTTTTTATACTGCCTAGTGTTTAACTTTTCCTCTAATATCCATATATACTCCTGCCGCAATTTTTACAATTCTGTCAACTGCCTTGTTTTTTCTTATGTCGATAGCCTTGGCAGGGCATAATTCCTGGCAGCAAAAACACCTTATACATTTGGAAAGTTTAACTTTGGGCTTTTTGTTTTTCATTTCAATGGCTTTAGGCGGACAACTTCTCTTACATTCTCCGCATCCAATGCATTTATCCAAAACAAATACTGGTTTCGGTAGCATAAATCCGGCAAGTCTTTTAAGAAAATCATTCTTTACGAACCGGATTTCTCTAAGTCCGTCTAAAGCAGGAACACTAAAGTCTTTTATTCTGACACTGTCAATGGGTACTTCAACAAGTTCAATTCCATTAATATCATCAGGGCATAATCCTCTTTCAATGGAATTCTTTAAAACCGGAACGTTTTTGGGGTCAACGTTTATAATGTTTACAGCTGCCATATCCAAATGAAAAGCATTCTCCGATGCAAGTATAACTCCTATTTCTCTCGGTATTCCAGCTGAAGGTCCGGGACCTTCCATGCCGATAATTGCATCCATAATATTTAAGGCAGGCTTAACACTAAGGAAAATATCAATTAAAGTGTCTGCAAATCTGGTATACTCCTTCATGTTAAAGTGATACTCTACCTTTGTTATTCCTGCTATTGCTCCAAACATATTTTTGACTGCGCCAGTATAAACCATTTGCCCATGGGTTTTGAGCTTGGGAAGGTTTATAACAAGATCAGCCTCTGCAAGCGGTTTTAATATTTTCAGCTTCTTAATATATTTACCATCGGGATTTTGTACCTCAACTTCGGAAAGGTCATAATTCAGCTGTACTCCAACTTCATCAGCTATTTCTTTCATACCGGTAGCCGTATATATATCCTCTAACCTTGAACGGGTATAGGGTCCCCCGGGGCTGTCAATGATCAACACCTCAGCTCCTGCATTTTTAATTATTCTGGCAAGTTCTCCTACCAAAACAGGATGGGTAGTCGCAGCCTCCTCAGGTCTTTTTTTCATAAGAAGGTTAGCTTTAAGTGCAACTTTCATTCCCGGCTTAATAAATTTGTCGACACCGCCCAAGTTCTCAAAAGTTTCTTCCAATGCCTTAGAAACTGTTGTTTTATCGTATTGAGAAGCTTTTACTATCGAAACTAAACTCATCGAAACTACTCCTTTTATTTTACAAAGTAACTTCAATTGTCACTCTCTTTGTCCTCACTCAAACCAAGTACACGTCTCAGACCGATTCTGTAATAATCTTCGTTTAACTCTATGCCTATGGATTTACGTCCAAGTCTTCTTGCCACCACAGAAGCCGTAAATGTTCCCGAAAAAGGGTCGAGTACAATATCTCCTGCATTACTTGAAGCTTTAATAATTCTTTCCAACAACGCTTCCGGTTTCTGTGAAGGATGTTTCTCATATTCACTCATTCGATAACGCACACGGGGAAATTCCCAGACATTACCCGGGATTTTCTTGCTATTATAGGGCTGAGGAGGAGTCTTTCTGTAATCAATGAGCCTTCTTACAGCTCCGGTCTTTGCTTCCACCATTATATCCTCCCCGTTGAAAGTGTATTTACATTTTGCCGACTTGTTTGCCATAATTATAGGTTCATACAGCGAGCCAAACTTGTGCTTTGATTGCACTCCCGAACTGTCATAATACCATACAATATTATTGATTACATTATATTTTTCACGTATATAAACATCTATATATGATATATTTTGGGTTGAATTCATTATATAAACCGTGCCAGTATCCTTTAAAACTCTAAAACATTCGTCAACCCAGGCATAGCACCAACTTAAATACTCATTCTTGTTTTTCCATTTATCACTGTCATTTCCATAATCCTTACCCAAATTATAGGGCGGATCTGCAAATATCAAATCTACAGACTTATCTTTTATCTTCGGCAAGACAGTCATACAATCGCTGTTAATAATCATTGAACCATCCTTGAATGTGTAAGGAAAATCAATGCTGTAAAATATTTCTTCCATTAACTCATCTTGTCCTTTACCGATTTTAAGCAGCATTATACACCTTGATTTCATTATCGTCAACCTTAGAAAAAACATTACAAAATCAAAAAAAATTTTAAACAAGTTTGTTTAGAAGTTAACGCTAATCAAAATTTCCTTGGCAATGAAAAAGGCTGCATTTGAATAATCTCAGCATGCAACCTTTAAATATTTACGCCATGTATCCCAAGTTTAAAGGGATTATAACTTTTAAACACAAGACCGGTATTTTTAAGTTTATAAATAAATATAATTTTAAAATACATAAAAGTCATAAAAATCATCATACTGCCTCAATGTTCAGTTTTTCCCCATCAAAGTCAATCTTTACTTCCATTCTGTCCGCCAATTCTCCCTGAATAATCATTTTAGCTATCTGTGTCTCAACATGTTTCTGGAGATACCTCTTTACAGGCCTTGCACCGTAAACCGGTGTATAGGCTGAATCTGCCATATATTCCTTAGCCTTATCGGTTACATTCAGCTTTATCTTCCTGTCATCGAGTCTCTTTTGGATATCGTTAAGTGCAAGATCAATAATTTTTATAATTTCTTCTTTTCTCAAAGGCTTGAAAAGCACAATCTCATCAATACGGTTCAGAAATTCAGGCTTAAAGTTTCTACTAAGCTCATTCATTACTTCTTTTCTTGCCTCATCGCTAATCTCGCCGTCCGGGGAAATACCGCTTAAAAGATACTGGCTTCCGATGTTTGAAGTCATAATTACAACGGTATTTTTGAAATTAACTGTCCTTCCCTGACTGTCAGTAAGCCGACCGTCGTCAAGAAGCTGCAGCAGCACATTAAACACCTCAGGGTGAGCCTTTTCAATCTCGTCAAAGAGTATTACACAATAGGGCTTTCTTCTTACAGCTTCAGTAAGCTGTCCTCCTTCTTCATAACCCACATATCCCGGAGGTGCGCCAATCAGCCTTGCAACAGAATGTTTTTCCATATATTCCGACATATCTATTCTCACTACATTATCCTCAGTATCGAACAACGCTTCTGCTAAAGCTTTGGCAAGCTCGGTCTTACCAACCCCGGTAGGTCCTAAAAAGATGAATGAACCTATAGGCTTTCTCAAATCTTTAAGTCCCGATCTTGCTCTTATAACCGAATCGCTAACCGCACTTACCGCCTCATCCTGTCCTATAACTCGCTTGTGAAGTATTTGTTCAAGATTCAAAAGTTTATCCTTTTCATTTTCCACAAGCTTTGTAACCGGAATTCCAGTCCACCGTGAAACAATCTCAGCTATTTCCTCTTCGGTAACTTCCTCTTTCAACAAGGCTTTTCCTTCACGGGATTTTATTCTCTTCTTCTCCTCTTCCAATTGTTTTTCAAGTTCCGGCAGTTTACCGTGTTTAAGTATCGCTAGTTTATCCAAGTCATAATTTCTTTCTGCTTCCTCGATCTGCCTTTTTACATCCTCTATCTGCTGCTTAATATCTTTTTCCCTTTTGATATTCTGTTTTTCCAGTTCCCACTGAGATTTCATACTGTCTGCCTTATCCTTAAGGGCTGCTATATCCTTTTCAAGAGCAGCCAGCCTTTCTTTGGAAGCCTGGTCATCCTCTTTTCTAAGAGCCTGGCGCTCTATTTCAAGCTGCATTAATCTTCTGCTTATTTCATCAAGCTCTGTAGGCATACTGTCAATTTCTGTCCTTATCATAGCCGCCGCTTCATCCATCAGGTCTATGGCTTTGTCAGGGAGAAATCTGTCGCTTATATACCTGTTGGACAATACAGCACATGCTATTATGGCGTTATCCGTTATCCTGACACCGTGATGTATTTCAAACCTTTCCTTCAAGCCCCTTAAAATCGATATGGTGTCCTCCACTGTCGGCTGGTCCACTAAAATTGGCTGAAATCTTCTCTCCAATGCCGCATCCTTTTCTATATATTTGCGGTATTCGTCCAAAGTTGTAGCACCTATACAATGGAGTTCCCCTCTGGCCAGCATTGGTTTCAGAATATTTCCTGCATCCATTGCACCCTCAGCTTTACCTGCGCCCACTATATTGTGCAATTCATCTATAAACAGTATAATTCTTCCATTGGATTTGTTAACATCGTTCAATACTGCTTTCAAGCGTTCCTCAAATTCGCCGCGATACTTTGCTCCGGCAATTAAGGCACCCAAATCCAAGGCAAATATTGTTTTATCCTTTAGTCCTTCAGGAACATCCCCTTTAAGTATCCTTTGGGCTAGTCCTTCAACAACTGCAGTCTTACCTACTCCCGGTTCTCCAATCAACACTGGATTGTTCTTTGTCCTCCTTGACAAAATTCGTATTGCCCTTCTTATTTCCGCATCCCTGCCGATTACCGGGTCAAGTTTGCCCTGTCTTGCAAGCTCTACCAAATCTCGGCCAAACCTCTTTAAGGCATCATAGGTATCCTCAGGATTTTTGGAAGTTATCCTCTGGTTGCTTCTAACTTTGCGCAAAGCTTCCATAAACTTCTCCAGATTTATGCCATAACGCCTGAAAATTTTTTCGGAAGGTGTATCCTTTTCCTTTATCAGCCTTATAAATATATGTTCAACTCCAATGTACTCATCTCTAAACTTTTTAGCTTCATCCTCGGCATGAATAAGTATTTCATTAAACCTTCTGGTGGCATACATACCGGAAGCACCGCTGCCATATACTTTTGGCAATCTTTCCAGTTCCTGTTCCACATCACCGGTATACATTTGTACATCTATGCCCATATAACTTAAAAGCTTAGGTATTAAACCATCCTCTTGATTTAGCATTGCCAAATGCAAATGTTCCCCGTCTACCTGCTGATGAGACATTCTTATGGCAATTTCCTGAGACAAGGAAATAACTTCTTGTGCTTTTTCAGTAAATTTATCAAAATTCATTCATCATCCCTCCTCTGCAACTGTATAAGCCTTTAAAGCACACAACCTTTTCAATAGGTAGTTGCTTTTACAATATCTCGCAATTTTTCATAAAGTTTTCTAACTTCCGGGGTCAGAGTCTTTGGATTGACAATTCGTATTTTTATATACAAATCGCCCCTAGAACCGTTCCCATCGATATAACCTTTTCCTGCAACACGTATTTTGTTATCGGTTTGAATTCCCGGCGGAATCTTTACTAAAATCTTTCCGTCCAATGTATCAACAGTCTTTTCACCGCCTAAAGCAGCATCCCATGGCATAACATCTAGTGAAGTCAACAAATCTTTCCCGTCAATTTCAAATTTACCGCCTTTTTTAAACTTTACTGTCAGATACAGGTCACCGTTCGAACCGCCATTGGTACCGGGTTCTCCCTGACCTCTAAGTCTAATCTTTTCACCATCTTTCACACCTTTCGGAATTTTGAAGGAAAGGGTCTTCTCTCCGGTGCGTGTTCTAATGCTTATGCTTTTTTCAACACCTGCAAATCCTTCTTCCGGAGAAATCTCGATTTCCGACTCAATATCACTTCCCTGTGCAGGGTAACTTTTTCTTTTGCGTTGTCTTCCGAAACCATCAAATATACTTCCTAAATCGAAGCCGTCATCACCGAAAAAAATCTTAAAAAAATCGCTATAGTCTCCACCTACATTGGTTCTGTATTCATACCGTACATTATTTCCAAAACCGTATCTTGCCGGATCAAAATCAAATCCGTCCTCAAAATTATATGCACTGCCAAAAGCATCGTATTTTTTTCTTTTCTCGGGATCACTCAATACTTCGTATGCTTCATTCACTTCTTTAAACTTCTCTTCCGCTTTTTTATCATTAGGATTGGCATCTGGGTGGTATTTCTTAGCTAATTTCCTATACGCTCTTTTTATTTCATCCTGTGTAGCATTCTTATTCAAGCCTAAAATGCTGTAATAGTCTTTGTACTTCATCTCGCATCCCACCTTTCTTAGGGTTACAACCTTCTTTTTTACCTTCTTATTATTTTAAAACCGTTCCGGTATCTTATACCGTCATAGCCTATATGTCTTTGAATGGTTGCTGATTCTATAACAAATTCAATATTTAGATTTATAGAATTTATTTTACAGGCAAAATTTACAAATAAATTTTACTGACTTTGACCATCTTTGACTATAAATTAATAATAATCCTTCCCCCTCGTTTAATCAAATACTTATATTTATTTTTATAAATATATAAATTGGTTTATTTTAAGCTATTTTCTTTTTTCTTTAATTTTCTTGATTCTTCTTTCAGAAAGTTACAATTTGCTTAATTATATTTTTCCATATCTGTAACATCGTTATAGGTTGGTATATATCGAGCTCTGAATCCTTAAACTGAGTCAAACGGCAAAAATAAAACTACAGCCTGCAATCAATTACAATACTTCTGCCCCTGAATATGATCTTGACTATGTACCCAATATCGGCATAAAAGCAGATGTAACACAAGAAAGGACAGTTGGGAAATAATCCTCAACTGTCCTTTTTATATTGACTAAATCATTAAAAATCAATTCTTTTTGTAATATACGCACTCATATGATATTTTTCTCCCTCAGAATAAAATTTGAAATAATCTCCCTCATCATTGGATAATCCATACAATCTCCCATTTAATTCCTTTACCAGTAATTTGCCGTTCTTCTTTATATTAAATAGTCCAACTATTTCATATGAATCTGATTTTTCCACAGATACAAGTTCAAGCTCGTATACATCTTTATCCGCATTGATTTTAGAATTGAAAAAAGCATTTGTACTACCTTCGGTCCAACTTATAGTAGTATATCCCGAAATATTGGAAAAAGTAACACCTGGTATAGCAATGCCCAATACTTTTTCCGATATTATCGTATGTGTTTTTGACAAAGGTACTGCAGTAGGTTCAGGTCTTATTGTGGGTATCGGTATTGGCCTTACTGTCGGAACGGGTATTGATGTAGGTATAGGAGACGCAACAGGCTTATAAGACTCAACAATAAATATGGGAGGATAAATCTTTAACGGGCTGTAGGTTCCCGTCACTTCTACTTCCAATCCATCATATTTCTCCAGCCCTTCTGTCTTTCCGCTGAGGGTTACAGGACCGGTTTGCGTCTTTAAAAGAAAATTATAGCTACCGGCTTTCTGCTCCGGATTATCATTTTTTGTAACTACAACTGTACCTCTTATAGTCTGTAATTCTTCAACAATTACTTTTACCGTAAAGGTTTTAGCGGGTGCTTTTGATTCCCACGGTCTTGAATAAATCATTTCAATTGCTGTAGAACCGATGTAAACAGCTTTATATGACCATATTTCCTTTCCTCCGCTCCCTACTATTTCTTCGTCGGTTTTATCCGGTATGTATTCATAATTTGTTTCTATTAACACCTTTGGATCAGGTTTGGTAGCATACGACCAACTATATCCTGTGGTTGGATTCGACTCAAGCTCCAATCTCAGTTCATCACCGGGTTTAACGTAAACATATCCGCCATTATCAGCCATTGTTATTATCTTTACATCAGGAGTAGGTGTAGGAGCTAAAATCGGTTTATAGGATTCAACAATAAATATTGGCGGATAAATCGTTAACATGCTGTAAGTCCCTGTTACTTCCACTTCAAATCCATCATATTTTTCCAATCCTTCTGTTTTTCCGCTAAGACTTACCGGACCGGATTGTGTTTGCAGGAGAAAAGCGTATGGTGTTATGGTTTTATCCATAGCTTCATACTTAGTAACTGACAGAGTTCCTGTAATGGTTTGCAGATTGGGTTCCGGTGTTATCTCCGGTATATCTATAACTGTATAAGATTCAACATTAAATAAAGGATATTCCGTAGCAATCAAAGTATATACATAGTTACCGGAAACTACAACGGTTTTTCCAATCTCTTTTTCCAAACCTTTAGTATTTCCTATAAGCTCATAAACAGCTTTTTCGGTTTTCAGCAAAAATCTCTCTTTAGAAGAATCAAAATTGAATAGGGTCCCCTTAAGCTTTTCATATTCAGGCAAAGAGGGCAATGTTATGACAGGTTCTTTAATTGCAGTAGGAGGAAGAGTCACTTTCACCACAGGTTCTATCCCCTTGAGGGAATTAACATCATCATAATTTTTTGAAATTCCCTGGTTAATTTCGATATTTTGCCTTGTCAATAAAACATCATTACTCTTAGCATCTACTAAGGTAAATAAAAATACAGAGGTTAATAAGGTCAACACCAACATCACTGCAAAAATTTTTTTCATTTCTGCTTTCCTCCTTTTCTTAATTTGTTTTATTTTAATTTATTATTGCAGTCGCTATTAATTTGCAAACTTAATGAATCTTAAGAATTATAGTTTAATTTATATCTTTCATTCATAATTATATAATATTTAGACTCGCTAATTAAATATTTAGTTCCCATAAATTTCAAATTATGAGATAAAAATCGAAAATGGAAAAACTGTATTATAAGAAAAGAAAAAGATACATTGCGTTGGAAAAAGGAAGCAGAAACTCTGGTTGGACCTACAAATATATACATATACCCCTTCGGCAGTGCATTTCCATGCAAAGATCCGAGGTTAAATTATCTGCTTAATCAAGGTTTCAACATACTCTGCGGTGTAGGTATCGACGGCTATTTGGAAAAGTATAAAACCTGTGCATTGATTGACCGGAGAAATATAGACAGATATTCTTTTAAACACTATCGGAAAAAACTTAAAGACTTTTTTGATGTTGATGAAGCAAGCAACAGTATAAGACCTCCACATGTAATAAATTCAATGGTATAAAAACAACTAGAACAGCGCTTCTAATATTTTTATTTATTTTGCTAAAAAAATAAAACTTCAGGTATCTATTTTTCATAGAACCTGAAGTTTAGACGTAAACTTTATTTCACGTTTATTTTATTTGCACTATTTCATATTCTCCAGCCAATTGGGTAACGATTCCTGTCTCACCAACCATATGCCCCGCTCCGACTACTACCAGATAAGTCTTTTTCTCAGGGTCGGCAAGATAACTTTTCACCTTTTCAACCATGTTATTGTTTCGTGATACAAACAATTTTTCATTGAATTCTTTGTCTGTGTCTGAATCGCTCTCCCCTGAAAACAGGAATTTCTCTAATCCTTCTGTATCACCGGCTTTCCAGCAATTAATCATATCATTAAGCTTATCCACAGATTCTTTTTGACCATCATTATGTGGGGCAAGGGAAGATGCCAAAAATTCTACCTGAAGCTCAGTTGAGAATGTGTCAAACAAATCAACCTGGAACTTCGCACCTTCAATTTCCAATATTTCTTTTTTATTTTTGGCTTTTTCAAGTAAAACCATATCTATTCCAATTTCCGAACTAAGGGAATTTTCTGCATAAAGTAAATTTTGCACAAGCAATGCAGCATACCATGGTTTAAACTTATTATAAATTTCAGGTCTTATACCATAGGGTTCAATAACTTCTACAAAGCGGTCATACACTTCTTTGGGCAAACTCTTATAAAGAGTATTGTCATCTTTATAAAATGCTTTTTCCATCATATACAAAGCAGCTTCCTGGGTATTTGCCACATTTGCTTCAACTGCAAGATAATCAGCTTCTTCAAATGCTTTTAGAATTTCTTTGGATAAAGGATATACGGAAGAATCGGCCACATGTACCGAACCTAACAAATAAACGCAACTGTCCTCGTCGCTTACTTTCCAAAATGCACCCTTTGAATATTTCCCCGATTCATACCTTACAAATTCGTAGGCATTTTTTGTGAAAACTATAAGTTCTTGTCTGCTGCATGAACTTTCAAGGTCTAAAGTATTGTTACTCCTTCCTTTCAGTATTCCCTTTGAAACAACATACTTTACTGCATCTAATGCTTCGTCCGGTATTGAGTCTGCATCATTAAAGGTAAGTTCAATATCGGCTTGAAAACTAAAGACCGGTTGAGCTGCTTTTATTGTTTCATATGTACAGGTAACCATATCCAGTCTTGTAACTTCCCGTTGTGGCTCAAGCTTTTCGTCTTCTTTAATCAGTCCGACTGAATATGCTTTTAATATTGTTTCACTAAAAGTATCACCAATCAAGCTTTTATCAGACGGTATAATTGATTGCTCTGTCGCTGCTTCATAAACACTTACACAAACACTATACAATTCATCCATTGTAACTTTTGAAGTATAGTTTTTATACATATTTTCCGGAGCAAGACCGTATATTTTAGACCACTCCACACTTTCCACTGCCCATTCGCTGGGTTCTTTATCCGGTGTCAAAGACAACTGTTCCTGAGCAAAGGTACCTGCCTGCAGTGAGAAAAACACTGCTAAAACTGAAAATACAGCTACAATTTTCCTCGCCTTTCTTTTTATCATTAATTTCACACCCTTCCAAAAAACCGTTAATTCTTCTCTACATTTATTAATCTTTATAATTCTAATATAACATACTTTTCCTCATAAGTCACCGTAATAATAAAAAAAGCCTAAAAATAACCTATATATTATCTCGGCTTTTTTCAGGTATTTATTACAGTTATTTTTTCCATTTAATTTTGGGTTCATATTTTATTTGGAAATATATAAGACTCTGCATAGCCTTACAGTATTGTTTTTAATTAATAAAAATAAGCTTTTCTTGTTGAAACATTTAACTTTCAAGACGGGTCTCTTTGAATTCATAATTATAAAATAATTTATTACGGAAATGTCACGAATAATATAGCAATCCATTTTTTACAAAATTATATCAGACCTCTTCCTTTTTTTCTAAATATCTATTAACAATAAATTTAATACACTCTTCCGTTATGGGATAAAGCTTTGCACTGTATTGATAAGGGAAAGACTTCATGCCCTCCTTAGCCCATTGTGTTATACTGCCAACAATTCCGTTTGAAAAGAAGCTGGCAATAAGCTTTATTTCATCTATTTCCAATTCATTTGCTCCTAATACCTCTTTAACCTTATTCATGCTGGAATCAAAAATAATTTCAAAAAAGTGCTCCTTAAGATTGTTCTGTACATCAGAAGAAAGAGCTGCCACATAAAACTCCCTGTTTTTATATAAATGCTCCACAAGTTCGTCAAAAACCGAATTATCCTGATTCAAATCAGTAAGAGCCGCAAATTCAGTGTCAAAAATCCAACAGACCAGGTCCTGTTTGTCTTTAAAATGATAGTAAAAAGTTTTCCGGTTAAGTCCGCATGCATTAACAATATCTTGTACAGTTATTTTATCAAGATTCATATTAGTCATAAGCTTTTTCAATGTATCTGCAATAAGCTTTTTAGTAAGCTCAGGTTTTGACATCTCCGTTCACCTCATATCACTCATCTCCATATTTATTTAAAAACTTCCCATTTATAATGATTTGTGTAAAAATGGGACATATGATTTCAGTTAATGGTTTTTTATCATCTTATAACATGTTAAATTATTTGTAAAGATTAGAGCATGATGTTAATCACACGCTATAAATATTTGAATATCGGATGTATAATTAATTTTGAAAAAATTTTCTAATATAATATGCTGGTTAAAGTTTCGGAAATATAATTACTTACATTATACATCCTATTTATTATAGCATTAAATATATTGCAAAGGTGTAAAATACCATTACATAAAAACCAATGCTTTGTTGTATTTTAAGCTGCTATATTAAATTTATAAAAATATATAAAAAATAAAAAAGAAAGGAAGTAGTAAATGAAACATTATTTTGAGGAAATTGAGACAGTTCTGAAATCACAGGAATCTTCAAAAAATGGTCTTGACCCGTCTCAAGCTCAAAAAAGGCTTGAGAAGTTTGGAAAAAACAAGCTTGACGAAGGAAAAAAGAAATCTGTTTTTGTAAAATTCCTGGAACAGCTTAAAGACCCCATGATCATTGTTCTCCTGGTGGCTGCTGTTATTTCCGGGTTAGCCAGCGAATTAGTAGATTCCATTATCATAATGGTAGTCGTTGTGCTCAACTCAATACTTGGAGTTGTACAGGAGGGTAAGGCAGAAAAAGCTATTGAAGCTCTGCAAAAAATGTCGTCTCCCTATTCAAAGGTAAGGCGAAACGGTCAGGTAATGCAGATAAAATCCGAAGAAATTGTACCGGGAGATATTGTCCTCTTAGAGGCTGGAGACTCTGTCCCTGCGGACATGAGAATCATTGAAGCGTCAAGCCTCAAAATTGAAGAAGCCTCCCTTACCGGAGAATCTGTACCCATTGAGAAAACAGCTCTTGCCATTCCCGCAAAAGATAAAGACATTCCTCTGGGCGACCGTGTTAACATGGCTTATATGGGGACAAATGTGGTATACGGCCGTGGAGAAGGTGTTGTAATAAATACCGGTATGGCAACGGAAATGGGTAAAATTGCAAACATTATTTCCAATACCGATGAAGAAAAAACACCTCTGCAAAAAAAATTGGCATCTTTGAGTAAAGTACTGAGCGTAGTTGTCCTTGGAATATGCATTTTTATATTTGCTTTCGGTGTATTAAGAAACGGCGGTTTCCACGGAGGACATGTGCTTGAAACTTTCCTTATGGCTATAAGTCTTGCGGTAGCTGCAATCCCGGAAGGTTTGGTGGCAGTTGTTACTATAGTTCTTTCCATAGGTGTAACAAAAATGTCAAAGCGCAATTCCATTATCAGGAAGCTCACCGCAGTTGAAACTTTGGGTTGTACACAAGTAATATGTTCCGACAAGACTGGTACTCTGACTCAAAATAAAATGACAGTTGTTGAGACTTATACCCTTGGTGATGTTGAACAACTCGCAATATCCATGGCACTTTGCAATGACGCTTCCCTTTCAGAAGACGGAAAGGAAGTAATCGGTGAGCCTACCGAAAGTGCTTTGGTAAGATTTGCTTACGATTCCGGTAAAAACAAAAATGAACTTGTAAAGCTTCTACCCCGTGTTGCTGAAGCACCTTTTGATTCTGTACGTAAAATGATGTCAACCGTTCACAAAGAATCAAGCGGCAAGTTCATACAATATACAAAAGGTGCTCCTGATGAACTGTTAAAGGCTTGTACCCATATACTTACCAAAGATGGTGCAGTTCCGTTGACCGATGCACATCGTTCGGCTATTATGGCAGAAAACAAAAAGATGGCAAATAAGGCTTTGCGTGTTTTGGCTTCGGCATTCAAGCAAACAGACTCTCTTCCTGAGAATATTTCTCCCGAAAGCCTTGAACGCAACTTAACATTTATAGGTCTTACCGGAATGATTGACCCAGTACGCCCTGAAGTCAAAGCAGCCATTGAAAAATGTCGCAATGCCGGTATACGCCCTATAATGATTACAGGTGACCATAAGGATACTGCTGTTGCCATCGCTAAAGAACTAGGCATTTTATCCAACGAAAACCAGGCTATAACCGGATCGGAATTATCCAATATGTCTGATCAGGAGCTTGAAAAGAAAATCAGCAATTACTCGGTATATGCCCGTGTACAACCTGAACACAAAGTTCGTATAGTAAGCGCATGGAAAAAGCAAGGCAAAATTGTTGCCATGACAGGGGATGGAGTAAACGATGCACCGGCTCTAAAATCGGCAGATATAGGAGTAGGTATGGGTATTACCGGTACCGATGTTACAAAAAACGTTTCGGACATGGTATTGGCTGATGACAACTTCGCATCCATTGTTCATGCTGTTGAAGAAGGACGAAGGATATATGACAATATAAGAAAGGCCATACAGTTCCTTCTATCATCAAATTTAAGTGAAGTTGTATCCCTTTTTGTAGCAACAATAATGAACTTTCAGCTTTTCTCACCCATACATATATTATGGATTAACCTGGTTACCGATGCTTTTCCGGCCATCGCCCTAGGAATGGAAGATGCTGAAGAAGACATTATGACAAGACCGCCACGCAGTCCAAAAGAAGGAATTTTTGCCCAGGGACTTGGAATCAGCGTAATATATCAAGGTGTTGCAATCGCTATTTTAACCTTAATTGCCTATCTTATAGGCAACAAGTATGGACATACTGTAGCAATGACAATGGCATTTTTAACTATGTCTACCTGTGAAGTATTTCAGTCATTGAATATGAGATCCATAACTAAATCCATCTTTACACTGAAAACCAGAAACAAGTCCCTGCTTAGTGCCATGGTACTGTCCTTCATATTATCTTTAGGTGTAATTTATATACCGGGAGTAAACACAGTTTTCAAACTTACTCCGCTGTCGGGTACCAACTTGCTTATTTCTTTGCTGCTGGCCTTCTTAATAATACCTATTGTTGAAATAGTAAAACTAATAGTTGGGGCAATAAAGAAATAAAAGATTACACTATAAACATATAACTATTAATACGGGAGGCACAAGCCTCCCTTTTTTTACAACAAAACCTAAAAGTCTTTAAGCATTACATTAGCGATCGGATCTTAACATTGAAATTATGACAACTAATACAATGGAAACTGCAACAATTATACCTATCCTAAGGGCAGTTACATTCAACAGATACATTTTACTGCCTTCAGGTGCATTTTGGCTTGAACCGATAATAATACCGGTAATAACAATACATACAGCGAGTAATATGACACTGAAGGATATCCTGTTTACAGCTCTGTCAAACCGCTTTTGAATCTTGTCAAGATCTTTAATTTTTATCTGAAAGGTTAATTCTCCGTCCTCTGCCTTCTCCAGCAAATTTTGAATATAAAAAGGAAGCTCGCTTATTAAATCTTTGTATGCTGTAGCATTCCTTCTCAAAGCCAGACTGATGTTTTGGGGAGAATAAGATTGAAGCATCAATTTTTTAGCAATTGGCTTTGCAACTTCTATGGTATTAAGCTCGGGAGCCAACTGCTCCAAAATACTCTGAACAGTTGCGAAGGCCTTTGCCAACATAGTAAATTCCCTGGGTAATTTTATTCCATTTAAAAAAGCAATATTGAAAACTTCATAAAACACTTCCCCTACATTTATCTTGCTCCATGGCATTGTAAGATATTTATCAAGCATTAAGTCCACATCCTGCTCGAACTTTTTAATATTCTTCTTATCATACATAGCATCAAGCTCTATAACAGCCCTGGCCGCCCTTCGAGCATCTTTGTTGGCCACGGCCACAAATAACTTAGATATTATTTTTCTGCGGCTTTCACTTACTCTTCCCACCATTCCCAAATCCAAGAATACCACTGTTCCATCCTTCAAAACCTTTATATTGCCGGGATGTGGGTCCGCATGAAAAAATCCGTCTCTCAATATCTGATTACATAAGGATTCTGCAATCCTCTTCGCAGTCTCCTTTTTATTAATACCATCTTTTTCCAACCCCTCATGATCATCTATCCCTATCCCCTCTATATATTCCATAGTGAGAACACGCCGGGAAGTATAAGTCCAGTTCACTTCCGGAACTTTTACTACCTTGTCCTTTGAAAAATTATCCCTGAAAGTATCGGCATTTTCACCTTCCCTGGTAAAGTCCAATTCATTTTTTATCGTATATTCAAATTCATTTACCATACTGCTGAAATCATATATTTTCCCAAACTTTGTGTGATTGTCAACAAAATAGGCCAAGTCGCGAAGAATATTTAAATCCTGGCTTATAACCTTTTCTATTCCCGGCCTTTGGACTTTGACTGCAACTTTTTCACCACTGTTGAGAACAGCGTAATGGACTTGGGATATAGACGCAGAAGCGATCGGTTCCTGGCTGAACTCTTTAAATATATTTTCGAGGGTATCTTCAAATTCACTTTCTATTACTGACTTAGCTTCGTTGTAAGAGAAAGGCTGAACTGAGCTTTGAAGTTTTTTCAACTCTTCAACGATATCCCGGGGTACAATATCTACCTGTGTACTTAATATTTGTCCTATTTTCACAAATGTAGGACCTAATTCTTCTAAAGAAATCCTAAGTCTCTCACCAACAGAAAGTTTAGAATTTGAGTTTTCTGCCTCGGTACCATGTTTTTTCATCTTTAAATAATCAAAAATGCCAAGCTGGTCTATTATCAATCCAAAACCATGTTTGGCAAAAACAGTTATAATTTCACAGTATCTTTTTATGTTAAGCTTCCTGTTTATAACCATGATACCCTCCAAAAATAATATATGTATTCAAACCATATGACTGCAATACTGTACCAAGTTACAATTGCTGGAGGATGCAATTCTCACAACTGATTATCCGTCAATTCAATAAAATATCCAGGATCTCCTGAGGCTTTCTTGCCAGATAATCCGGCTTTTCCTCCGAAAGAATCTGTTCAGAATCATATCCCCATGTAACAGCGATTATTTTCACTCCTGCCTTCTTACAAGATACTATGTCCCTTACCTCATCCCCCACATACCAGATGTCTTTCTCAGTCAGATTATGCTTTTTTAAATAATTCTTTATAGCATGATGCTTGCCGAATAAGTTATTGGATGAATATATATGATCAAACAGATCTATGTCGTTATTCTTAACAAATTCACTTATAGTACTCGCATCATTGGATGAAAGAATGTCCAAATTAAAACCCTGATCCTTAAGTTCATGCAGCATATTTGCCACACCATCTTTCAACTCTACTGAACTTAAATATTTTTTATAAATCTTTTTTGATTCAATATACAACTTTGGAATTTTATATACTGAAATCCCCAGCATTTTGCATTTATCAATAAGAGAATAACTTCTTAATTTCTCGATATCTTCCTGTGTGATATCCTTGTAATCTTTTCCTTCAAACAATTCATTGTACATGGCAAGCAATATATTTTCCGACTGTACCAAAGTACCATCAAAATCAAACAATATTTTTTTATTCAATGCTTTTCCTCCGCCTCTATTGTGATATTAATTAGTATATGTATTCTCTGTAAATATAATATCCTCATTTTCGTAGCCCAATTTATAAGTTTGAATGGTTAAAATTACTACATCTTCAAGGGGTTTATCAGCATATCCAACTTCTACAGCAGCTATCTTATCCACTACATTCATACCTTCATATACTTGTCCGAAAACGGTGTGCCTGCCGTCTAGCCAAGGAGTGCCTCCTATATCGGAGTAAGCATCAATAAGCCGCTGTTCCATGCCAATGTTTTCACAGTACTCTATTACTTCATCATCTAAAACAGGACTCTGTACTATAAAAAACTGACTTCCATTGGTATTAGGCCCTCTATTGGCCATGGACAAAGCACCTCGTATATTATACAGCCTGCTGCTGAACTCATCTTTAAAAGGTTTCCCCCAGATGCTTTCTCCACCTGTTCCATTTCCATTAGGGTCTCCTCCCTGAATCATAAAATTATTTATGACCCTATGGAAAGTCAAACCGTCATAGTAGCCTTTTTGGGAAAGTCTCACAAAATTTTCTACTGTTAAAGGTGCATCTTCATGAAAAAGTTTTATTTTTATGTCACCATAATTGGTCTTTATAACTGCAATCATGTCACCTTTTACCGGTTCTGAAAGCTGGTAAGAGAAAGGAGATTTAGAATCATCAAATCTTGATATAATGTCCTGAACTTTTTCAGAATCCAGGTTTGTCTTGGAGTTACTTATAACTATCAAACCATTGTCATAGAAAACCCCTTTGCCTAAAGCATTTTCAGCTAAAGCCCTTAACGGAACAAGCATTCTGTTGTTTATTATCTGCGCCGGCTCGTCCATAACAATTGTCTTATCATTAACAAGCATTGTCTTATCATTTGAAGTCAGTTTTACGATTTTGCCATTAAAATTTATTGTGGCAGTTTTGGTTTTATCATCAAAACTTACATCAGCTCCGAAATTTTCAGAAATAAATCTCAGAGGCACAAGAGTTCTTCCGTTTTTGACAATTGCTCTAACTTCCCTATTAGATTCATCAATATATTTTTTTATGTTGTTTACATAGGCTCTATTACTATTTACCAATAATACTACTGCATCTTTCAAATCCTTTTTAATTTCGGCAGAAAGTCCAAATACATTAATGCTACAGGATATTATTAAAGTCAAAACCAAAATACTCATAAGCCTTTTTGCCAGCATAATATATATCAAACCTCCATAAAAAGGATTATATGTCTAAAGTATATCATGTTTTAATGAAAGCCACCAGATTTTTAGAACTCTGAACAGTCTTTAGAATATTTATCGATATGGAACTAATTTCAGAACCTTTTCTTCAATATCTCACCACAATTTTCTCGTAATATGCCTTCAAATTTCCGTAAATCTTCTTCCCTGCCTTTAAATATTCTTTTTGGTATAATACTAACAACATTATTAGTAACAAAAATAAAAATAAAATCCTTAGTGTCGACTATTTTAACCAATTTATCCCACTCTATATTCAAAAAACCCTCAGATCGCTCTACTGAGTAGTGGTCTTTATATATCTTATATAAAGCAGATTTTTTCATTGATTTATCTCTTTTATAAACTCTATTTGAAAATATTAAGAGCATTAATGGTATAGAAAATGTTAAAAATACTCCACTTAGCAATGAAAATATTCTAAATGAAAATATTCTGATAAAGTTATTTAACTGTCCGAAACCCAGCAAACCTCTAACCAGTAAATATAAACCCAGGAGTGTAAAGATAATGACTATTGGTTTTTTATAAAAAAACATAAAATTGAATTTTATATATTCCTTTTTCTCAAGCAAGACTTCTAACACAAGTTCAGTTTTTTGCTCATTGTCTCCCTCAGCAGCCTTTTCCAAAACAGAACTTTTTAGTTCAAATTCTGTATCACAATAATCAGGACAAGAATGCACAAGTTTATAATTTTTAAGTATCAATTTATTGCTCTCCAAACTGCTACTCAATATGCTTCTAAATTCCTCCAATTGTTCCCGGGAGACAAAACACCTTTTAGGCAGCACAAATATTTTTGCAGAGGATTGGTGAATAAAAAACATCGCCTGTATTCCAGTACTCCGTCCACTTCATCCCAAGTCATTGTTCTGCTTCCCTCTTCAGAAGATATCACAAGATTTTCTTTTGAAACTTCAACACACTGTATACTCTGCCAAAGTTTGCTTTTCCTATAATCGTTTTTATAAGAAAGATATATAACCACAAAAGGAAAATTCACAATAAATCCTAAAATAAATACTAAAAAGAGTAATGTTGAGATAAAATCCAGTAATTGTTCCGGTTCTCTCTGTAAAAAGAATAACGAAACAGGTATGGTGACAGCCGCTATTACTAAAACTATTATAAACGGTGCCATAAAAATTTTACCTAATATTCCCCCATACACTTTTTCAATGCAAATATCTCTAATATCCTTCAGTGTATACTTTATATATAACTTTACGCTTGAATCAAACAAAACTTTTACCCCCCTATTTTTTAAATAAAAACAGACCATCTAAATTATACCATGTTAAACTGCTATATATAAATATTAATTGACTCCATCTGCCAACAACATTTCTAATTTTTATATAACCTTTATTTAATCATAAGTATTTATCAATTTATGGTTATAGCTTTCCGCATACAGGACAATTCTGAAAAGAAAGAGGCAGTTCCAAACCACAGCTTTCCAATAGTTTTGAGTCCCTCAAAATTTTTATCCCTTCTCCATCGGCCGCAACCTCACCTTGATTAATTACAATAACCCTGCTGCAAGTTTCAAAAACCATATCCAAGTCATGACTGGTAATAATCTTTGTATGCTTGAATCCTTTGAGGAGGTCTATAACCTTTCGTCTTGATTTGGGGTCAAGGGCTGAAGTCGGTTCATCCATCACCAATATATCCGGGTGCATGGACAAAACCGACGCTATTGCTGCCGAACGTTTTTCTCCCTCCGACAGTTTATAGGGTGCCCTGTCTTTTAAATGGTAAATTCCCACTGCCTCTAATGCTTCCTTTACCCGTTTCTCAACTTCTTTTTCATCCATATTATAATTTCTAGGCCCAAAAGCCACATCATCGTATACCGTATTCATAAATAACTGGTCATCGGGATTCTGAAATACCATCCCCAATCTTTGGCGTATCATGGGCAAGGTCTTCTTTGTCATCCGGACATCTCCCACCAAAACCTCTCCCGAGGTAGGAAACAACAGGCCCATAATCAGCATAAGGAGAGTGGATTTACCCGCACCGTTGGCACCAATAATACCTACCGATTCTCCGTGGTAAACTGTAAACGAAACATTCTTTATTGCTTTATACCCGTCAGGATATACGAACTGGAGGTTCCTGACCTCAAGTTTATGATGACTCATCTACCCTATCACTCCTGTTAGCAACCCACCAAGCATCCTGGGTATATCATAAATTCTTGCAGCTGCAAAGAACAAAACCCAGCCAGCCAAATAGGCAATATCCTTAATTTTTACTTTATCATTCACTCCGATATTATATTCGCCGGTAAAACCTCTCAAATTCATTGATCCATAAACCCTCTGAGCCCTGTCCAATGTCCTCAATATCAATTGCCCAAGGAAGGAACCCAAATGCTTTAACTTTATGCCTTTTTGTCCCGGAACTCTTAAAGAATATGCCCTCATCACCCTCGCAGCTTCCTCAGTTAAAACATAGATATACCTATAGGTCAACACCAGCTGCAGTACAAAAACCTTGGGTACTTTCAAAGTACGCAATGCTGATGCCAGTTTATTCATACCCGTGGTTGCAATAAGTAAAATTCCGGCTGTTATTGCCAAACTGCTCTTTATAAAAAGGGAGAAAAAAGTAATCCATCCCTTTGAAATAACCATATCGCCTAGAAATATTGTTTGCTTATCCAATAAAGGATTTAATATTCCAATACCTATAACCAATGGCTCAACAATCAATATTCTTTTTACAATTGGCATGGCAGGTAATTCCGATAAGCTAAAAATTAGCACAGGATAAAATACGAAGGGTATAAGCCGGGTAATTTCATACTTTCCAAAGGAAAGAACCACAGTTAAATAAATAACTGTGGTAATGAGCTTTACAAGGGAACTAATACGGTGAATACTGCTCTCCTTTTGTGCCAAATCATCTAAAAGCCTCAAATTGTATAATGCCTTGGTTATATCGGACATATAAAACCTACCTATCGTAAATTATTAGCTCAAAAATTTTATACTGCAGCTTTTCTCTTTTTCCTTTTGATCAGACTTATAGCCAGACCTATTGACATTGCCAAAGCCAGAGTCATAAATCCTCCAACAATTCCGGAAACACTTGTACCAGGACTTACAGCAGGCCATTTCTCTGTAATTTCGGAAGTTTGCACTTCCTCATTATCTTCACCGTCAGTTTTAAAACTATAATCCGGTAAAAATGATATTTTATCTTGTAAACGGGACAGCACTTCATATATTTTTCCCTCTGCTTCAAGTTCAGCAGTTCCTGCTGTTTTCTCCATTGACCACTCCAAACCGTCAGGATTTGCAGAGGCAAACCAGGAGAGTACTCCACCTACCAGAACTACTGCAATTAAGAAAACTGCCATCACATTTCTCATTGATATTTTTCCTATAGATTCCCCATACGTTGACTTCTCCATAATTTCCGGGCGTGCCTTCCAAACAAAACCGATAACAGCAGCAGTAATAACGCCTTCCACCACACCTATTGCAAGGTGTATGGGCTGCATAAGCAATACAAAGGTACCAAAAGGCAATTCTGTCTTACCCGATAAAAGGGTTTCAATAACAACACTGAAGGCACCTAATTGCAAACCCACTACAGATGCTATTATGGAAGCTGCAAATATTCTTTTTTGGTTTATCTTTTCTCCGGCAATTCGTTTGTATATTAAGGGATATGCCAAAAAACAAGTATAAAATCCCAGATTGAATATATTACATCCTAAAGCAAGCAATCCGCCGTCAGCAAAAAACAATGCCTGTATCAATAAGATTGAACACATGGTCAAAAATCCGGCATAAGGGCCCAATAATACTGCAAGCAGCAAGCCTCCCCCTATATGACCGCTGGCTCCGGTACCCGGAATTTGAAAATTTATCATCTGTGCTGCAAAAACAAAGGCTCCTAAAACTCCCATAAAAGGTATCTTCTTGTCATCCATATCCTTTTGAACTTTTTTAATTGAATAGGCTGCAATTCCTGAGCTTGCAGCAATCATACCAGCGCCAACTATTGGTGAAATCAAGGCATCTGCCATATGCATAACACTTACCTCCACGCTAATTATTTTATGCTCTATAAAATTAATTATATTTAGTGTAATAAATATATGCTTCCTTTGTAAAGATATAATAAAAACGACCCATAAAGGATAGTTAAATACTTAGCCCTTCTTGGGTCTGTTATGTACGTACAACGTTATACGCAGCATATTCAATTGTGAAAAACTTTTTTGTTATAAGTCGCAAAATAGTGTTTTCCCACTTTACTAGCTGTTTGCTAAAGCTTTGTTTGTAAGCTTAATCATTCTTTTTTAAATAAATATAACATGGATTCTAAATTCCTGTCAAACCATAAACTTATCATTCTCCCATTTGTACCATTATGTTACATATAATTTTAATCTCGGGAACAGAATTATTTTCTTTATCGTGCAGTACACTAAAGTTCATGATACAATATATGCGTTATATGTAATAGATAGCATTTGGAGGATAGCTCATGAGAAAGTTACTGATTTATCTAAAAGATTATAGAAAAGAAAGTATTTTAGGCCCTCTATTTAAGCTTTTAGAGGCATCCTTTGAATTACTTGTGCCTATTGTCATCAAAAGTATCGTTGATACAGGAATCGGCCAAGCTAATAAAGTATATATTGTTAAAATGTGTTTGCTGCTGGTACTGCTCGGTGTTGTCGGGATGATAAGTTCAATAACGGCCCAATATTTTGCTGCCAAAGCAGCAGTCGGTTTCGCAACAAAGCTGCGACGTGCATTATTTAAACATATAGGCCAGCTATCTTATACTGAAATCGATACCCTCGGTACCTCCTGTATGATTACCCGCATGACCAGTGACATGAATCAGGTGCAGTCGGGAGTAAACCTAACTTTGCGCCTGCTGCTGCGTTCACCTTTCATTGTATTCGGTTCCATGATTATGGCCTTTACTGTGGACACCCATGCAGCATTTACCTTTGTAGTAGCAGTTCCGGCACTTTTTGCAGTTGTTTTTGCCATTATGATAGCATCCATTCCTCTTTATAAAAAAGTGCAGCAACGTCTGGATAAGGTACTGAACTCCACAAGGGAAAACCTGACAGGAGTTCGTGTAATCAGAGCTTTTGGCCTTGAAGAAAAAGAAATAGCAGAATTTGATAAACGCAATGAAGAATTGACTGCAACACAGAAATTTGTAGGTGGAATTTCTGCACTGATGAATCCACTGACCTATGTCATTATTAACCTCGCCATTATCTGGCTTATATATATCGGTGCCTTTCGGGTATCAACAGGCCTTCTTACACAGGGTGCCGTTCTTGCCCTCTATAATTATATGTCCCAAATTCTTGTTGAACTTATCAAGTTTGCAAACTTAATCATCAGCATAACAAAAGCTTTTGCCAGTGCCAACCGAATCAGTGCAGTTTTCGATATTAAATCGAGTCTTGTTGAAAAAGATGTGATGCCCGAAAAACTTCACACTGAATATGCAGTAGAATTTCGCAATGTAGGGTTGAGATACAAAAATGCCCAGGATGAGTCTTTGACAAATATTAATTTTTCAGTGCGCCATGGAGAGGTAGTCGGTATCATTGGAGGTACAGGTTCCGGTAAATCCTCTCTGGTGAATTTGATTCCAAGGTTTTATGATGCAACTTACGGAGAAGTTCTTGTAAACGGTATTAATGTCAAGGACTATCCGCTAATAGTTTTGCGTGACAAGATTGGTATTGTTCCCCAAAAAGCTGTACTGTTCAAAGGCAGTATCCGGGATAACATGCGCTGGGGCAAAAAGGATGCCACCGATGAAGAAATCATGGAGGCTATAACCATTGCCCAGGCCGGTGAAATTGTCGCACAAAAGAAAGAGGGACTGGACTTTATTATCGAACAAGGAGGTAAAAACCTTTCCGGTGGACAGCGTCAACGCTTTACCATAGCCCGTGCCCTTGTAAAGAAGCCTGAAATTCTAATCCTTGACGACAGTGCTTCGGCCCTTGACTTTGCCACAGATGCAGCCCTCCGCAAGGCTCTGCGTGAAATGCCGGGAAAACATACAATCTTCATCGTTTCCCAGCGTACATCATCCATTCAGCACGCTGACATTATCCTTGTGCTTGATGACGGACAAATAGTCGGCATGGGCAAACATGAGGAATTGCTTGAAAAGTGCGATGTGTATCGTGAAATTTATGACTCACAGTTCAAAAAGGAGGCAAAATAATATGAAAAAACAAAATGTTCAGATAGACAACCTCCGAAAAGTTCTGAAATATATCAAGGAATATCGTATACTTATGTTAATTTCTATTGTTTTAGCCACTGCAACAGTGGCATTGACCCTTTACGTACCCATTCTCATAGGTAGAGCTATAGACTGTATCATAGGTCCGGGGAATGTAGACTTTGAAGCAATATCAAAACTCCTTTTTAAAATAGGTATTACCGTTGCCGCAACTTGCACACTTCAATGGCTGATGAACCATATTAACAACAAAATCACTTACCATGTGGTGCGTGATATTCGTAAAAAAGCTTTCCGAAAAATCGAAATATTGCCTCTTTCATATATAGACGCCCATCCCCATGGCGAAATTGTAAGCCGTATAATCAGCGATGTCGATCAGTTCGCCGATGGACTTCTGATGGGATTCTCACAGCTGTTCACAGGCATTGTCACAATTGCGGCTACTTTCATCTTCATGCTCGCCATCAACGTAAAAATTACTTTTATTGTTGTCATTCTAACACCGCTCTCTCTCTCTCTTTGTTGCTGACTTTATTGCAAAACGCACCTATTCTATGTTCAAGCTTCAATCGGAAACAAGGGGTGAGCAAACATCACTTATCGATGAAATGATTGGAAATGCCAAAATAGTTCAAGCCTTTTCTTATCAGGAAGAGGCATTGAAAAGGTTCGATGAGATTAATGAGCGATTGGAAAAACACTCCCTTCGGGCTGTTTTCTTTTCATCCCTCACAAACCCCTGTACCCGTTTCATAAACAGTCTTGTTTACGCATCAGTTGCCCTTGCAGGGGGACTTATAGTCATCGGTGGCGATGCAAACAGTGCAATGACAGTAGGTGGTCTTTCCATCTTCTTAAGCTACGCCAACCAATACGCAAAGCCTTTTAATGAAATATCCGGCGTAATCACAGAGCTGCAAAATGCTCTCGCTTGCGCCGGGCGTGTTTTTGAGTTAATTGAAGAACAGCCGCAAATTCCAGATAGCCCAAATGCCATCAACCTTGAAAAGGCCAGCGGCAATGTTGCTCTGGAAAACGTGGCTTTCTCCTATGTTCCTGAGCGTCCCTTGATTCGGGACTTTAATCTTAGGGTAAAACCAGGTCAGCGTGTGGCCATTGTCGGACCTACCGGCTGCGGTAAGACTACCGTTATCAACCTTTTAATGCGCTTTTATGACATTAATTCCGGCAGCATAAAAGTGGAAGATATCGACATCCGTGATATTACACGAAAAAGTTTAAGAGCAAACTACGGTATGGTATTGCAGGATACATGGCTGAAATCCGGCACAATTCGGGAAAACATTACATTAGGCAAACCCGATGCAACCGATGAAGAAATCATTGCAGCAGCAAAAGCTTCCCATGCCCACAGCTTTATAAAACGACTTCCCAACGGCTATGATACCGTGATCGGTGAAGACGGCGGAAGCCTTTCCCAGGGGCAAAAGCAATTATTAAGTATCACCAGGGTTATGCTTTGTCTGCCGCCCATGCTCATATTAGATGAAGCAACATCCTCCATCGATACCCGTACCGAAATCAAAATTCAGGAAGCCTTTGCAAGACTTATGCAAGGCCGAACCAGTTTCATTGTTGCCCATCGTCTGTCCACCATACGGGAAGCCGATATCATTCTTGTTATGAAAGACGGAAATATTATTGAGCAGGGTACCCATGAAGAACTGCTTTCCAAAAACGGCTTTTACGCCAATTTATACAACAGCCAATTCGCCTGAAACAAAACACGGGACGGTTCGAAACCACTGAAAAACACCAAATAAAAAATGTAAAACATTCAATATATTTCAACAAATATATAGTAAAAAACCTCCTTCAATGGTATAATGGAATCACGCAAAACCAACACCA
>Ga0116168_1000584_pt1 | contig 34143 bp, 31 predicted proteins | sample AD_UKC129_MetaG_FD_89795 | JGI IMG/M metagenome (GOLD analysis project Ga0116168, IMG submission 89795) | Active sludge microbial communities of municipal wastewater-treating anaerobic digesters from Canada - AD_UKC129_MetaG | ecosystem: Engineered > Bioreactor > Anaerobic > Digestate | place...
CCGGAGAATTTCACCGGGGTGATCAAGAATTTTGCCCCTGACATACTTTTTATCGTGGACGCCGCCCATGTAGGGGGCGCGCCTGGAGAAGCAAGAGTGATCCCCGTGGAGGATATAAGCGGCGTCTCCTTTTCCACCCATATGCTCCCGCTGCCGGTACTGCTGAAGTACCTGGAGGCGGAAGTGCCGTGTGAAGTAATCTGCATCGGCATACAGCCCAAGTGCACGGAAGCCGGCTTTTCGCTTAGCGAAGAAGTAAGAGAGGGGACGGAGCGCCTGGCGGAAGATTTTTATTGCACTTTGATAACGGTTTAATGACGGCGGGAAGGGTATATCCCTTTAACTGGAAAACCGGCAGATATTCCCGCCGGCCGGGTGGGCGGAAAAGGCTTGCGGCGGCCAAGTGTTTTCATTATAATTACTAATAAGCCAGGCTGCCGGAATTTTCCGGCAGCGGCGGCGGAACAATAAGTGCAGTTAAATAGTATAGATAAGTGCCAGAGAAAGGTCTTCGACCTGCGGCATCAAAAGCCAATTAAATAGAAAAGCGCCTTCGATCCGCGGCGTCTAAAGCTTCGGTTAAGGCCCGCGGGCGTTAGGGTATGACTGGAAACGGTTATGCCTCCCGGTGTGGAAAGAAGGTGGATCCAGATCGCTGCTCCGCATTGGGGGTAGCGATTTTTATTGCCGGAACTTTGAAGGGAGTTCCTGGAAAGGGGGGGTCTATAAGAGCGGGGTCAGTATCGAAGAGAAAAGTCTTCGGTAAATTTTGGCAAAATAAAAAAAGAAAGGAAGATTATGGTGCAACTTTTAAAACGGAAATCCTTTTTGACCGGCTTGATTGCGGTCCTGGTTCTAGGCCTGGTTTTGGCGGGATGCGGCCAGAAGCAGGAGGAGACGGGCGGCGAAATCATGCTGGCCACCACGACCAGCACTTACGATACCGGCTTGCTGGATTACCTGAACGAGGCCTTTAAGGAAAAGACCGGGATCGAAGTGAAGGTCACCTCCAAGGGAACAGGACAAGCCCTGGAATTGGGCAAGCGGGGAGACGCCGATGTGCTGCTGGTTCACGACCGGGCTTCGGAGCTGCAGTTGGTGGAGGAAGGATATTTTGTTGACCGCCAGGACGTGATGTATAACGACTTTATCATCCTGGGGCCGGCGGCTGATCCCGCCGGGATCAAAGGGATGAAAGACGCCGTGGAAGCCCTGAAGGCGATTGCCGAGAAAGGCAGCACTTTTGTTTCCCGGGGCGACGATTCCGGAACCCACCGCCTGGAGCTGCGCCTGTGGGAGCAGGCCGGGGTCGAGGTGGAAGGGAAAGAGTGGTACAACGCCGTCGGACAGGGCATGGGCGATACCCTGCGCGTTGCTCATGAGAAAGAAGCCTACGTCATCTCCGACCGGGGCACCTATCTCTCCCTAAAGGATGATTTGGAACTGGAGATTCTGGTGGAGGGCGACCCGGTGCTCTTTAACCAGTACGGGGTTATGGCTGTTAATCCGGAGAAGCACGAGCATGTGAAATATGATCTGGCGAAAAAATATATCGATTTCCTCATGTCCGAAGAGGGGCAGGAACGGATCGCTTCCTTCAAGGTAAAAGGCGAACAGCTCTTCTTCCCCGGACTTGGCATCCAGGAATAGCCACCTTTGTTCTACTGCCGCCCTTGCCAACGGCAGGGCGGCAGGTTTTTTTACCGGGCCAGCCCAGGCCCATTAAAAGGCCGGCGGATCCGGCCCGAGCAAGGAGGATTTTATGCCCCCCCTGCTGGAAGGAATCATTCAAGCCTTTAAACTGATCATCACCCTGGATCCCGACCTTATGCGCATAGTGCTCCTCTCCCTCCAGGTTTCCGGAGCGGCCATCATCATCAGCACGCTTCTGGGAGTGCCCCTGGGCTCCTTCCTGGGCTTAAAGGAGGAGAGGAAGACCCGCTTGATCAGCAAGATTATCTTTACCCTGATGGGGCTTCCCCCGGTAGTAGCCGGGCTGCTTATCTACCTGCTGCTTTCCCGCCAGGGACCCCTGGGGGTCCTGGGCCTTCTCTACACGCCCACGGCGATGATTATCGCCCAGGTATGCCTGGCGCTCCCCATTGTCACCGGCCTGACCATGGTGGCGGTTAGGTCCACCGGCCGAGAGGTGGAGGAAACCGCCCGCACCCTGGGGGCGGGCAGGGGGCTGGCGGCCTGGACGGTGATCCGGGAGTCCCGCATCTCCATTCTGGGCGCCATCATCACCGGGTTCGGCCGCGTTGTCGCCGAAGTGGGGGCGGTTATGATGGTGGGCGGCAACATCGAAGGCCATACCCGGGTTATGACTACAGCCATTGTTTTGGAAACGGGGAAAGGCAACTTTGAATTTGCCATCGGGCTGGGGCTCATTCTCCTGCTCCTAGCCTTCCTGATAAACTCACTGCTCTACCGCTTTCAAAGAGGAGGGGGGGAGCGCCATGAGTAATAAGTATTTCATCGAAATCGAAAACCTGACCAAGCGCTACACCCGGGAGGTCCTCAACATCCCGCGCCTCTCCCTGGAGAGGGGGAAGATTTACGGGATCATTGGACCCAGCGGTGCCGGGAAAAGTACCCTGCTGCGCATTCTAAACCTGATCACCCCCCCGGACAGCGGCGAAATCCGCTTTGACGGGCAGCCCGTGCCGGAGAACAGCGCCGCCCGGCTCTCTCTGCAGCGGCGCATGACCCTGGTTTTTCAAAAGCCGGTTCTCTTCAAGACCAGCGTGCGGGAAAACGTGGCCTACGGCTTGAAAGCCCGCGGCTTTAAGCAGAAGGAAATTGCCGGCCGGGTGGGGGCTTTGCTGGAGCAGGTGGGGATGCGGGAGATGGCCGAGCGCCGGGCGGACACCCTCTCCGGAGGGGAAGCCCAGCGGGTGGCCTTGGCCCGGGCCGTAGCCTTTAATCCCGAACTGCTGCTCCTGGACGAGCCCACCGCCAACCTGGATCCCGCCAACGTGGAGCTGATGGAGAAGCTGATTGTCCAGCTCAACCGCGACTCGGGCATGACCATTATCATGGTTACCCATAATATCTTTCAGGCGCGCCGCCTGGCCCACCAGGTAATCTTTCTCTACCAGGGCTCCGTGGTGGAGATGGGCGAAACGGAGCAGCTTTTCGACAACCCCGCCGACAGCCGCACCAGGGCTTTCATCGAAGGCCGCATGATCTATTAACTCAACAAAGTTGTCCAAGTTGACGGGCCGGCCACCCATGGTATATACTTCAAAAAAACAGCCTTGCACGATAGCGCTCCTCGCAGCCCCGTTATTATTAAACAACTTCCTTCAAATCCTCAACTAAACAGAATATTCAATAAAGTTGACAAAGTTGACGTGCCAGGCACCGGAGGGAGGAGAGGTGTGAAGACGGCGGAGGAATATTTTGATTCCTTGCGCAAGCTGAAGAGGAAGGTGTACCTGCTTGGCGAGGAGCTGGAGGAGGTGGTGGACCATCCCATGATCCGGCCCTCTCTTAATGCCGTGGCGAAAACATACGAGCTGGCAGGGGACCCCCAGTACCGGGAGTTGTTCACTGCCGAATCCAATATTCTGAGGCGGAGGGTCAACCGCTTTACCCATTTGCACCAGAGCGCCGAGGATCTGGTGAAGAAGGTGAAGATGCTGCGGCTAATGGGGCAGAAGACGGCCTCCTGCTTTCAGCGCTGCGTGGGCCTGGATGCCATCAATGCCGTGGACAGCGTCACTTTTGAAATGGACCGGGAGCTGGGCACGGAGTACCACCGGCGCTTCCGCAGCTACCTGGCCCGGGTCCAGGAGGAAGATCTGGTAGTGGACGGGGCGATGACGGACCCCAAGGGGGATCGCTCCCTCAGTCCTTCCCGGCAGGCGGATCCCGACCTCTACCTGCGCGTGGTGGAAAAGAGGGAGGAGGGGATCGTAGTCCGGGGGGCCAAGGTCCACCAGACGGGGGCCCTCTCCGCCCACGAAATTATGGTTATGCCCACGGTGGCCATGGGGCCGGAGGACAGCGACTACGCCGTCTGCTTTGCCCTGCCCAGCGACAGCCCGGGGCTGCTGTACATCTACGGCCGCCAGGCCGGCGATACCCGCAAGCTGGAGGGGGGCAGCCTGGACGTGGGCAACTGCCGCTACGGGGGGCATGAAGCCATGATTGTCTTCGACAATGTCTTTGTCCCCCGGGAACGGGTCTTCATGTGCGGGGAGCATGCCTTTACCGGCCGGCTGGTGGAGCGCTTCGCCGGCTATCACCGCCAGAGCTACGGGGGCTGCAAGGTGGGTGTGGGCGACGTGTTAATCGGGGCCGCCGCCCAGATAGCGGAGTATAACGGGACGGCGAAGGCCTCCCATATCCGGGAGAAGATTATTGAGATGATCCATCTCAACGAAACCCTCTATGCCTGCGGGATCGCCTGCTCCAGCCAGGGTGCCCCCACCGCCTCGGGCACCTATCTCATTGACCTGCTCCTGGCCAATGTCTGCAAATTGAACGTGACCAGGCTTCCTTACGAGATCGCCCGTCTGGCGGAAGATATCGCCGGCGGCTTGATGGTGACCATGCCCTCGGAAAAAGACCTCCATCACCCCGAGATCGGTCCCTACATCCGGAAATACTTGAAAGGGGTGGCGGAGGTGCCCACGGAGAACCGCCTGCGGATGCTGCGCTTGATGGAGAATATTACCATGGGCGCGGGGGCGGTGGGTTACCGGACGGAATCCATGCACGGGGCCGGTTCGCCCCAGGCCCAGCGGATCATGATCTCCCGGCAGGCAAACCTGGAGTCCAAGAAAAGACTGGCCCGGGTTCTGGCCGGGATCGACAAAGAGTAGTTTCCGGGGAGACGCCCGCCGCCCGGCTCCCGCCGCCTCCCCAAAGGGGCGGGGAGAAGCAGGATTTTGGAGGAGACCGACATTTACTTGTTCCCTGTCTTGCAGTATTATTATTAGTGTGACATGCAACTATAAACCTAAAGGAGCGGTTGCCATGAAAGCAATGCCTGCAGTCAAGCCGAAGAACCCTAACTTCTCCTCCGGACCGTGCGCCAAGCATCCCGGATTCACCCTGAATTCTCTGGCCGGAGCTCCTTTGGGACGTTCGCACCGCAGCAAGCTGGGCAAGGCCAAGCTGTACGAATCCATCAGGAGAACAAAAGAGATCCTGGAGATTCCCGAGGATTACCTGGTGGGGATTGTCCCCGCCTCGGATACCGGGGCTTTCGAGATGGCCATGTGGAACCTGCTGGGCCAGCGGCCGGTGGACGTGATCTATTTTGAGTCCTTCGGCAAAGCCTGGGCCAACGACATCCTGAACCAGCTCAAGCTTCGGGAAGTCAACGTCTTCGCCGCCGATTACGGGAAGTTTCCCGATATTTCCGGGGTAAATTTTGACCATGACGTGGTCTTTACCTGGAACGGGACTACCAGCGGGGTTAAAGTTCCCAACGGCGATTTCATCCCGGCGGACCGCCAGGGCTTGACCCTGTGCGATGCTACTTCCGCCGTCTTCGCCATGGAGATACCCTGGGAGAAGCTGGATGCCACCACCTTCTCCTGGCAGAAGGTGCTGGGGGGCGAAGCGGCCCACGGCATGCTGGTTCTCTCCCCCCGGGCGGTGCAGCGGCTGGAGAGCTACACTCCCCCCTGGCCCATTCCCAAAATATTTACCCTCACAAAGAAAGGGAAGCTGACCCGGGACCTTTTCCAGGGTTCCACCATCAATACGCCCTCCCTGCTCTGCAACGAGGATTACCTGGCGGCCTTGGACTGGGCGGAGTCGGTGGGCGGCCTTCAGGGCTTAATCCGCCGCAGCCGGAGCAACCTGGAAGCGGTGGAGCAGTTTGTGGCCCGGCACGACTGGATCAGCTTTCTGGCCGAGGACCCGGCCATCCGTTCCAATACCAGCGTCTGCTTGAAGGTGGACCTCCCTTCGGATAAGCTGAAGCAGTTAATCCAGCTGCTGGAAGACCACGGGGCGGCCTACGATATTGCCGCTTACCGGGAGGCCCCCGAGGGACTGCGCTTCTGGTGCGGCTCCACCGTGGAGCGGGAGGACCTGGAGATCGCCCTGCAGTGGCTGGAATGGGCTTACCACCAGGTCAAGGAATAGAGGCAGGATTTACGGGGGGCGCTTTTCAGCGCCCCCCGTTTTAATAGGGGAACGGCTGGCGTTACCCGGCGGAAAAACAGCGGAAAGGAGGAGGCAAGATGCTGGTAACCACAACCCCCACCGTGGAGGGGAGGAAGATCGTCGCTTACAAGGGCATCGTTTTCGGGGAGGTTATCTCGGGCGTCGATTTCATAAAAGATTTTGCTGCCGGCCTGCGCAACTTTTTTGGCGGGCGCTCGGGGGCTTATGAAGGGGAGCTAATTGAAGCCAGGGAGCAGGCCCTTAAAGAGATGGCCAAGCGGGCCGCCGAACTGAACGCCAACGCCGTAGTCGGAGTGGATGTTGACTACGAAGTGCTGGGGCAAGGCGGGAACATGCTTATGGTCACCGCTTCGGGGACGGCGGTGGTCCTGGAGTAAGGCTCCGCCGCCCCGGATGGATTTGCCTTCTGCCGCTGAAGGGCTCTCTTCAGCGGCACCATTTTTGTACATAGGGCAGCCAGGATTGCAATACTTCTTCGGTCCGGGCGCCGATGGCGTATTCCCGCCGCCCCCCGGCCCCCGTGAAGAGGTCTTTGGGGGGGCAGGCGAACACCCAGCGCTTACCGTCGCGGAAAACCCAGTAGGGGTAGTAGCCTTCGGGGTCGTAGTCTTCGCCCCAGCCCTGGGAATCCATCGCCTCGGGGTCGTTGGCCAGGAAGAAGCCCCGCGCCCGGAGGTCTCTGGAAAGGCCCGCCAAATCCAGCTCTCCCTCCAGGGGAACCCGAACCTGGCCCTCCTGGATCCGGCCCCTTTGCCCGCTGCTCTTTTTCTCCATAGAACCCAACCCTCGCCTTCTGCTCCTGCGGCAATGCTTCCTCGCTCAATAATCTGCCCATGGCTATGGGAATTCTCCCAGCGGAGCGGCGGTAGCCGCCAGTTTAACGCTCCTTCAATAGTCTAGCCATTGTTCAAAGAGCCTAGCCGCCCAAGAAGCGGCCCCCATTTCTTGTTCGAAATTCCCGCCCCGGCTCCGGAGCAGGTAAACCGGGTTCAAAAAAGCGGCCCTTGCTCCCGGCAGCCGCCTGGCGGCCGGGGGCTGCCGGAAAAATTTTAGCCGGCCCTTTTGCGGGCGAAAGACGCCGGAGGCGGCTGCAGGGGCTCCCCTGCCGCCCGCTGACTTGGCCCTTTGGGAAAAAGGGCGCTTTCAGGGGCCGGAAGCCGGAAGCGGATCTCCTTGGCTTTGCCTGACGACTTTGCTTTTCCGGGGATTGGGAAGCCGCCCATCAGCCGGCATCTTTCCGGGATAATTCTGTTGTGAGGGAACCGATCCTCTGGGCAAGGTTATAGTTAAAAATGAGGGATCGCCTAAGAAAGTGTTGGCGGATAGGAGAAAAAAAGGGTTAAACACGGCGGGCTGTTGACGCCAATTTTATACTGTGATAGCATTTTTTAAAAAGTAATAATAAAAAAAGGAGAATCCGTATGCAGAAGAGCTATGACGTCATAGTCATCGGGGCCGGCACCGCCGGCAGCTATTTTGCCAAGCTGATGGCCGAGCAGGGCTATAGTGTTCTGGTCGTGGAAAAATCTTCCCGGGAGAAGCTGGGGCGGCGGCTGGATATTTTTCACCTGGATCGGGACAGGCTGCCCCGGTTTGGCATACCGGCTCCCGCGCCGGGCGATGACGACTACGTTTCCGAGTTTGAGTACAGCATCAGCAAGTCGGCTTTCGACCAGTACCCCAAGCGGACCCTCTACCCTTTCCTGGTCCTGCGCCTGCCCCAGTTCCTGGCCCGGCTGGCCCGGTGGGCGGAAAGCTTCGGGGTTGAATATGCCTTTGAGACGGAATTCCTGGACTTCATCTACGAAGGCGGCCGGATCTGCGGCGCCCAGCTCAAGCAGGGGGAGGAGACGGTCCAGGTTTTCTCCCGGCTGGTGGCCGACGCCTCGGGGATTGTATCCGTCGGGCGCCGCAAGCTCCCGGAGGACTACGGCGTGGAGACCTTTGAAATCGGCCCCCGGGATAAATTTTACGTGATTCTGCGCTATGCCAGGCTCAAGCACCCCGAAGTCGACCGGGTTAAATGCACCGTCAACTGGCCGTACTACAAGACCTGGATCGGTCCCCAGCACGATAAAGACGGGGCCATCATCGGCGTAGGCGCCAACTTCTCCTACGAATACGCCGAGGAGGTCTTTCAGAAGTTCATAAAGCAGGTCAAGCTCCCCCCCCATGAACTGCAGTACATCCAGAAAGGAACCACTCCCTACCGCCGCCCCCCCTACTCCTTTGTAGCCGACGGCTTTGTGGTTTTGGGCGACGCCGCCTGCCTTACCAAGCCGTACAGCGGCGAGGGGATCACTTCCGCCTGGGAACTGTGTGCCATTGCCGCCCAGGAGTTTGGCGCGGCCATGAAGGAGGGGAGGTATCCCGAGGCGGCCAGGGTATGGAAGACCAACGTTCGCTACCAGCGCGGGCAGGGGGCCAAATTTGCCTACATCATGGCCACCCTGGTGGGAGCGGTGAACACCCTGCCCGAGGAGAACGACTACCAGTTCCGGACGGGCATCGTCTTCAACGAGAAGGATATGACCACCATGAACCGGAATTTTGGCGTTACTCTGGGGCTGGGCGACATAATGGCCATGGTTTTCAAGATTGTTGCCGGGGTCTTGACCAGGAATATTACCCTGGCCACGGTAAAAGCTCTTCTCCGCTCGGTAACCGCTGCCGGGAAGATCCAGAAGCACTACGAGAAGTTTCCCGAAGAGATCTCCGCTTTTAAAGCCTGGTGCCGGGAAGCCGACAAGCTTTGGGCAGCGGCGGGATCCATGGCTGATGTTGCCAAGAGCTAATTAAGCTCTCTGGGGGAGGCCCAGGGCCCGCCCGGGCTTAAAGGGAGAGAAGGAGAAGAAGAAAAGGCCGCCTTCTATTTCAATTATAGAAGGCGGCCGACAACTGGGTGAGTGGGTAAACCGGTATAATCAACCCAGGTCCCGGGTAGCTATTACATCGACGCCCGTGCCCAGCAGGTTTTCAATAACGATGTCGCCTATCTTTACCGGGGCGGTCAGCTCCACCCGGTTTAGCTCCTCCATGCAGCGGAGAACCAGGCCCTTGGGTATCGGCCGGGCGGTTTTCACCGGGACCCTGGGCAGCGGTGCATTTTTCACCGCCACGGTGGAGGTGACCATGCGGGTAGGGTTGGTGTACTCTTCCACGGCATATTTCTTGCCCCGGGCGCATTGAGCCCCTTCCACCTTGTATTGGCCGGCTTCCGGGGAGCTTTCCTTGACGGTCATCTTGCAGCCCAGGGGGCAGACGATGCAAATGAGTTCTTTTTCGGTCATGACTAGGCCTTCTCCTTTTCCAGATCTACCGTTAGCTCTTGGAATTGCTGCCGCGTCAGGTCCTCTTTGTTGACCTTGAGGACCAGCATCTCTCCCGGGGTCAAGCGCTTCTTTTTAACGGTTTTAATAATCCTGCCGTCGCCCTTGATCACCAGGAGGGCATTCTCGTGGTTCCCCCGCACCCTCATGAGGAGCTCCAGCTTATCCTCCAGGTAGGCGGTTCTAACGATGTGCGGGACGATGTAATTGATGGAGGCGCCGGGCTTGGTCCGGAAGGTGAAGCCTTCTTCCGCCGGGCCTCCCTGGAGGTAGACGGCGGCGCCCCGGCCGGCCTTCCTGCTCTCTTCCGTAACCCAGTCCACCAGGTCGTGGACATGAACCACGTTTCCGCAGGCAAAGATCCCTTCGATGGAGGTTTCCATGGATTCGTTGACCACCGGCCCCCCCGTGGAGCTGAGTTCGATGCCGGCGCCCCGGGAAAGCTCGTTTTCCGGGATCAGCCCCCGGGAGAAGAGGATGGTGTCACACTCCAGTTCCCTTTCCGTGCCCTTGATGGGCTGCTTGTTTTCATCCGTTTGGGCAATGACTATCCCTTCCACCCGGTCCTTGCCCTTGATATCGACGATAGTGTGCCGCATGAGCAGGGGAATGTTAAAATCCTGCACGCACTGGACGATGTTTCTGGTAAGGCCGTCGGAGTAGGATTTCCGCTCCAGCACGGCTACCACTTCAGCCCCCTCCAGGAGCATCCGCCGGGCCATGATCAGGCCGATGTCCCCGGAGCCGAAGATAACCACTTTCTTGCCCACCATGTAGCCTTCCATGTTGACAAATCTCTGGGCCGTGCCCGCCGAGAATATTCCCGCCGGCCTGGTCCCCGGTATATTGATGGCTCCCCGGGTCCGTTCCCGGCAGCCCATGGCCAGGATAATGGCTCCCGCCTGGATGGTTCTCAAGCCGTCGCGGGAGTTAATGAAGGTTACCCGCTTGTCCGGGCTGATCTCCAGGACCATGGTGTCCAGTTTGCAGCTAATCCCCCTCTTCCTTACTTCCTCCATGAAGCGCTGGGCGTACTCCGGCCCGGTGAGCTCTTCTTTAAAGATGTGGAGCCCGAAGCCGTTGTGGATGCATTGCTGCAGAATTCCGCCCAGCTCCTTGTCCCGTTCAATAATCAGGATGTTCTTTACGCCCCGGTCCCAGGCGGCCGCCGCCGCCGCCATGCCCGCCGGGCCGCCGCCGATGACCACCAGGTCATAGCGCTCATCCACGGGGGAGTCGGCGGGAGCGAGAGCCTCCGGTTCCGGGGAGACGATCTCTTCAGCCCTGTTCTTGGTGGGCACGGTTAAAATGTACGAGTTCCTGCCGTCCTTGGTAATTTGGGAGAGGGGCAGGCTCATCTCCCGGGCGATAATGTTCATTACCCGGGGGCTGCAAAAGCCTCCCTGGCAGCGCCCGCATCCGGCCCGGACCCTTTTTTTGATTCCGTCCAGAGTCCTGGCCCCCACGGGGCGGTGGATGGCCTGGACGATTTCCGCCTCGGTGATACTTTCGCAGCGGCAGATAATCCTGCCGTAGCGGGGATCCTCCTTAATCAGGCGGGCTTTCTCCTCGGGGGGAAGCTCCATGAAGTTGGGGATGGCTTTTCGGATGGGATTGAAATTTTTCTTCTCCGGCAAAGGCCCGGCTATGGACTGAAGCAGTTCCACCACGTACCGGGCGATGGCGGGAGAAGAGGCCAGGCCGGGGGAATCGATGGCGGCCACGTTAATAAATCCCGGCGCCCCCGAGGCTTCTTCAATGATGAAATCGCCCGAAGGGGTTTTCGCCCTGAGCCCGCTAAAGGAGGTGATCACCTGGTTCAGGGGAACCTTTTTGGCCAGCCTTTGGGCCTCCTGCTTAACCCATTCCAACCCGGCGGCCGTGGTCTCCACGGCCTCCTTGGAATCGACCGCCTCGGCGTTGGGGCCGACCAAAAGGTTGCCGTGAACGGTGGGGGCGATGAGCACCCCTTTCCCCAGCTTGGTGGGGCAGGGGAAGACCACGTGTTTAACGAAATTGCCGGCGCTCTTGTCCAGCAGGTAGTACTCTCCCCGGGTGGGGATTATTTTAAAATAGGGGGGGCTGACCATTTCATTTACTGCATCGGCAAATAACCCGGCGGCATTAATTACATACTTGGCTGTTAATTGCCCCCCAAGATAATGAATCTTGTATCCTTCCTTCAATTTTTCGATGGAGGCAACAGGGCTCTCCAGTTTAACCTCCACCCCGTTTTCGGCGGCGTTCTCCGCCAAGGCGATGGCCAGGAGATAGGGATCCACGATGCCGGCGGTAGGCGCATAGAGGGCGCCCAGGGCTTCCTCGGAAAGGGCGGGCTCCAATTCCCGCAGGCGCTTTTGATCCAGGATCTCCAATTCCGGAACCCCGTTAACCTGTCCGCGCTGGTACAGCTCTTGGAGCGTCTCCAGCTCTTCATCGCTGAAGGCCACCACCAGGGAGCCGATCCGCTTGAAGGGAACATCCAGTTCCTGGCAGAGGCGGTCGAACATCAGGTGGCCGGGTGCGTTGAGCCTGGCCTTCAAGGTGCCCGGTTCAGGGTCGTAACCGGCATGGATAATGGCGCTGTTGGCTTTGGTGGTTCCGTTGGCTACATCGCTCTCTTTTTCCAGCAGGACCACTTTTAAGTCATAGCGGGCCAGTTCTCGAGCGATAGCGGTGCCGATGATACCGGCTCCAATAATTGCTAGGTCGTACATGTTTCCTCTCCTTTAGCACCTTTTTGATTGGCACCAGCAAAATAAAAACCATGCACTCCGAACCTTCCGGTTCCAGGGCATGGCTCTCCATTTCTCCGCCATAACTTGCTATATGCCTTTACCATCTCAATTATAACACCTTATTGCCGTTTTGAAAAGGATAAAATTGATCATTTTTACAAAAAAACCTGTTTTTTTATTATATTTTTCCCCCTACAAGTTCCATATCTCCTGGTTGCTGGTGGAAACGCCGATGGCTCCGGCTTTAAGGGTTTGGATAACATCTTCCTTCGTCTCAATAAGCCCGCCGGCAATCAGGGGAATCTTGGTCTCTTCAATAATGCGCTGGATAATCCGCGGCATAATCCCCGGGAGGATCTCGATGGCATCCAGCTTGGTGCTGCGGATGGAATCGATGGCCGTTTTCAGGGAGAGGGAATCGAAGATAAAGAGCCTTTGAATGGTGAAGATATTCATCTCGCCGGCCTTCTTTACCAGGCTGGGCTTGGTGGTGATGATCCCTTCCGGCTTGATCTGCTCGTTAATAAATTTCAAAGAGGTAAAGTCCCTGGAGAAACCCTCCAGCAGGTCCAGGTGTACGTAGACGCCCTTATTGGCCTGGCTGCCTTTTTCCACCAGGTGCTTTAGGTTAAAGATGCTGCCGGTGAGGAGAAAAATAATTTCACAAGAGGAGGTGAGGGCCAGGTCAAAGTTGTCTACATCCTTAACCGCGGCAATAATGGGATTTTTGTTGACTCTCTCAAAAAAACTTTTGCTCAAAATAGGCCGGCCTCGCTTTGGATATATTTAACTTGGCAACTGTATTTTAGCATGAACATTGTCGAAGGACAACAGGAGAGTGAAAAGGGGGCTGTTTTTCCGGGCTATAGCCACAATAATAAAATGCGCCCGGCGGCGCCCGGGGCAGGAATTTTTCTCCCGGCGTCGAAGCTCATCACCGTTGTTAAGGTGATTGCCGGCGATCACTGCCTGGAGGGTGATGGGATGCCTTCCCTGGAATCCTGTTATGTGCTTACGGCGGACATAATCGGTTCAAGAAAGATGGGCGGCGCCAACAAAATCGCTGCCGGCGGGCTGGAGCGGTTTAACGATTCTTGTCGCCACATGCTGGTAGCGGAATTTGCCCTGTACCGGGGCGACGAAATCCAGGGAGTCTTGCACCCCTGGGCGGACCTGGCCCCCCTGATCCGGCGCCTGCGCTTTTTCCTGCGCCCCCTTAAACTGCGCATCGGGGTCGGTTATGGCGGGCTAGAGACGGGAGGGGAGGGGAAGTATTCCTGGCAGATGGACGGCCGCGCTTTTCACTGTTCCCGGGAGGCCCTGGAGCGGATTAAGGCCAGCCGGGTGCCCGCCACCTGCTTTGCCGGCTTGAAGAAAGAGCATGAGGAGGCGGTGAACACCTTCTATCTGCTGCTGGATGCCGTGGAGAGCCGCTGGAGCGAGAAGCAGTGGCTGGCCGTGGAGGCCTACGAGCGCTGCGGCACCTACGGCTCCGCTGCTGCCGAGCTGAAGATCACTCCCCAGAACGTGCACAAGCGCTGCCAGGCCGCCCAGTGGAAGGCGGTGGCCCAGGTTGAGCGCTACCTGAATAAGCTGCTCAAAGAAGGAGCCGGGGAATAATGGAGTTGCTGCTGCTCCTGCTCCTGGCCCACCTGGCGGCCGACTTCCTGCTCCAGACGGAAGGGATGGTTGCCGACCGGGGGGCGGGACGGCTTCCCGCCTACCTGAAGCACGCCGCCGGCCATGCCGCAGCCCTGGTTCTTCTTACCCATTATTTTTACTCCCCGGCCCTGCTCCTGCTCTGGATCGCTCTGCCGTCGGCCCATGTTCTCCTGGACTGGATAAAGGACCGGCTCTTTCCACCAGGCCGCCCGGCGGAGAGCCTGGTATTTCTCCTGGACCAGTCTCTGCACCTGCTGCTCATCTTTTTTGCCTGGCAGTGGGTGCCCTCCCTGGCCTTTGAACCGGCGGCGGTTTTCTACGGCCGCCTGCTGGCCCCGCCGGGGCGGGAACTCCTGGAGACCCTTTTCCCCAGCGCAACCCCCGCCCGCCTCCTCCTGCTAGTGGTGGTGTACGGCTACGTGCTCGCCGCCGGCTCCGTTTTGATCCGAAAAGTCCTGGATGCCGGGGCCCTCTCTCCTCCCGGCAGCGGCGGCGGCAGCCGCAGGGGAGATGCCCTCCTGGCCGGGCGCTACATCGGCTACCTGGAGCGGGCGATAATTTTAAGCCTGACCCTGGCCGGCGCCTTTACCTCTATCGCCTTTGTCCTGGCGGCAAAATCCATCGCCCGCTACAAGGAGTTGGAGAACAAAGATTTTGCCGAATACTACCTGGTGGGGACCCTGTTAAGCGCCCTGCTGGCCATTCTGGGCGGCTTGCTGCTCAAGGGGGCGGCGATCCTCTAGCTCCAGGAAATAAGTCCGGAAAATGGAAAAAGTAGATTTGAAATCTGCGTAAAATAAGATTAGAATAGGATATGGTAATAAAGAACCGGAGAAAGGAGTGATGTAATGCCTATCGTAACCTCCACGGAAATGTTCAAGAAAGCTTATGAAGGCGGCTATGCCATCGGGGCTTTCAACGTCAACAACATGGAGATCATCCAGGGTATTACCGAGGCGGCCAAGGAAGTCCGGGCGCCGCTAATCCTGCAGGTTTCTGCCGGAGCCAGAAAGTATGCCAACCATACATACCTGATGAAGCTAATCGAGGCGGCCATCATCGAAACGGACCTGCCCGTTTGCATCCACCTGGACCACGGCGACAGCTTTGAACTCTGCAAGGCCTGCATCGACGGCGGCTTCACCTCGGTAATGATTGACGGCTCCTTCCTGCCCTTCGAAGAGAACGTCCGCTTGACCAAGCAGGTGGTGGACTATGCCCACTCCAAGGGCGTAGTGGTGGAGGGGGAGCTGGGGCGGCTGGCCGGCATTGAAGATGACGTCAATGTCTCCGATCAGGAGGCGGCCTTTACCGATCCCGCCCAGGCGGAAGAATTTGTGGAGAGAACGGGGGTTGACTCCCTGGCCATAGCCATCGGCACCAGTCACGGCGCCTTCAAGTTTAAAGGAGAGCCCCGGCTGCGGTTTGACATCCTGGAAGAGATCCAGAGAAGGATGCCCGGTTTTCCCATCGTCCTTCACGGCGCCTCTTCCGTGATTCCCGAATACGTGGAGATGATCAACCAGTACGGCGGGGACCTGGCCGGAGCCAAGGGCGTCCCCGAAGAGATGCTCCGGAAGGCGGCTTCCATGGCCGTTTGCAAGATCAACATCGATTCCGATTTGCGCCTGGCTTTCACGGCCACCATTAGAAAATACCTGGCCGAAAACCCCGGCCATTTCGACCCCCGCCAGTACCTGGGCCCGGCCCGGACCGCCATCAAGGAGATGGTGAAGCACAAGATTATCAATGTCCTGGGCTGCGACGGCAAGGCTTAAAAGCAGCAGAAGCAGCAAAAAGGCGGATTCCCATCCGCCTTTTTTTATTTTACGGTGCCTGGCACGTCAACTTTGTCAACTTAATAGAATATTCAGAAATTTATTATCAGGACCGTCAACTTTTCAACTTTTTTAACTTTGAGTAATTAAAACAATTCGTTTAAAACATATTGATTAAATTGCCTAAACATGGTATTTTTAAAGCAAAAATAGTAAGGGAGGGAGCATAATTGGCCAAGCAGACAGTATTGCTTACCGGGGCCTCGGGCTCCATGGGGAGCGAAGCGTTGAAATCGGTTATGGAGACCGGCAAGTTCAAGGCCCTGGTTCTCTTGAGGAAAAAACCGTCCAACGAGAAGCTGAAAAAAGAGTTGGAGCAGCGTTACGGCGACGGTGTGGAAGTGGTTTTTGGGGATATATCAAATCCCGGTGATTGCGTTAAAGTTGTGGAAAGGTCGGATTACATAATCAACTGCGCCGCCATCATCCCTCCGGCTTCTGACCACAACCCCCAGGCGGCCGAGAAGGCCAACTACCTGGGCGTTAAAAACCTGGTCCAGGCCATCGAGGCCAGCAAAGATGCCGATGAGAAGAAATTTGTAAATATCGGTTCCATAGCCGAATACGGCAATCGGTTTTTCCCGGCTCACTGGGGCCGGGTGGGGGATCCCCTGGTTTCCAGCCCCTATGACTTTTACGCCGTTACCAAGATCAAGGGGGAAAGGTGCGTGGTGGAGTCCGGGATCAAGCACTGGGTCTCCCTGCGCCAGTCCGGGATTCTGTACGACGACGTCCTATTCAACAATATGAACGACGGGCTGATGTTTCATACCTGCTGGAACACCTTTATTGAGTGGGCCACCGCCCGGGACAGCGGCCGGCTAATCCGCAACCTGATTCTCCTCGATTCTCAGGGGAAGCTCCCGTCTTCCTTCTGGCAGAAGTGCTACAACATCGGGAACGGCGAAGGGGCCCGGGTAACGGGCTACGAAACCCTGGATCGAGGCTTTAAGATGATGGGGCGCTCCGCCAAGGAAATTTTCATGCCCCACTGGAATGCCGCCCGCAACTTCCACTGCTTCTGGTACCTGGATTCCGACCACCTCAACGATATCCTGGATTTTAGAAGGGAAAGCTTCGAAGATTTCTTTGCCCAACTCTCCAAAAAATTGTGGTATTTCAAGCTGGGCAAGCCCTTCCCGGGCCTGATCCGGAAGTTTGCCATTGAGCGCCTGCTCAAGGATGTGAACGCTCCCATCTACTGGGTGAACAATAATATCGAAGGCCGGATTAAGGCTTTCTACGGTTCCCGGGAAGCCTTTGAAAAGATACCGCGCCGCTGGGAGGATTACCAACTAATCCCCTCGGAGGCGGTCAAAGACCTCAAGACAGCGGAGATCCTGGACTTAAGGGGCAAGACGGAGCTTAGCGAGGAAGACCTGGCCTTCATCGCCGACAACGAGTATCGAGGGAAAAACAGGGCCGTTATTTTGAGCCACGGCTACGATGAGAGCAAGCCGGACAGCGAGCTGGAGCTGGCCGATATGCAGGGAGCCGCCAAGTTTAGGGGCGGGCGCTGCCTGTCGGAAACCATGACCAAGGGGGACCTGAGAACAAAGCTGGAATGGGAATGCCACAACGGCCATAGATTCAAGGCCGCCCCCTATACGGTAATCAAGGCCGGCTTCTGGTGCCCGGAATGCTGCGAACCGCTGCCCTGGAATTTCGATGCCCTGGCCAAAAAGGTGCCCTTCTTCGCCCAGGCCTGGTACAACTCCCACAGCCCGGAGGAAGATAACTTCTATCCCGCAGACTGTTACAAGGATATCCTGTAGCTATGGGCGCAATACGCAGGTTTAGCAGCAAAAAAGATCAAATTCTCGACGCCGCTCTGCGGCTCGTAGCCCGGAAGAACAGCTTCGAGGTGACCATCCGGGAGATTGCCGCCGAGGCCGGGGTCAACGTGGCTGCGATCAATTACTACTTCAACAGCAAGGAACAGCTTCTGGCCGAGATGGAGAAGCTCTTTCTGGCTAACTTTGAAGACGCCTTCATGCCCCTGGACGATGCCGGCCTCTCCAGCGAGGAGAAGTTGATCGCCTGGCTGCTGAAGGCCATCAGCTACGGTACTCACTACCCCGGGATGCTGGTTCTCCTGCGGGACAAGTTTGCCGAAGACAGCGGCAGCGAGAGCGACGGGAAAATGAAGGCGGAACTGGTGGCCCGGATGGGCCAGATAAAACAGCTTTTTGTGGAGGCGGCCCGGCCGGCGCCGGAATTGACCGGCCCGCTGTTCATCGCTTTTCTTTCCGCGGTCATCTTTCCCTTTGTGGCCGGCAGCTTTCTTCCGGGCGTATCCCTGGAGATGGAGGAATCGGAACAGTTGGAGTATATCCATTTAATCCTGAACAAATTTAAATCGCGAAAGGAGGAAACGCGGTGAAGTATCCGGTAAAAAATGTGTTTATTGTGGGCGGCACCGGCTTCCTGGGTTATTACTCTGCTCTGGAATTTCTCAAAAAAGGCATCGCCGTGAGCTCGGCCTCCATCCCTGATGTGAAGCTGGGGGACTGGTTCCCCAAGCAAATAAATATCGTCAGCGACAACCTGGACGTCTTTAAGGCTTCCGAAGAAGAGATTGCGGAGGTCCTCAGGGGGCACGAGGCCATGGTTTACGCCGTGGGCCCGGACGACCGGGTGGTCCCGCCGGCTCCCTCCTATGACTTCTTCCACGACAAGCTGGTGGTGCAGTGCAGCAAGGTGGTAAGGGCGGCCCGGAAAGCCGGCGTCAGGCGGGTAGTAATCATGAACTCCTACTTTGCCTACTTTGACCGCCAGCCCGGCTATAACGGCAGGCTGTCCCGCAACCATCCTTATATCCGTGCCCGGGTGGAGCAGGCCGAAGCCTGCATTAAGCTGGGCGAAAAGGGCGTCATGGACGTGATGATCCTGGAGCTGCCGTACATCTTTGGCAGCATGCCCGGCCGGATGCCCCTGTGGAAGGAGGTTTTCCTGGATCGCTTTGACAAGATGCCCGCCGTCTTCTTCCCCAAGGGGGGAACGGTGATGATCCACGTCCGGGGAGTGGGCCAGGCGGTGGTGGCGGCCACGGTAAACGGCGAGCACGGGAAGAGGTATCCCATCGGCGCTTACAACATGAAGTACAAGAAGATGATTCAAATCATGTACGATGCCATCGACAACAAAAAGAAGATCTTCAATGCCCCCACCTGGATTTCTTACTTGGCGGGGCTGATGCTCATTAGGAACGAGAAGAAGCACGGCCGGGAAGGCGGGCTGCACTACGCCAAGCTGATGACAGACATCCAGTCCCGGGATCTTTACTACAGTCCCGAGCTCATTGCCCAGGTGAAAAAGGAGTTGGGCTACGCCGAGCTGGGCTACAACGGCATGGATGTAGTGGAGGGGATCAGGGCGACCATGCAGGCCTGCTACCCCGAAAAGTTCCCCGGTTCCGATCCCGCCCATCAGGTGCAGGAGGACCTGGCCCTCATCGACAGGGTCTGGGCGGAAAAGGCGGACAAGTAGCGGCGAAAATAGCCCGCGGTCTTTTGCCAAGGACCGGGGCGCCGCCGGGGGGCGCCGCCGCAGTGAAGCGGCGGTTCGGAGGCTGCCGGCTTCCCCGGGGATTCGCCTTCCCACGGCGGCGTTATTGAAAAAATTAAGGCTTCCAGGGTTTTAACCCCTAGAAGCCTTAATTTATTTACCAGGGGCGAGACGCGCCCGCCGGTCCTGCTTTAATGGGTCTCTAAAAGCCCGGGTGGCTGCCATGGCCAAAAAAAAAGGGAGTTTTGCCTATCAAGCTTGATCCCGGCAAAATCTGGAGCCGGATTGTCACCATTCTGCTAACATGATATAATTTTAGCGATTTTACAGATTAATTCGAGGAGGGGAATTGCTTAAATGAAGCTGCGCTTTTCCGTGGGCCTTATCCTGGTAGCCTGCCTGCTGGCCGCGGGTCTGCTGGCCGGTTGCGGTGGAGGCGAGAATGTCCTGGTAGTGGGCACCAACGCCGACTTCCTGCCCTTTGAGTTTTATGATGATGAGGGCAATATTGTCGGCTTCGACATCGACCTGGCCCAGGCCATTGCCGAGATTCTGGGGATGGAGCTAAGGGTGGAGCACATGGATTTTAAGGGCCTGGTGGCGGCGGTGCAGAGCGGTCGCGTGGATGTGGCCATCGCGGCCATGACTATTGATGAAGAACGCCTGGAGAAGGTAAATTTCAGCGATCCCTACTACAATGCCAGGCAGGCCATTGTGGTCCGGGAAGACAATGATGATATTCACGACAAAGAAGACCTGCTGGACAAGAAAGTAGCCGTCCAGATCGGCACTACCGGCGACCTCACAGTTACGGACATGGGGCTCCCCGAGGAGCAGATCGTTCGCCTGGAGAAGGTAACCCACGTCTTCCTGGAGCTGGAGAACGGGCAGGTGGACGCCGTAGTGATCGATCTTCCCGTGGCCCAGCGCTATATCAACATCAAGGAAGGCCTGAAGCTAATCAGCGGCGATTTTGAAGATGAAATGTACGGCATTGCCGTGGCCAAGGAAAACGAAGAGCTGCTGGAGAAGATCAACAATGCCCTGGAGCAGATTAAAGCGGACGGGACCTTGGATAAATTGATGGAAAAATGGATTGATTGATCCCAACCCGCCGGCCGGGGGAGAGTAAAGCCGGAACGCCGGGCCTATCTCCCTGCTGGAAACCGAACCTGCCTTCTCCGGGAGGAGCGGTTTTCTCCTGTTCGTTTCCTGTTTGCAGGCGGCTTGCCGGGGAGGGCAGGTTGGTTTCTTTATATCCGCCCGTATGGCGGGCCCAATCCAATCATGGAAAAGCCGGCGAGAAGCCGGCGCGAGAAGAGAAGCTGGACCGAGGAGATATAGGGAATGGAGTTAATTTGGAGCAACCTGGGAGCTTTTTTTGTCGGCGCAGGGGTAACGTTAAGAATTTCTTTAACGTCGGTTTGCTTTGGACTAATCATCGGCTTGGTTTTCGGCTTAATGCGCATCTCCAAAAACAGAATAATCCGTTTTTTGGCCGGCATCTATGTGGAGGTAATCCGGGGAACGCCCCTGCTGGTCCAGCTGCTGTATATCTACTACGCGCTGCCCCAGGTGGGGATTATCGTCCCCAAGTACGTGGCAGCCACCATTGCCATTTCCATTAACAGCGGCGCTTACGTGGCCGAGATTGTCCGGGCCGGCATTCAATCCATCGACAAGGGGCAGATGGAGGCGGCTCGTTCCCTGGGCATGAGCTATCCCGCGGCCATGCGCTATATTATCCTGCCCCAGGCTTTTCGCCGCATCATCCCTCCCCTGGTGAATGAATTCATTACCCTGATCAAGGATTCCTCCCTGATCTCGGTGCTTGGCATTGCGGAGCTGACCAGGGTCGCCGAGCAAATCATGTCGAGAACCTTTAATGTGTTCGTCCCCTTCACCGCCACGGCCGTCATCTATTTCATCATGACCTTTACCCTTTCCCAGCTAATGGCCTACCTGGAACGGAGGTGGCAGATCCGTGATTAGAGTGGAGAACCTGCATAAAAGCTTCGGTCAACTGAAGGTCTTGAAAGGGATTGATCTTACCGTCAAGAGAGGCCAAGTGGTGGTGATCATCGGGGCCAGCGGTTCGGGGAAGAGCACCCTGCTGCGCTGCCTGAACCTCCTGGAAGTGCCCCAGGAAGGACGCATCTTTATCGACGGGGAAGAGATTACCGCTCCCGGCGTGGATATAAACCGGATCCGCCAGCAGGTGGGGATGGTTTTTCAGCAGTTCAACCTCTTCCCCCATATGACCAGCCTGGAAAACATCGCCCTGGCTCCCATCAAGGTGAAAAAAGAAGACCCCGAGGCCAGCAGGGAGCTGGCCCGGCAGCTGCTGAGCAAGGTGGGGCTTTCCGAAAAGGCGGAGGCCTACCCCCGCCAACTCTCCGGCGGGCAGCAGCAGCGGGTGGCCATTGCCCGGGCCCTGGCCATGCAGCCGAAAGTGATGCTCTTTGATGAGCCCACTTCGGCCCTGGACCCGGAGATGATTAAGGAAGTGCTCAACGTTATGCGGCAGCTGGCCTTGGAGGGGATGACCATGGTTGTCGTCAGCCACGAGATGGGCTTTGCCCGGGAGGTGGCCGACCGGGTTATCTTCATCGACGACGGCCTGATTATTGAAGAAGGGACCCCGGAGCAGATTTTCTCCCACGCCCGCCACCCGCGCACCCGGGATTTCCTCAGCAAGATCCTTTAATCCTTTAATCCAAGCCAATCTGCTTCCTCTAACAAATTAAGCCCGGGGGTCGGCACCCCCGGGACGGGAAGGCAAAAAGCGACGCCGCCTGGATTTAGCCCGGCCCTGGCCGGGTACCGGGCACCCCCGGCGACGCGGTCAGTTGGGAAGGCGGGACCAGGACGCCTCAACCCGCCGTGCCGGCCAGGTTGTTGACGGGAGGATAGCCGGCGCCCACGGCAAAGCTGCGCTTCAGGGCGGCGGTAAGGTAGGCCTTGGCTTTCTCCACCGCTTCGGGGACGCTGCAGCCCAGCACCAGGTAGGCCGTCAGGGCCGCGGAGAGGGTGCAGCCGGTTCCGTGAGGATTGTCGATGGGCACCCGCGGAGCGGAGAACTCCAGGAAATCCCGCCCGTCGAAGAGCAGGTCGACGCAGCTTCCTCCGGGAATGTGCCCGCCCTTGAGCAGCACCCAGCGGGGACCCAGGTCGGCAATCCGCCGGGCGGCCTCTTTTAAGCGGGATTTTTCCCCCGTTAGCTGCAGGCCGCTTAGGACCTCCGCCTCCGAAAGGTTGGGGGTGACCACCAGGCTCAAGGGGAGCAGCTTCTCCTTCAGGGCTTTTACCGCGCCCTCGTGGATTAGCGGATCGCCGCTGGCGGCGATCATCACCGGGTCCACCACCAGCTTGGGGATCTGCTTTTGGGAAAGCTGTTCCACCAGGGCTTCGATGATGTCGGCGCTAGCCAGCATCCCCGTCTTGGCGGCGGCGATATGGAGGTCGCTCAGGACCGAGTTGAGCTGGGAGATAACGGTTTTGACGGGGAGAACCAGCACCTCCTGGACCCCCAGGGTATTCTGGGCGGTGATGGCGGTGATTACGGTGGCCCCATACACCCCCAGCTTGGAGAAGGTTTTCAAGTCGGCCTGGATGCCGGCCCCGGCGCCGGAGTCGGACCCGGCTATGGTCAGGGCGGAAGCTTTCATACGGGTTCATCTCCTTTCCAGCGGCGCTTTCCCGCGCTTATCTCTTTGGCCAGGGCGGCGGCGGCCTGTTTCACATCCGGAGCGAAGGCCAGGCTGGAGATTACCGCCACCCCCGCAGCGCCGGCTTCTATAACCTGGCGGGCGTTGCCAGCGCTGATCCCGGCGATGCCCACCACGGGAAGGTTCACCGCCCGGCAGATGGCCCGCAGGCCTTCCAAGCCGATGATCCTGGTGTCATGCTTGGAGCCGGTGGGGAAGACCGCCCCGGCGCCCAGGTAGTCGGCCCCTTCTCTCTGGGCCTCCCGGGCCTGCTCCACCGTCCGGACCGTCCTCCCGATGATTTTTCCCGGCCCCAGGATCTTCCGGGCCAGGGCCGGGGGCAGATCTTCCTCCCCCAGGTGGACGCCGTCGGCCTCCAGGGCCAAGGCCAGGTCCACCCGGTCGTTGATGATCAGGGGGACTCCCCTCCGGCGGGTCAACTCCCGCAAGGCTTGTCCCAGCTCCAGCAGTCGGCGGGTGGTCATCTCCTTCTTGCGCAGCTGGATGACCGTGGCTCCTCCGGCGATGGCCGCCTCCACCACCTCCCGGTCGCTGCGCTCTCCGCTGTTTTTTTCCGGGGTAATATAATAAAGGCTAAAATCCAGGGCTGATTCCTCCTTCCTGGGGCCTCCCGGCCCGGCTCCCGGCTCCTGTTGGGCCCGCATCCTTGTTTATTTCCCCTGGGCCTGGATAAGCTCCCGGACGGCCCGGTAGGGTTCCGGGCTTTGCATAATGTACGACATAACGGCGATCCCCTCCAACTCCTGCCGGCAAAGGGCCGGGACCTTCTCCGGGGTGATTCCCCCGATGGCCAGCAGGGGGAGGGAAGAGACTTCCCGGATGCTCTCCAGCAGTTCCAGGCCGCCAGGGGGCAGCCCAGGCTTGCTGGAGGTGGGGAAGATATGCCCGGCCAGGAGGTAGTCGGCGCCCTTCTCCTCCGCCGTCCGGGCGGCGGAGGGATCATGAACGGAGACCCCCACCCGGCCCCGGTAGCAAAGCTTTCCCCGAATCGCCTCCAGGGGCAGCGCCTCCCGGCCCAGGTGGACGCCGTCGCATTCCACGGCGGAGGCTACCTCCACGCTGTTGCTGATCAGCAGCTTGACGCCGTGGGTGTCGGTAATAGATTTTACTTTCCGGGCCAGTTCGTAAAGGGCGGCGGGGGAGAGATCCTTTTCCCGCAGAATAACCGCCTCCAGGCCGCCGCGGCAGGCTTCCGCCACCGTTTTTAGGAAATCCCCGGGGCAGAGGAGGCGGTTGGTGACCAGCCAGATTTTCATCATGACCGCCCCTGCGCCCCTTTCCATCCGCTGCCCTCTTTTCCCCGGAGCGGGTGCCAGTCCTTGAAGACCGGCTGGTAACCCTTGCGGTACAGCATCTGCCTAATCTCCTCCACGCTGCGATGGTCGGCCAGGGCAAACTGCTCGTCGCTGTCCTGCTGCAGGCGGCCTCCTACCCTGGTGCTGGAACCGGCGGACATTTTGGTGACCCCCAGGCCTACCAGGTTGTCGCGCAGTTCCGCCCTTTCCCGGGTGGAGATGGTTATCCCCAGGCGGGGCTGGTAGAGGCGCAAGGCCAGCAGGGCCTGCACCAGCCGGAGATCGGAGACCGGGTAGCGGCAGACAAAGTTCCCGATGAAAGGCTGCAGGCGCGGCAGGGAGATGCTGATCTCCACGTCGGGGTAGCGCTCCTGGAGGTAGGCGGCATGCAGCCCGGCCCAGAACACTTCTTCCGGCCAGGGTCCCAGACCCAGAAGGGGCCCGATATTCACCGACCACATCCCCGCCTGGCAGGCCCTTTCCGGAGTCTCCAGGCGGAAGCGGTAGTCCCGCTTGGGGCCCTTGGGGTGCAGCTCCCGGTAGATATCGGGATCATAAACTTCCTGGTAGACGGTCATGCTGTCTACCCCGCTCTCGATTAATAGGGAGTACTCCTCCCGGGTGAGGGGGTAGACCTCGATGCCGATGGAAGCAAAGTACTTGCTCAACAAGGCCACGCATTCCCGGAGATAGCTTACCGGTGTGTGGCGGCGGGACTCCCCCGTCAATAGGAGCAGGTGGCGCAGCCCCGTGGCGGCAATCTGGCGGCCTTCCGCCTCGGCTTCCTCCGGTGTCAACTTGCGCCGCCGGATCTTGTTGGCGGCCTGGAAAGAGCAGTAGAGGCACCTGTTTTCGCAGTAATTGGCCAGGTAGAGGGGGGTGTAGAGCAGAATGGCCCGGCCGAAGTGCCGCCAGGTGAGGGCCCGGGCCTTTACGGCCATCTCTTCCAGGTACTCTTCGGCCGCCTCCGAAAGCAGGATCAAAAAGTCCCTCTCGGAGAGCCGGTCCCGGGCCAGCACTTTTTCCACGTCTTGGCGGCGCACCTTCCGGACCCAGTCCGGCGAATACTGCTCTCGGCAGCGGGTCAGCTGTTCGTAAAAGCTCATGACTTCGCCATCCTTTAATCCCTTAAGAAACCTGTTAGGGGAGATGAAGCCCGCGCGTAGCGGGAAACCTCCGGGGAACCGGCCAGGTAGCTCAGCCGGCCGGCCCGGACGGCCAGGCTGAAAGCTTCCGCCATCCCGGGCGGATCTTCCGCCGTGGCGATGGCGGTGTTTACCAGGACCGCCGCGGCGCCCATCTCCATGGCCTCGGCGGCATGGGAGGGACGGCCCAGCCCGGCGTCCACGATCACCGGCAGCTCGATCTCCTCGATGAGGATGCGGATCATTTCTTTCATTTTTAAACCCCGGTTGGAACCGATGGGCGATCCCAGGGGCATGACCGCCGCCGCCCCGGCTTCCACCAGGGCCCGGGCCGCCGCCAGGTCAGGACTCATGTAGGGAAGAACCACGAATCCCTCTCCGGCCAGGATCTCCGTGGCCTTAATGGTCTCGTAGTTGTCCGGCAGCAGGTAGCGGTTGTCGTTGATGACCTCGATCTTCACCCAGTTGCCGCAGCCGGCGGCCCGGGCGATGCGGGCAATCTTTACCGCTTCGGCGGCGTTCCTGGCCCCGGAAGTGTTGGGCATCAGGATACAATTCTTTCGGTCGATATAGTTTAGGATGTTCTCCTCCTGCGCTTCAAAATCCACCCGGCGCAGGGCCACGGTAACTACTTGAGCCCCGGAGCGACGGATGACCTCGGGGATCATGGCGTTGGCCGGGAATTTGCCGGTGCCCAGAAAGAGGCGGCTCTCCAGAGTCCGGCCTCCGATTACCAATGGATCGTTCATTTAACCACCTCCCAGCATAACCAGTATTTGCAACTCATCTCCGTCTCGAATCGGCGTCTCGGCCCAATCTTCCGGCTTAATTACTTCATCGTTCAGGACCACAATGTACTCCCCGGGGTTGATGTTGCGCCGGGACATGTATTCTCCAACGCTCATCCCTTCCGGGAACGGCTCTTTTTTCCCGTTGACGGTAATCATCCTTTCGACTCCCTTCGCCGGAATCCAGGTCAAAGCAAAAGACCTGCCTTCCGGCAAGTCTAATGCTTATCCTTAAACCACAAGCTTCCCTACGATGGAATTACCCATGTCAGGTTCAAAGGGTTAAGATAAGTATCTTTCTCAGCCGAAGAACGGCACCCCTAGCCTGCTATTCAATTTTCCATTACCATTTTACCGCTATCTGGGTGGCTTGTAAAGGGGTTGGCCCCGCCGGCCATTTGCTTGCCGCCGCGGCGCGGCGGGCGTTTTTATCGCCCGGCCCCGAGGATTGGCCCCGTCGGCTTGTTGTTCAGCAGGCCCCGCCGGCATGCTGCCTGCCGAAGGGCCGCTCCTGCCGGGCCCGGCCCCCGCCAGTAAGACGGATGTAAAGAAGGATTGGGAGGCCGGATTTGCTCTCGGGCCCTGGGAAAGAGAACACTATTTTCTTATATTGAGAAAGTAGTATTTACATTGGAGACTTATTCTGCTAAAATCTTTCATGGTTTGCCAAAAAATAAAATGAGGGGAAGGAGCAATGAACCTGCACAAAATTTTCGGGACTACCCCCGGCAAAGGAATGCAGCCCAAGGAAGTCATCGCTTATAGTGTGGCCGGCTTCGGCCAAAACATGATTTGCGCCCTGGTGGCCTCGTACATAATGCTCTTCTATACCGACGCCGTCGGCCTGCTTCCCGGCGGCGTTGCCATGCTCATGCTGGGCAACCGTCTCTTCGACGCCTGCAATGACCCCATCATGGGCAGCATCGTGGACCGTACCCGGAGTCGTTGGGGAAAGCTGCGGCCGTACCTGCTCTTTACGCCCATTCCCATCGCCATTATTACCGTGATCTGCTTTACCACTTTCCCCGAGGCCAGCTACACCTTCAAGTTTACTTACGCTACCGTTACCTATGTAATTTGGGGCATTCTTTATACCATCCTGGATGTTCCCTACTGGGGCCTCTCCACCGCCATGACCTCGGATACCCACAAGCGCTCCATCGTGCTTAGCGTGGCCAGGATCGTGTGCACCGCCGGCTACGGGGTGGTTACCCTGGCCGTCCCTGTTATCGTGGGGAGCATCCAGAGGGGCGTTACCGGCGGCCTTGCCCTGGAGGAGATACCCCTGGAGATGCAGGAAGAGATGAGGATGGCCATTGCCGCCGCCTTAAGGCCCGGCTTCTTCTGGATCGCCGTGGCGGTGGTCCTGGTGGCGACCCCCATGCTCTTTGTCGGCTTTAAGGGCACAGTGGAGAGGTACTACGAAGATACTCCGCCCCTTCCCCTGGGACAAAACTTGCTGCTGCTCTTTAAGAACAAGCCCCTGATGCTAATTGTCCTGGCGGGGATCCTGGGTTCCCTCAAAACCGTTTTTATGACTGGGGGAGTATACTTCGCCAAGTACTGCCTGGGCAACAGCGACTACTATACCATCATCACCCTTACGGCGGTTCCCGGCGGGCTGGGAGCTTCCCTGCTTATGCCCTGGCTGTCAAAACGGTACGGCAAAAAGAATGTTTTCATTTATTCGCATATTTTCGGGGGCCTGGTTCTCCTGGCCATGTATTTTGTCGGCTGGAGGACCCAATTTGGCATTATCTTTAACCTGGTGGGCCTGATCCTGGTGGGCATCCCTCTGGGCCTTTACAATATTCTGACTTATGCCATGATTGCCGATACGGTGGACTACCTGGAATGGAAAGAGGGAATCCGGGCGGAGGGGATTTGCTTCTCCATGCAGACCTTCATCTCCAAGATCGGCATGGCCGCCTGCTCTTTTGCCGTCATGATCACCTTGAGCATCGTGGGGTACGTGGAGAACGTGGCGCAGCCCCCCCACGTCCAGGACGGGATCTATTTTTGCTCCGTCTTCCTGGCGGCCATCAGCATGCTGGCCTCCATCATACCGCTCTTTTTCTACAAGTTCACGGAGGAAGAGCAGGCCCGGGTGGTGGCGATTACCAATGCCCGCAAGGGCATTGATTACGATGGCCGGCCGGTAGGGACGAAGACGGATTCAGCCTGATATTTCCGGGATCTGGCGATCAAAAAGGGGGCCGGCGGGGATCCCGGGCCGGCAGAACCGGCCCGCAAAGGGGCGGGGAGACTTCCCCCAGGCCGCAATCAGCCCGTCCCCCTTTGCCGCCAAAGCCGACCAACAAAGGGACCGGTGGGCGCAGCTCTTGCGCCCCCCGGTCTATTTTCATTCCCCGGTTAAAAGGTGTTCGCCCGCCCTGGTCGAATAAATAATAGCGGGGCGGCAATAATTACCGGCTCGCTTTCCGTGCCCCGGAGGTCCCGGGGAAGGCCGCAGCGCTTCCGGGCCCGGGAGGGTCCTTGGCCCGTGGCCAAAAGTTAAAGCGTCTTTTTCGGGGGTCGTTTATCAAAAAAGTTTCGGTACGCGTCGCCAAAAGAGCTTATCCCAGAGCGAAGGAGTGATGATATTGCAAAAAGAGATTACCCAGGGGAGCGATCTTTTTGATGAGCGGGGCCGCTTGATTCAAACCGGCTGGGCGCGGAGGCTGGTCATGAATTACAACCGGGAAAAGATGGCCGCCAGCAAGCTGAGGCTGAAGGAATGGGATTGCTACTGCATTCTCAATCCCAATTTCGGCCTTATCTTAATCGTTGCCGACGTGGGCTATTTCGGGATGGGTACCGTGGACTGGCTGGATTTCCGGACGGGAGAGATCGGAGGCAGCAAGGCCATAAGGCTCTTTACCCGAGGGCAGATGAACCTGCCCCGGACGGCCGACCACGGCGACGTATATTTTTCCCAGAAGGACTGCTGGATAAAGTTTCAGCGCAACCAGGAAACGGGCCCCCGCCGGGAACTCTCCTTCGACTTTCCCAGCTTCAAGTTCCGGGGGAAGAAGGGGATCTCCGGCCAGGTAAGCCTCTACCAGGATCCCGAAATGGATACCATGGTCAACGTGATCCCCTTTAAAAACCCCCATTATTTTGTATACGTCCAGAAGATTACCTGTATGCCGGCCACGGGCCGCGTGAACATAGGCAGCGAAACCTTTGAATTTTTAGGGGAGGAGAACAGCAGTTGGGGGGTCCTGGACTGGAGCCGGGGCGTCTTCCCGTACCGCACGGAATGGTGGTGGGCCTATGCCTCGGGGCGGGTTCAAGGAAAGCTGCTGGGCTTCAACATCGACTACGGTTTCGGGACGGAGTCCAACAAGAGCATGATCTTTTATGAAGGGCGGGGACACCACCTGGATAAGGTAACCTATACCTTCGATCCCGACAACTTGATGAAGCCCTGGTATTTTACCAGCAACGACGGCCGGGTAAACCTGACCCTGGAACCGGTGGCCCAGCAGCCGGTCTCTGTAAACGCCCTGCTTCTGTCCACGGAGGGGAAGCACGTTTACGGTTTTTACTCCGGAGACCTGGTCTTGGATGACGGAACGGTGGTGCATATCTCTCCCCGGGACCGCCTCTTCGGCTCGGCGGAATATTTCCGGCACCGCTGGTAGGCGGGCGAGATTTCCCCGGGGAAGCATCTCTGGTATAATAGGGTAGACTAGATTCTTGCCGGCCCCATGGCGTGGCGGATTTGACAAGGGGGAGACAGAAAATGGCCAATGATGCGGACTTAAAATCGAACTTCATATATACCATGATCAACAAGGATCTCCAGGAGGGGCGGAACGACGGCCGGGTACATACCCGCTTTCCGCCGGAGCCCAACGGCTACCTGCATATCGGCCATGCCAAGGCGGTGCTGTTAAATTATCAGATTGCCCGCGCCTACAATGGAAAATTTAACTTGCGCTTTGACGATACCAACCCGGCGGCGGAAGAACAGGAGTTTGTGGATTCCATCATCGAGGATCTCCGCTGGCTGGGGGTGGACTGGGAAGACCGTCTCTTCTTCAGTTCCGATTACTTCGATCTCAAGTACGAGTTTGCCCTGCGCCTGATTAAAGCGGGACGGGCCTACGTCTGCGACCTGAGCCCCGAGGAGATCCGGGAGTACCGGGGAACCCTGACGGAACCGGGGCGGGAAAGCCCTTACCGCAACCGTTCCGTGGAGGAAAACCTGGATCTTTTTGAACGGATGCGCAAGGGGGAATTTCCCGAAGGTTCCCGGGTTTTGCGGGCCAAGATCGACATGGCCTCCGGAAACCTGAATATGCGGGATCCGGTCATCTACCGGATCCTGCATGTCCCTCACCACCGGACGGGGAAGAAGTGGTGCATCTACCCGATGTACGATTTTGATCACCCCTTCTCCGATGCCCTGGAGGGGATTACCCACTCCCTCTGCTCCATCGAGTACACCGACCACCGCCCCCTGTACGACTGGGTGGTGGAGAACGCCCTGGAGCTGATGCCTGAAGTGATCAAGTCCCGCCCCCGCCAGACGGAGTTTGCCCGCTTCAACATGACCTACACCGTGATGAGCAAACGGAAGCTGCGCCGCCTGGTGGAAGAAGGCTACGTGGAGGGCTGGGACGACCCCCGGATGCCCACCATAGCCGCTCTGCGCCGGCGGGGGGTAACGCCGGAGGCTATTGCCGATTTCCATGAGCGGGTAGGGGTTTCCCGGGCCGAGAGCACCGTGGACCTGGCCCTCTTTGAGCATTGTGTCCGCAGCGACCTGGAAGGGAAGGCGAAGCGGGTCATGGTGGTCCTGGACCCCGTAAAAGTGGTGCTCACCAACTGGCCGGAAGAGCGGAGGGAGCTGGTGGAGCTGGAGAATATACCCGGGAAGGAAGAGGCCGGTACCCGCCAGGTGCCTCTGGGGCGGGAGATCTACATCGAGCGGGAGGATTTCATGGAGGATCCGCCCAAGAATTATTACCGCCTGGCTCCCGGCCGGGAGGTGCGGCTGAAGGGCGCCTATATCATCCGGTGCGACCAGGTGATCAAGGATGCCGACGGGAAGGTCCGGGAGCTGCGCTGCACCTACGATCCCCAGAGCAGGAGCGGCCAGGATACCAGCGGCAAGAAAGTAAAGGGGGTTATCCACTGGGTACCCGTCCGGGAGGCGGTCCCCATCGAGGTGCGGCTGTACGATACCCTTTTTTTAAAAGAGAACCCCGAAGAAGATGAAGACGTGGATTTCACCGCCCACATCAACCCCAACTCCCTGGTGGTTTTAAAGGAGGTTCCTGCGGAGCCCTCCCTGGCCGAAGCCCCTCCCGGCAGCCGCTTTCAGTTTCTGCGCAAGGGCTACTTCTACTATGCCCCGGAAGACGCCGCGGGGGGAAAAAGGGTTTACAGCCGGATTGTCAGCCTGAAAGATACCTGGGCCAAGCAAAACCGCTAGCTGCACGCCGACCCCGGGGATGGTTCCGGGACTTTTCCCTTCGGGGAAGGGGACTGTCTCCGGGGCCGTTTTTTCTCCGAAAAAAGCTTTTTTAAAATGCGGCTTCCGGGCCGGTTCTCCCCGGGGCCGCCGTTATTTCCCCGGGGAAGGCTTTCCCCCTTGGACCCGGCGAATTGCTGCCTTTATCCCGCCCGAAAAGCCTCCCGTCCTTCCGCCATTTCCCTTAACTTTCTCCCCTGAAAAGGACCTGCCCGGCAAAAAGGCCCCTCGGCTTGATGGCGGCCTGCGCTCTCTTTCCCGCCGGGGCTATTCTTAAAGACCAGCTTCTCCCCGGCGGGGTGCATATTTGAGGCTCATTGCTGAAAAATTAAAGGGTGACCATGTTTTTCTGAGCAAAGGGCGGTTGCCATGGAGATCCTGGAGCGGCTGATTAACTGCGAAGTCAACTCCCCCTCCGCCTTTGCCGGCGTGGAGCTCCGCCCTTACGGCAAGTTTTTCTACAACCTTTCCACGCCCCATTGCCAGGACAGCAACCACGGGGTCTTTTTTGATCTGCGGGGCTCCCTGGAGCCGGCCCTGGAGGAGTTGATCCTCTTTTACCGCCTGCACGGCTTGATACCCCGGCTGTACCCCTCGTTTCAGGAAGGGGAGCGCCGCCTGCTTTTGCCCCTGCTGGCCCGGCGCGGCTTCGATATTCAATACAGCGCCCATCGCTTGTACGTCCACCAGGAGCCCTCCCGGATCCGGCCCGGGGCCGCCGTAAAGATCCGCCGGGCGGCTGCCCTGGATTCCAGGCTGGGAGCGCTCCTGCAGGCCGAGGGGGAGGACGCGGCAAGCCTCCAGACCCTGCGGCAGCAACTGCAGGGGGCGGGCTGCCACCTTCTGGCGGGCTACCTGGGGGAGGAGCCCGTTTGCCTGGCCCTTCTGAAGTTCTTGGAGGGCTTCTGCCGCCTGGAGGATGTAATTACCCGCCGGGAGTACCGGGGGCGGGGCTTCGGCAGCGCCCTGATCCATGCCGTTGTAAATTACTGCTGCCGGGCGGCGCCGGGGAGCATCCTCTACCTGTGGGCCTCCAACCCCGCGGCGGTCCGCATCTACCGGAGAGCCGGCTTTAAGGAGATGGATATCGATTCGCCCTGGAGCGCCGCCTACTTCCCCCGGAGCAGAAAGAAGTAAATAAAAGGGCCGCCGGCCTTGGTCCTCTCTTGCTGCCTTCGTGCAGTGGCCCTAGTGCAGCGGCGCCATTGTGTTTTATCTGCTGTTTATTTAAGGAAAAAATACATCGGGGGGCACTCTAAAAGCGCGTGCCGCGCGGGAGGGCGCCCAATCCCTCGGCGCCCTTGCCGGGCGCTGGGAAGGTTTGCCGGAGCGCCGAAGGGCGAGCCGGCTCCCCGCCGTCTTGCCGGAAAACGCTCTAAAGGCTCCCGGGCAGGGGAATTTTCGGGAGATATTTCGGGGGAAAAAGCATGCGGGGAGTACTACTCCCCGCAGTGCTGCCGGCGGGCTGCTCCCGGCTTTAAGGCTGGAAATCGATGTCCACCTGGTGGCGTTTTGTCTGCGGCTCCGCCTTGGGCATGACAATTTCCAGCAGTCCGTTTTTATAGGTGGCCCGGGCGCCTTCCGGCCGTACCGGCCCCGGAAGAGAGATGGCCCGCTGGAAATTGCCCAGGAAGCGTTCTTGCCGGTGCAGGTTTTCCTCTTTAATCTCCTTGGCCCGGCGGATGGTTCCCCGCACCTCCAGAAGGTTTTCCCGGATATTGATGGTGATGTCTTCCTTCCGTTCAATCCCGGGCAGTTCACACTGGGCAATAATTTCGTCCTCCGTCTCGTACACGTCGATGCGCGGCCCGCGAAACTCCATGGTCCAAGGCATGTTGAAGAATTGGCTTAGCTCCCGTCTCCAGTTCTCCATCTGGCGGAAAGGATCATAGGGAATTAAACTCAACCTTCTCACCTCCATGTTTTGCTCTTGACGGTAGTTTTCCTGATTCCAAAGTTTTTCATTCCCCCGCGGGGCCGCGGAGCGCCGCGCCGGCAATAGGTGTAGAAGAGGGGTAGGAGCTTCTTCTTTGCTCCAGGCCTTGCCCGGTGCGGAAGACTCCAGGGCGGTCTTTTCCGCCGGCCGGGAGCCGGCCTTCGCTGCTTCCCTAATTAATTGCTGCCCTCAAGCCTAATATCAGTATAGATAAATTCCCCAGATCTGTAAAGGACGCGCTTTGCAAAAAGCGCTCCCCTTCTTTTCCTGCTCCCTTGCTTCAAATTTCATCAATTGAGCACCTATTCTTCCTACTGCACGGGCGCCTCCCCGGCAACGAAATTAATTTACCTTTTTATGGTTCAGAAATAATTAACTATTTTAATATTTAACAGAATTAATTGCATAAGCAATTGACACGATCAAGTCCAATTTTTTGTGTAAAAATCCCTCTAGTTAGAACCAAGTGTTTCTATCACCACCGCTTGGCTTATTATACCGCCTCCGACCCTTTAGGTGTTAAGGATACACTATCACTGGGC
>Ga0116168_1000585_pt1 | contig 34119 bp, 20 predicted proteins | sample AD_UKC129_MetaG_FD_89795 | JGI IMG/M metagenome (GOLD analysis project Ga0116168, IMG submission 89795) | Active sludge microbial communities of municipal wastewater-treating anaerobic digesters from Canada - AD_UKC129_MetaG | ecosystem: Engineered > Bioreactor > Anaerobic > Digestate | place...
CAGATTAACTCCTTCTTTTTTACATTCATTTTTATATTTGTGTTCATCGGTTTGGTTGTTTTTCGACAATAGGTTTAAGAAATTTTATTTAGAACCGATACTTTTTGTGGGATAATCATATATATTATTTAGCATTGGTTTTGATTTTACATAATTAGGATTATCAACTAATTCAGCAGAAATTCCTTCTTCCAGTAATTCCTCATTCGAAAACTTAGTAACCGATTCCACTCCATTTATTAAGTTGTTCCAAAACTCTTCCACATTCTCAGCTCCCGGAAATCTGCCACTCATTCCTATTACCGCAATTTCCAGACCTGTTTCAATATAATTATTTTGCATATTGAACTAACCTCACTTCACATAAATTACAACTTTCTGTTTTTTCTTTTCACTATACTGAGTGTTTTCTTTAGACCTTCCTTTGATTTTATCTTTTCGCCATTCATATCTTGGTCTACCGCCTCATCACTTTCACCGGAAAGATATCTTGCTAACTGGAATACCGTAGGATATGAATACATCTTTACCACCGATGTATCCTTGGTATACTTCATGTTTATTTTTGCATTGATTTGTATTATATCCAGCGAAGACGCACCTATATCAAAAAAATTATCATTTATACCTACCTTGTCAATTCCAAGAAAATCTTCAAGTATAGCCACCAACTCTTTCTCGGTCTGTGTAACCGGCGGAGCATATTCAACACTTATTTGAGGACGTTTTCGCCTTTTTATAACTCCACTTTGCCCATGGAAAGGGTTTACTATATTTATCTGTTCTGTAATCTGCCCCTGGGACAGTCTATGTGAAAAATCTGTTGTTGATACAATGACTTGTCCCACAATTTGGGGTGTTCGCTTTACAAGCTTTATAATTCTTTCAAAGGCTTGAGTTCCTTCTTTGTTAGAGATACCGTTCCTGAGCAATTTATCTTTTATGTCTTTACCTGATTGCTGTCCATATTCATTTTTATGACTAATCACAATTTTCCCTATATGTCGTGAGCTTGACATAAAGGTGAAAGCTTCTGCAACTTCACTTATACTAAAGATTTTATAAGGTAAAGGACTAAGATTTCCCCTTTCAACTTCCCGTACAATCTCTTTAAAAATTGTATTAAACTCCTTTATGTGTGTACCTATATTAATAGCAATATATGATATCCCTTTTTCAAAAACCCCAAGATTTATTGTATTGTTCTCCAATATATCCCTAACTCCGATCTCAAGAAAACGTCCATGATAATTCAGTATTGAAAGTCCTTTTTCTACTGCACTCCCAGAAAGTGAGTTTAATACTACATCTACGCCACCGTGTTTATTTTTAATCTCCTCGGCAAATTCCAGACTTCTTGAATTCATTACATCCTGGACTCCTAAATTTCTGATATATTCCCTTTTTTCGTCACTTCCAGCAGTTGCAAGAATTTCTGCTCCAATCCATTTTGCTATGTTTATAGCAGCCATACCTACTCCTCCTGCCGCTGAGTGAATAAGCACCTTTTCATTTTTCTTAAGACCACCTTTTTTAACCAGTGCATAATATGCTGTCATATAAGATATTGGAAGAGTTGCCGCTTCCTCAAATGACAATTCCATCGGCATATGTACAACCACATCGGCATTTGCAATAACAAACCTTGAAAAAGCTGAATTTGTAATTGCCATTACCGCATCTCCCGGCTTAAAGTTCTTTACATTTTCTCCAACTGCAGTAATTCTGCCGGTACACTCAAGACCGAAAGAAAGGTCGCTCCCCTCTGACAAGCTCATTATTCCACTGGCATAAAGAACTTCTTTAAAATTGAGCCCTGTAGCATATACTTCTATTTCAACCTCATCGGCAGCAGGTTTTTTCCTCTCCGAAAGCTTGAAATAAAAACTATCAAAATTTCCTATCTGTCCTATCTCCAGTGCATAATTGGTATCATCAGATACATATCTGGTAAGCTCCTTTGGATGAACAGTTGACTCCTTATTGCTGACAATTCTCTTCATGACAAATTGTTCAATCGAAACCAACACTTGGCCTTCCTTATTGACAATGTCACATGAAAAGGAAAGGGTATCCGCACTCAAATCCTCATTTTTTCTTACATGGCTATATACCTCACTTTCCAAACCGGAATATACTCTAATGTTCTTGAATGAAAATGGCAGATAATCCCCATTTCCGGCATACCTTTTTTCCATAAAACTCACTGCAGTATCGAGCATTGCCGGATGAAGCCTGTACTCCTTCATATCATCCAAGTATTTCTCCGGAAGTTTTACAGACGCAATTCCCTCATCGTTTCCCCATCTTATTTCCGCTATGTTCCGCCATCTCGGGCCATACTGCATAGATTTCGAAGAAAAAATCAAATTTCCCCCAACATATTCCAATTCTCCAATACTTTCCTTTAAAGAATGCAAATCCAGTTTTTTTGGATCCATATCACAAGATACCAAAACGGTCCCCCTTGCATGTTCAACCCAGAGGTTACCGCACTCTGACGAACCGGAAGCTATCACAAACTCCATGTGATTATCATATTCACCTATAAGTATCCTTACTTCCCTTGTTTTATTTACAATCATCGGTTCAAGGAAGAATATTTCTTCCACTATCAGTTTTTCAAGATTTTTGCAGTGTTCTACACATGCCCTAAGCATTTCAATGTAAGTTGTGCCAGACAACACCGATTTGTTATTGATTTTATGCTCTGCCAAAAACCAGTGCAAATCCTCGTCCAACACTGAAATATATGTTCTGTATTTTTTACAATCATCTCTACATTTTATTCCGGGAATGAAATGAGTATCCACATAGGCATTTAAAGTCGGATGTTCCATTGGCACAAGTTCTCCATCCCCAACTTTAATCCCGTTATCAAAAATACGATTGACGGAATTGAAAGCCATGCCAGTTTCTTTCCATGTGTCCCAGTTTATACTAACAGCGTTAATTCCCTTTGCCAGACACATATTGGCATAGGCATCAAGAAACGCATTAGCGGCAGTGTATCCGGCTTGTCCCATTGCACCCAATATGCTGCTTACAGAGGAAAACAGGATAATCTTCGGTCGTTCATTATACTCCATTTCTGAAATTATTTTATGAATAACCATTGTCCCTGTAACCTTTGGAGCCATTTCAAAATCAAGCTTTTCTTCCGTTGTGCTCTGTAAAACTCCAGAATCCGGTACACCTGCTGCATGTATAATGCAGTTAACGGTTCCAAGATTCTCTTTTGCCAAACATAGTACGTTCTTCATTTCAGCATAGTTCGTTACATCTGCTTTGGCAATCATCACTTTGGCTCCTTTTTGTTCCATTGCCCTTATTCTCATTATTTTTTCCTTTGTTTTGACATCAAGAGTATTATTCCGGATCAGCTCTTCCCACATTTCTTTAGGAGGCAATCCCGACCTTGAGGTAAGTACCATATTTGCACCATAGTTGAAAGCAAGGTATTCCGCTATAACTAACCCAATGCCACCCAATCCACCTGTAATTAGGTATACTTCCTGTTCTTCAAAAATATCCTTGTTATGAATATTTCTATTGATTACCATCTGTCTAAAGGATAGTACATAACGTTCTCCATTTCTATATGCTATACTTTTACAATCCGGAAGATTTACTACATCCATGAACAGCATTTCCTTGTTTAATGACCAATTCTCTCTACCAACATCAATACAAAAAGCCGATATATTTTTATATTCCAGAGGTATTACATTGACCGCTCCCTTAACTAAAGCTCTAAATGGGTCAACTTCATCGTGTTGGAACACTCTTTCCAAATTGCTTGTAACTGCTATCATGTGTATATCCGTATTAATGCCTTTAATTCCTATTGCCTTTGCAATATTAACAAAGTTGAAAAAGCAATTTCGCTTTATATATTCTATGTTCTTCTCTGAATACTGTTCAAATCCAACCTCACTATTATTTATGCTCCACATATACACAATTACGTCGGGTATATTCCCGTTATTGAGTGTTTGTTCTAATAATTGTACATAATCATCTAGTGAATCAGGCCTAATAACATAATAGTCATCTCCAAGGCAGGAAAAATTTTTCCCTTGTACGACTCGTATACATGTTTTGCCTTTACTCTTCAAATAGTCTATTGTTTCAAAAGAATACTGTTCTGTTCCGTCAAAAACCATATAAACTTGTTTTTCTTTTGTCCCTTTTATATTGTTTTTAACCCATCTAGGCACATAAAACCACTTATCTATTTTATTTACAGCTGACATTTTTTTAGCAGTTGTTTTTGTTTCTGCGTGTAACGAACCATACTTCCAATAGTACTCCTTTTCAAAAGGATACTCAGGTAACGAAATTCTTTTTCCCATAGAATTTTTATTAAATTTACACCAGTCAACTGTCCCACCAAGAGCCCATACTGATGCTACAGCCTTTAAAAGTACAATTTCATCTTGTTCCTTTTCCTTTGCATGTTTCATTACCGATACAACACATCCAGTATCACCAATACAGTCGTTCTCCAAAACAAATCTTCGAAGAGTCCCCCAGGGCCAATTTCTAAATAAATAGTATCTTTATATACTGACAGTGTATCAATTCCTTCCTTAAAACATACAGTCTTTCTTATATGTTCCAGATAGTAGTTTGGATCTTTGGCCTGCTCCACTGTAATAAAGTTTCCTGTGAGATTTGATATGTATGGTATTGTGGGAGTATTAAAGTTTACAGTCTTTAAAATCTTCTCATATTCACGTAACATAGGTTCCATCATGAAAGAATGAAAAGCATGAGATACATGCAGTTTGATATATGATATACCCCTTTGTTCCATAATCTTGATAATTTTTTCCACACTTTTAAAAGTACCAGATATAACTGTATGTTTTTGACTATTTGTAGCTGCAATACATACATCACTGCATCCATCCAATAATTCTTCTACTTCACTTTTTCCCAAAGATACACTTACCATACTACCTCTTTCCATCTGCTGCATAAACTTTGCGCGGCAACATACCAATTTAAGAGCATCTTCTAAGGATAAAACACCGGAAACGCAAGCAGCGACATATTCCCCAAGACTATGTCCAATCATGCTATCAGGTATTATTCCCCAATTCTTTAAAAGCAACGCAAGTGAGTATTCTATTATAAAAAGCAGCACCTGTGCAACTTCAGTCTGATTTATATCCTTCTGCAAATCCTGATTGTTTTTTTCGAGTCAGGTATCCATATTCCTTTCATATCTATATCAGTATACTTTTTGGTAATTTCAAATGCTTTGTCCACAGTTTCCTTAAAAGACGGTATACTCATATATAGTGCCTTGCCCATTTCCACATACTGTGTTCCCTGTCCCGGAAACATAAACACTATTCTCTTTGAATTACCGGAACTGCATCCGCTTATTTGGGGTTCACCACCGTTTAACACTCTGTATAATTCATTCATCAACTGTACTCTGTCTTTTACAATAAAAGCTACCTTATAATCAAGACTTTTGCGCCCTACTTGCAAAGTATAAGCAATATCCTCCAAGGAACTGTCATTATTATTCATATAATCAAATAAATCCGCTATTCGTCTATTTAAAGCTTTTTTAGTTTTAGCCGACAATATAATCAGCTTTATTCTGCTTTGTTCACAGCCTGTTTTTGCATTTACAGTAGCATAATCCTTTGGTACTTCCTCAAGAACAACATGAGCATTTGTGCCTCCAATTCCAAATGAGCTGACACCGGCTCTTAAAGGATAGTTTTTATTTCCCCACTTTTTAACTTTTGTATTAATATAAAAGGGTGTACGTTCAAAATTAATCTTCGGATTGGGTTCAACAAAATTGATACTAGGTGGAATTATCCGATAATAGAGCGCTAAAACCGTTTTTATCAATCCAGCAATACCTGCTGCAGTATCTAAATGTCCAATATTTGCTTTTACCGAACCCACAGCGCAGTAATTTCTCTTATTAGTATTAAAAGCTTCACTCAAAGCTTCAATTTCTATAGGGTCTCCCAAAGCAGTTCCTGTACCATGTGCTTCTATATATCCAATGGACTCTGGCTCAACACCGCTAGATCTATGTGCCTCTCTGATGACTCTTGCCTGTCCTTTTACACTTGGTGCAGTAAATCCTATTTTATCCGCACCATCATTATTAATAGCTGATCCTTTAATTACAGCGTATATATGATCTCTGTCAGCTACAGCATTTTCAAGTTTCTTTATTAGTATAAGACCTATGCCATCTCCCCCGACAGTACCCTTAGCATCCTTATCAAAAGCACGGCAATGTCCGTCAGGTGATTTTATCATTCCATCTTCATATTTGTAACCTGACTTTTTGGGTAAGGAAATTGAGCATCCTCCGGCAATAGCCATATTGCATTCCCCATTCATTATAGCTTTACATGCCAGATGAACCGCTACCAGTGAAGAAGAACATGCTGTTTCAACAGTAATAGACGGACCAGTTAAATTCATTTTATATGATATCGGCATACTCAACGAGTGAAGGTTCATATTACCTGCTTCCCATTTTTCCGTTGGATCTGACAGTTCATTGTATAGCTTGTTAAGCCAGTAAACATTTAAACTGTCACCTATGTACAACCCTATTCTTCCTCTGTATGTTTCATGGTTATATCCTGCATCCTCCAATACAGCCCACGTACACTCATGCAGGAGTCTTACCTGTGGGTCCATCAATTCGGCTTCTCGTGGGCTATAGGAAAACAAACTAGCATCAAAATACTCTATATCTTCAAGTACACCTTTTGCTTTTACATAATTTGGATCGCGAAGCAAGTCTTGATCAATGCCATATTCACTTAGTTCTTCTTCTGAGAAAAAGGAAATTGACTCAACACCTTCCACTATGTTATTCCAGAATTGTTCCTTGTTTTCTGCTCCGGGAAACCTCGCAGCAATACCTATAATTGCTATATCCATTGTTCTGTTGCTATCTGCTTTGCTTGCTGAATTTTCAATATTCCTTATCGATTCATCATCAAAGATATTATTGTCCATTTTTCCAGAGATAAACCTGGCAAGACTCTTTGCTGTAGTATATTTAAACAGGTCAACTATCTGTATTTCTTTTCCCAATCTCTTCTTAATTGCAGAAACAACCTGAATTGTATTAAGTGAATTACCTCCAATATCGAAGAAATTGTCATTAGGATGAATGTTGTCAACATTTAGAATACTTTTCCAAATATCGACAATTTTTTTTCAGTATCAGATTGAGGTGATCTATCAATTCCTTGGGACGAATCACTAGTAATACTCATTCCTAACAAGGCTTTTCTGTCAATTTTTCCATTTACCGTTATAGGCATTTTATCTATAAAAACAAAATGCGAAGGTATAAAGTATGCTGGAAGGTATAACGCCAGATAATTCCTTAACTCATCCCTGGATATCTGACGGCTACTTGTTATATAAGCTACTAGTTCCCTATCATTACTTTCTTCACCTCTAACCAGGACAACACATTCGTTTACAGCCTCATGTTTATAAAGTATGTTCTCTATTTCCTGAAGTTCTATTCTAAAACCTCTTACTTTTACTTGATAGTCCATTCTGCCAAGAAAATCTATTGTGCCATCTGGCATCCATCTTGCCAAATCTCCTGTTTTGTACATTTTTTTCCCTGGGAAAAACGGATCATCCACAAATTTATCATAGGTAAGGTTCGGCTTATTAAGGTAGCCTCTTGCAACTCCATCCTGCCCAACACACAACTCACCGACAGCCCCAATGGGAAGCGGCTTACCTCTTCTGTCAAGTATATATGCCGTTGAATTCTGAATGGGTTTACCTATTGGAATGCGGGTATTGTATGTTCTTTCAATTACATGATATGTAGAAAATACGGTATTTTCAGTGGGGCCATAACCATTTACCAGCGTAAGCCCATTGTATTTCTTCCTTACCTTGTTTATATATTCTGCTGACAAAGCATCTCCACCTACAATCAAATATTCCAAGCTCTCAAAAATTCCAATATCTGCTTGTACCATTTGATTGAAAAGAGGTGTTGTCATCCACATCTTATTAATGGCATTGGTTACTATAGTCTCTTTTAAGACATCAGGCATCAGCATTTTTTCCTTATCTAAGAGATATAGAGATGCTCCATTCACCAATGTCCCCCATATTTCAAAAACTGAAACATCAAACTCCAAAGGACACGTAAGAAGTATTCTATCACAAGGTTTGAAGTCTACATAATTTGTATTAACAACCAGACGTACTACACTCCTGTGCTCTACCATTATACCCTTCGGTGTACCAGTAGAACCGGACGTGTATATTATATATGCAAGGCTGTCGGGTGATGAGTGATTTATTACTTTACCTTCCGCGCTATAAGTTTCCTCTTTTCTTAAATCAATAATATCCACATTTGTATCAAAATCAATGTCACAGTTGGTAACAAGAAGGCCTGTATTAATATCTTTCAATATCAACTTTTTTCTCTCAATAGGATAATCCGGATTAATAGGAACATAAGCAGCCCCCGCTTTGAGTATTCCAAGCATTCCTACAATCATTTCCGGTTTTCTCACAGTCATTAGAGCTATTGGATATTCAGTGCAGGCCCCTTTTTGAGTCAGAAGAACGGCAAGCCTCTCTGCCTTACTGTTTAACTGGTTATAAGTCATTACAGTATTATCATATACTACAGCAATTGCATCCGGATTTCTTTCTACCTGCTCTTCAAACAGTTGAATTATAGTCTTATTATCGGGATAATTCCTTCTGGTTTGATTAAAACCATAAATAATGTTCCTAAACTGTTCTTCATCTATTACATCAATATTAGCTAACTTTTTGTCGGAATGATTAATAATCTCTTTTATTATTGTTTCAAAGCAAATAAACATTTGCTCCAGTACAAAACCTTCATAAGCTCCTGAATCATAAATAAATTCAAGCTGCAATCCATCTTGCAAACTAATAATCAGTGTAATGGGATAGTTCGTATATTCCTTTATGCTGAAGGACTTAATTCTCATTTCCTTATTACTGTTTGAAATAATTGCATCAAGTGGATAGTTTTCAATCACCACTATGGAATCAAACAGAGCCTGTGAACCCTCTATTCCTAAATACTTCTTAATGTCTGTCAATGAGGTAGACTCGAACATCCGCCTTTTATTCAGAGATGCTTGTATATTGCTAATGAAAGATTTCACAGTTTGCTCATCCGTTATCTTTATTCTAATCGGTACAGTATTGATAAATAATCCTACAGTGTTACCAATATTTTTGATATCAACATCTCTTCCAGATACAGTAGTCCCAAAAACGATGTCGTCAGTATTATTAAACTTACTAAGCACCAGCCCCCATACAGCGTAAAGTATACTGGCAAGAGTGACATCGTTTTTTCTGGCGAATTCTTCCAATTGTTTTATCGTATCAGCCGGTATCTGTCTTCTGAATCGTTGAAATACTTCCGCATTGTGATGTTCTTCCAACGGTTGTAAGCGCTGCTTCATTTCATATTTGTCAAGATATTCTTTCCAGTAATTTTCTTCTATTTCTTTATTTTTTTGTCAAATAAACCTTTTCATAATACTCCTTGAAACTGGCTTTCTCCGGTAAAGGGAAAAAATTATTATTTCGGAATGCTTCATACAAACCAATAAATTCCCGTAAAATGATACCTAGACTCCATCCATCAAGCAAAATATGATGATAAATTATATGAAGTCTCAACTCTTGATTGTATTTGCAAAGAATCACTTTCATACAGCATTCCTTTATGTCTAATTTTTCGTCTTTTATACGATTTGAAACAGCATCCTCAATGTATTGTATAACTTTTTTTGTATCTTTGGAATCAACAAACCTGTTCACCGCAGCTTTATCAATAAAATGTTCAATAAAGCTCAACTCATTACATTTCTCTTCTTGAATTATTCCTTTGTTTACGATATTTGAAAAATCGTATATAGCAACACTAGGTATATACTTTTTCATTATAATCTGAACAGGCCTTTTAATGTTCTCCCATCTAAATACTACTCTTAACATTTCATTATTATCAAAAATGCTTTCCCACGCCTTATAAAAAGCGGCTTCTTCCAAATCTCCCTCTATGTTCAATATAAGATGCTCAAAATACTGTACTCCTTCTGTATCTGACAAATAATGAAAAAGCATTCCTTCCTGCATTGGATTAAGAGGAATTATATCTTTAACATTTGATTTTTCAATCATACCCGAATCCTCACTTTTCTAATTACTAGGTCAATCTCTCGTTTATCAGTTTTACAACGGTTTGAGCATTGTCATTAATAAAAAAGTGTCCACCTTTGAATGCGTAAGTTACACACCCTTTAGTCGTATAGTCTTGCCATTTTCTAGCATTGTCCAGTGTTACCATATGGTCATCATTACCGACAAGAACTGAAAAATCTACCGGTAACCTTACAGCATGCTCAGGCTGATAGGTTTCGTATATCTTATAGTCGTTTCTAATAATAGGTATAAAGAGGTCTAATACTTCTTTATTGGCAAGAATGTCATTTGTCATTCCTCCGCTTTTTATAATAGCTTCAAGGAACTCATGATCAGGCATTGTGTGGATCATTGAACCTAAGTCCTTTATATTCGGAGGATTACATCCTGAAAGAAACATGTGCACAGGAGGCTTGTATCCATTTTTTATTATCCTACACACAAATTCATAAGCCACCAAACCTCCCAAGCTGTGTCCAAAAACTGCATAATCAGTGTCATCCAGCTCCGATTTATATTTATCGTACAAGTCATCAATAAGTTCTTGCATACTCTCACATAATCTTTCAACAAATCTTTTTCCCCTTCCGGGATACTCTATAGGAATTATCTTAATTATATTATTCAGCATTGATGTCCATCTTAAGTAATAGGTACCAGTACCTCCAGAATACGGAAAACCAAAAAATTTATATTTGATCATTAGTTAACTCCCCCTGTTTATTTTCATGCTGAAAATTTGAGCACGTGACTCATAGTTGACATCGGGCTGTTATTTTTTTCAACAAAAAACCAGGGTAGCCAATAAAAGCCTCCTTTAATTTTAACAAAGCATTCTCATCTGCCACATCAAAAAAGAAAAGTGCAGCATCTAGACGGGTAAGAATGTTCTCATAGGGAAGTTCCCAACCTTTGATAACTCCCTGTCTCTTTAGGCATTCCAATTGATTTTTAACCTCAAGAATTTCCTTAACATTACCTATCTGCGCCATAATACCCTCCTTATCAATTAGATACAATTAACGTTTAAGCAATTATCCTTGTAAAGGTTTTTCTTTACAATAAAATGCCTTTATTATTCTGTAGGTGGAAAATACACTTACACCACCAAAAAAAGCTATTGCAACTATCCATATACCATCAGGATACCATACTGAAACAAAAGACCAAGGTATATACCCACCAAGTAATAATGAGGGAAAGAAATAACTAACAAAACCGGCTAAAAGACTAATACCTAACCAAATAATTGCTGATAGTTTGGATTTTTTTCCATTCAATGCTTTAATCATGATACCATTTCTTATATTTCTTATAAGCAGAACTAACCTTATACCACCATATACTGCCAATAATAAAGCAAGAATTACTATTATCAATGATAACTTGCCAACCAGATAAGGAATATCTGTAGGAGGTGGTAATGGCTCATCACCGCGCAATATAGAATATATTGCCCGGGCTATCCCAAATGTATAACTGGAATTCCTATTTCCCATAACAGCTATACCAATTTTCTCCTCATGACTAATGATAACATAGGAAGAATAGTTCGGGTTATTACCACCATGGGATAACAATCCATTAACTCCATCAAAAGCTAACCACCCAGCAGCATAACTAAAGGGCTTGTCGTATGGATATACAATGTTTGAAGGTACTGAACGATCGGGTTTTTGCGATCTTTCTATAATGCTTGTAGGAAAACCATCTACGACCTCTGTTTGCAACTGTATTTTCAACCATCTAGCCATATCAATCCCATTAACGGAAATATAACCGGCAGGTGTGTTACCTCTGTATACTGGTGCATTGTATGCTTTATTACCCATCAGACCGTACTTGTATCCAATGGAAATGTTATCATCAAGCATTGAATTTTCTCTCCCCACCACAGCTTTTGTTAGTCCCAGTGGCTGTAAAACGTCCTCCATCATAAATTTCTCATATTTTTTTCCTGATACTTTCTCAATTACGAGACCAATAATGTCATAATTAACAGTAGAATATGTAAACCTTACACCAGGTTCTGATATCGCCTTATACTTCATAATATCTCTCACGGTTCTTTCAAGAGCATTATCATCTTGCATAGGAAGAACATTATTAATTGAATTAGGAGACAAACCTGAAGTATGATATAATAAGTGGCTTAACTTTACTTCATATTCTTTACCTTTAAATTTTAAACTGAACCATGGCAGATATTTTTTTACAGGATCATCCAGACTCAACATACCCTTCTCTTCCAAAATCAATAACCCAAGGCCGGTAAAAGCTTTACTGTTAGACCCAATTTCAAACAGTGTGTTTGGCGACATCTTTTTTTGTTGCCTATATCCGAGTATCCATATCCTTTGACAAGTAAAGTTTCACTGCCTTTTACCACAGATATCACTATTCCGGGAAAATCGACCTCACTCATGGCATTCTCTATGTAACGGTCAATTTTGCTTTTCTCTTCATCTGTCAAAGACGATGCTTGAACAATACCAATATTCAATCTCATAACTACAGCATATAAAGCCAACAAAGCAACCCCCATAATAAGCACTCTTATACCCTTCAAGACAAATCCTCCTAAATACTCACTTCACAATTTCTTATTAATTGAACTGCTCATTATTTGCCATAAATAAAATCACATATAAACTCAAATAATTCATTCAAACAGGATATCCAATTCTTCTTGTGACAGATCTGCCAAAGCAAAGTCTGACGGTGTAAACTTAATATCGGTGTTGTCACAATACTCTACTATACTTTGTATCTTGTTGATATAAATTTTTATAAAATTATTCATATATGTATCACTAATCATAGCTTCATCATAAAAAACCTTGAAAACAAATTTATTATTGATATACATAGAGTTAATCTCCATTGCATAATTCAGCGAATTGTCCATTGAAATATCTTCACCGCTATATTTTTCTGACAGTTTAAAATGTCCTTGAAAAAACAAATTATCTAAATCACCTAAATAATTAAACATAATTTGTTTATAATCCGGAATTTCAATTATTTTCATCAGATAACTCAGAATGCCGAAACCAATTCCTTTGTTAGGAATATTCCTCAGCTGTTCTTTCATCATGCCTATCGTCTTTCCAAAATCATTTTTATTATCAACTTCAATACATACAGGATAAACACTTGTAAACCATCCTACTGTTCTTGTAATATCAATATCTTTTGTAAATTCCTCTCTGCCGTGACTTTCAATCATAAAAGCCGCTGCTTTTAAGCCACTGTATTCACAAATAGTCAATGCAAGTGCAATTTCCAGAAGCTCATCCACTTTGAGGTTATATACTTTCACTGCTTTATCCATAATATATCTGCTTTTCTCTTGAGATAAGTTAAAAACCATACTTCTGCGTCTGCTCCGTTCTTTATCATCACAAGCAGTAAATATACGTTGTCTGGAAGCCATCCTGAGTACATTTTCCCAATACTCTTTTTCTTCCAAAAAATAACTAGCCATATTATATGTAAGATTATCGACCCATGATTTAAAAGAATTTGTCTTTAAAATATGTACTTCCTTTGTATTGATAATCTTGTAATTAAGCAAAGTATTCAAATCCTCAATAATTATCCTCCAAGAAACACCGTCAACACATATATGATGAGCTGTAATAAGCAGATAGTCAGTATTGTTGCAATTCTTAAACAAACATGCCTTTATCAATAAATCACTGCCCAGATTAAAACTTCCTTTTATCTGCTCACCAATATCAGCAATTTTATTATCAACTTCTTCAGAATCAAGTTCCCTCAAATCATAAACAATCAAGCTGAAATTATCAGGATTATGATGTGAATTATAAAAAAGTATGTTTTTTTCTTTATCATAATTGATTCTCAGAGAATCATGCTGTCTAATGATCTCTCTCAAACACATTTCCAATGTTTTCTCATCCAAAGGTTTCACTATTTCTAGCAATACTGACTGGTTATAATACTCTGGCCTGGTATGGTACTCTGAGCTTAAAAGCTGAAACATAATCGGTGTCAGAGGCATTTCGCCTTCACACACATTCTGCTTCTTAAAAGAACCATGTATTTCACTGCAATCAATCATATGCTTGATTATAGGTTTTCGAAGAATATCCGATACACTAAGACTAATACCCATATTCTTTAATAACCCGGAAAGCTGTATAGCTTTTATCGAGTCACCGCCCAGATTAAAGAAACTGTCATTTGGTGAAATGCCGCTTATGCCTAAAACTTTTTCAACAGCCTTAATTACTATATCCTGAACAGAATCCTCTCTGCAAATTAAATCATCGGATAAATCACGGTATGCACACAAAGTGTCAGTCAAAAGCTTAAAATCCACCTTACCATTTGACGTCAATGGTATAGTTTTTACAGGAATAATATATTTCGGTATCATATAGCTTGGTAAAAACAGTGACAATTTTTTGTTGACACTTTCAATGTCAATTTCTTCACTCACTACATAAGCACAAAGCTGCAACGAATTACCTTCCTTGATAGTTGAAACCACCGCATTTTTTATACCGTCAATCTCAATAAGGCATTTTTCTATTTCACCCGTTTCAATTCTAAAACCATTTATTTTTACCTGGTTGTCTGCCCTGCCAATACATTCCATCAGGCCGCTATTGAGAAACCTTACAAGATCTCCCGTTTTATACATCTTATGACCTGGTACAAAGGGGTCTTCCAGAAAACGTTCCTCAGTCAATTCTTTTCTATTCAAATATCCTCTTGCCACCCCAACTCCTGAAATATACAATTCTCCAACTGCTCCAGGTGGAAGAAGCCTGCGATTAGAATCCAGAACATATAAACGAATATTATCAGCAGGAACACCTATCGGTACAAATCTGTCCCTATCAAGCGACTCATTGTATTTATGTATCATACAACCTACTGTTGCTTCAGTAGGACCGTACTCGTTAAACAAGTCTACTTTCCCATCGAATAACCAATATATATCCCTGGCATCGTTAGTCCTCAAATTTTCTCCCCCGATTATCAAAGTCCTTAGTTTAGAATCAGCAACATGGCAGTCTTTTATAAGAGCTAAATGAGAAGGAGTTAGTTTTATAATAGTAACTACATTCTCATCTATAATTTTGTGTAGGACATATTCTTTTTCATTACCAGTATATATGCGCATTTGTATCCCGCTTGCCAACGGAACAAATATCGATGTTATTGTAAGGTCAAAGGCAATAGATGAGTAAAAGGCAAATATGTCATCTCTTCCCTTTATGTACATTTTACACGCCCAATTAATATAGTTTGCGAGATTTGAATGTTCAATCAAAACTCCCTTAGGTTGTCCTGTAGAACCAGAAGTATAAATAATATATGCAAGATCTGATGGTGAAAGAGTTACATCCAGATTTTCATCATTTTCCGTGTATATGTTATCATCTTTCAAATTTAAAATTTCTCCGTCATAATTGAGAGAACAGGCATTATCACTGTTTGTAAGCAATAATTCAACTTTCGAATCCTTGAGCATATAAGAATTCCTATCATGGGGATTTTTGGGATCTAACGGCAGGAAAGCCGATCCAGACTTTAAAACAGCCAATATTCCTATAATCAATTCTATGGAATGACTGCCCAAAATACCCACAATACTATTGCCTTTATTTTTTTCTTATAAGGCATGCAAGGCTATTTGCTCTTCTATTTAACTGAGAAAATGTAATAAACTCATTTCCAAAGGATATTGCTGTTGCATCAGGTTGTTTTTCTACTGTTTCTTCAAAAAGCTTTACTATTGTTTTTTCTGTATCATAATGTGTATAAGTGTTATTATACCCATACAACTGTTCATTCTTTATATTATCTGGGATTATATCTATATCATCAAGAACAGCACTTGGATTTTTGATAAACTGATATATCAAGTGATAAAAGCATTCATAAAAAGTAGCAATTGTTTTATGCTCAAAAACCTTTTTCTGATAATCAAAACTAATACAAATAGTATCATCATCAGACCATTCTTTTATTAATACCTGCAAGGGATAAGGCTGTTCCCCAGAATGAAGTTCATCATTAATTATCTTAGTGTTCCCTAATCTGGTAGACAACTTGGTATTGTAATAATTAACTGTAATCTGGTAAAGGCTTTCATAATCTCTGCTTCTTAATGCCAGGTCCTTAGCCAAAAGGTCGTAGGGATATTTCTGATGCAGCAAACACGAATTCATTTCGCTCTTAACCATTTTTAGAAATTGATAGATTGTTGTTTTTCCATCTACAATTATTCTCAATGGTGCTATACTTGTAAACATACCAAAAATTCTTTTAGTCTTACCGTCTCTGTTAGAAACCGGAATACCAATTACGATATCGTTTTTGCTGTAATAGCGTGAGAAAAAAAAACGATATTATTGCCGTAAAAAATACTATCATTGATAATCCGTTTTCATGTAAGAATTTCTTAATTGCTCTAGCCGTAACAGCACTCAACTCATAATTTTCACGAATACTATCAAAGTCAGTACTTGGCTTAATATTCATTACAAGCTCAGGTAACTCATTGAATTTCAAGTTCCAGAATAATTTGTCTCTTTTAAATCTTTCAGATTGCAAATAAGCATTTTCGTATTCAAGATAAACCTTATAGGGAGTTGACAATTCATTTAGAGTATCAACTCCTAAAATCAACTTATTATAAAACTCATATATACTTTCTATCAGAATACTTACCGACCAGCCATCTGCAATTATATGATGAAGCTTGATAAGAAATCCCGTATTCCTATCGTCAATTCTAAACAATGCAAAATAGTATAACGGCTTATTATTAATATCAAAAGGCCTTGAAAATTCTTTCCTCGCCCATGAAGTATATGCCCCCCAAGGATCGAGTTCATTACTAAAATTAAAAAAATCTAGCTTGGCTCTGGTATATGGAACTGTATACTGAAGAGGCTCACCTTCGACCTCTACTATCTGTTGCCTTATGCTATCATACAACTCAATAGCTTTTTGTACAGCTTGTTCAATTAACATAAGATCAACATTTCCCTCAAATCGTATACAACCACCAATTATATTCATTGTTGGCCTGTTATATAGCTTTTCATTATACCATATCCTTTTCTGAGGATGAGACAAAGGGTAGCATTGTTCTAATAAATCCATATTGAATACTTTTCCCCCTAATACTATGATTATCAAATCCCTTGAGACTGCTTGTTCTTTACAAACTGTGCCATGCTTTCAACAGTTTGATTTTCAAAAAACGACCTTAGATCCATATCTATATCAAAAACATCTTTAATATGCATGTGTATAGCTGCTCCAATCAGAGAATTGCCGCCCAACTCAAAAAAATTATCTTTTATTCCAACAGGTTTAATTCCTAAAGAATCTTCCCATATTTCAGCAATAATGTCTTCTATTTCATTCCTTGGAGGCACGTAATTTTTTAATTGATCAGGTTTGAGAAATAAATACGATACAGATCTTTTACGGTTAAGTAAAGTAGCTTTCTTCTTTCCTTCTTCTACCCAGTACCTCTTACGTTCAAATGGATACGTGGGCAGCGGTACTCTTCGCCTTTTTTCATCTTTGTAAAACTTATACCAATTAACATTTACTCCTTTTAGCCACACATATCCAAGAGCTTCATATAACTGCTTAATTCCTGCTTTTTCGCTGTTTCCTATTGACGCATACACAGAACAGTTTTTATTCTTTATTTCATCCAGAAGAAGCATACCATTCAAAGACATAATATCATTCATTACTATAAAAACAGCTCTATCAACTGCAGTAATATTTAATACATTGATTGAATGTTCCATTTTTTTATAATAACATTCTCCCAGAAATTATAATTATGAGTTTCTTCGGCATATAACGTTTCAAAAGTATCAAAAGTATAAACGGGAAGAGACCCATGTCTATAATTCACCTTTTTCACAAATTGATTATATTTTAAAAAGCTATCCTTGCTTTCTACTGAGAAATAATTATCATTATTAACACAACAGTACAGCCTTACAAACTCAATAGCCTCTTCAAGCGAAAAAATATCCGCAATGCATCCACATACATACAATCCTATTCCGAAACCAATAAGGCCTTTCGGTTCTATTCCCCAATCCTTCCATAAACCAGCTAAAGCATATTGCAATGCAAACTGAACAAACCCTTGTACTGTTTTATTTTCATACATATAATTATTGTTACAGACACTTCCAATATCTATGTTATATGTATTTCGTATTAAAGTGTAGCACTCATTCCATCTCCTTCTAAAGCCTTTTTCCTGGTTACAAAGCTGATTGATTATCTCATATCCGACTCTACACTCTCCACCAAATACAAAAAATATCGGTAAAGTACTTTCATCTTTTACATAAGATACTGCAAAACCTCTTCCGTTATTTTCTATAGTTTCAATTACTTCATTAATATCCTCAAATGCCATAAAGCATCTATGTTCAAAAGCCTTTCTACCTACATGAAGAGTATAAGAAATATCACTAGAATTCATCTCGGGGTTTTTCTTCAAAAAGTTCAGCAAATCCTCAAGTTTTTTCCTAAGAGCTGAATATGTTCTTGCAGATACCGAAAACAGCTTTACTTTTCTACCCTCTGATACCTCTGATACCTCTGGAGCCTCTTCTAAAACAACATGTACATTCGTCCCTCCAAGTCCGAACGAACTAACTCCAGCTCTTCTAGGATATCCTTCTGTCACCCAAGGGCAAACAACTGTGTTTACATAAAACGGACTGTCGAATGAATCTAAATACTCATTAGGTGTTTCAAAATTCAGGCTTGGTGGTATTATAGCGTTTTTTATTGACAATACTGTTTTTATTAATCCACATACTCCAGAAGCAGGTCCAAGATGACCGATATTTGACTTTACGGATCCCAACGCACAGAATCCTTTCTTCTTAGTTCTTTTCGTAAATACCTGATGAAGTGCTTCAAGTTCGATACGATCTCCCAGAGGTGTACCTGTCCCGTGCCCTTCGATATATGTAATAGTTTCCGGGTTAACACCTGACACCATATGAGCTCTTGTAATGACCTCTATCTGCCCTTTTACCCCCGGCGCTGAATAGCCAACTCTCATTGAGCCGTCATTATTCATTGCAGATCCTTTAATGACCGCATATATATTATCTCCGTCTCTAACAGCATCACTTAATCTTTTAAGGACAACAACACCAACACCGTCACTATATATAGTACCACTGGCATTGGCATCATATGGTCGGCAATGTCCGTCCTTTGAAAGAATACCTCCCTCATAGTAATAATAGCCAGGCCTTTGAGGAATAGTGACTGTAGCTGCACCCGCCAAGATAATGTCACTAGAATAAGTCAAAAGGCTTTCACATGCCATATGAACCGCTGCCAAAGAAGTTGAACAGGCAGATTGGACTGTAACAACAGGACCATTCAGGTTCATTTTATATGCAATAAATGTAGTTGCATGGTCTTTTTCATTTGAAATCATCATCTGCATTTCAGAAAATAAGGAATTATCGTTATAGGAGGGAAAAAGATTAGTTAGCAGATAATAGTTTGCATATACTCCACCATATAATCCAATAGTACCACTATACTGGTTTACATCATAACCTGCATTCTCCAGAGCTTCCCACGCACATTCTAAAAACAGTCTTTGCTGAGGATCCATGATAGCAGCATCATTTGAACGGATGTCAAAAAATTCTGCATCGAATAAATCAATGCCTTTAATTGCAGTATTAGCCTTTACAAATCTGTCTGCCGAACCAAGGTTTTGCTCGCTTTCCAGTACAACCTTCTCATCAAGCGCAACATAATCCGATACCACTTCATAACTATTTAATAAAATATCCCAGAACTGTTCTACATTGTCTGCACCTGGAGTTCTCAATGCCATACCTATTATAGCAATATCAGTTTCATTTATTTCAATTTCCGACAAGCTCATTCTGTCTCCCCCTAAAAAGGCTTATAAGCCCAAACAAAGCATATTAAATAATTACTAAAAGAACCAAAAATCAACACAATGAAACAATATTATAAACAGATTAACAAACAAAAATATATAGAAAAGTATCTTTACAACTTGAAATATGCATCTTTTTTTAATAAACTTTATCATTATTACTAAAATGAGTCAATATTTTTATAAATTATTATTAAATCTATTATTAATTATTATAATTATGATGAATAATAATATAAGCAAACATAACCTAAAATCACCGTTACATTTCATGAGTGTTCCCATCTTAATAAAAAATGCTCCTAAATAATAAAAACTGTAAAAATATGTCTATAAGACGATAAAAGAAAGCAAAAACATAGCTAATTAGATATAAGCCGTTAACAACAAGAGTGGTATGTTAAAAAATAAAAATGCACATTTATGGATAAGAATTCTCTCATTTACACACTTGTGAGATATTTAACTAACAAAAAAACTATAAGTATCTTCCTGTATATGATTCCGCAATGTTTTTTATATTATCAGGAGTACCAGCGAAAACTACTCTTCCCCCATTAGCTCCACCTTCAGGCCCAATGTCAATAATATAGTCTGCTTGCCTTATTACATCCATATTATGTTCAATTAAAATTACAGTGTTTCCTTTATCAACCAGTTGCTGAAGCAAATCAAGCAATATTTCAATATCTGCAAAATGAAGACCTGTTGTAGGCTCATCCAGCAAATAGACTGTATGGCCCTTAGTCTTTTTCGACAGTTCAAACGCCAGTTTCAACCTTTGAGCCTCTCCACCAGATAAAGTATTGGCAGGTTGTCCCAACTTTAAATAACCTAGTCCTATGTCTTCAAGAATACTAATCTTATTAGCAATATTAGGTATTTTTTTAAAAAACAATAGTGCTTCGCTTACTGTCATCTCTAAAACATCATAAATATTTTTCCCCTCATACATAATACTTAATACATTATCATTAAACCTTTTACCGTTACACACATTACATACTACATAAACATCGGGCAGGAAAAGCATATTTACTTTTATCCTACCATCTCCATTACAATTCTCACATCGACCTCCTTTTGTATTAAAAGAAAAGTGTCCAGGTTTAAAACCTCGCACTTTTGCCTCCGGCAATGATGCATACAAATCCCTTATTTCATCCATAAAACCTAAATATGTAGCCGGATTTGAACGCGGAGTCCTTCCAATTGGACTCTGGTCAATATTTATAATACTATCTATGTTATCAATGCCATGGATTGACTCATACTTTCCTTCCTTCATATTTCCTTTATTCAAGCGGTTGTATATAGCCGGATATAGAGTATCTATAAGAAGCGTAGATTTTCCGGAACCTGAAACACCTGTAATTACAGTAAATGTTTGTAACGGTATACTAACATTTATACTCTTTAAATTATGCTCAGAAACACCTCGTATTTCTATTGTTTTTCCATTTCCCCTTCTTATGTATTTTCTCATTCCTATTTTTCTTTTACCACTTAGATAAAGGCCTGTTATCGATTTTTCATTTTTAGTAATCTCATCAACGGTACCTGTTCCAACAACTTCTCCTCCTTTAACACCTGCGCTAGGCCCCATATCAACAATATAATCAGCTCTTCTTATAGTTTGCTCATCATGCTCAACTACAATGAGTGTATTTCCGAGTTCTTTCAGCTTAACCAAGGAGTTTAGCAAACGTTCATTATCTCTGCAATGAAGTCCTGCTGTTGGCTCATCAAGAATATAAAGAACTCCGTCTAATCCAGATCCTATCTGAGTAGCCAACCTAACACGTTGCAACTCACCTCCGGAAAGTGTACTCGTTGGTCTATCCAAACTTAAATAACCCAAACCAACATCACTCATAAATTCTAGACGAGCACATATTTCACGAATAATTCTGTCAGCAACTGCAGCCTGTGATGGCTCTAGGATCAGTTCTTTAAGAAAAATGGCGGCTTCGTCAACCGACAGAGAAATAAATTCCATAATATTCTTTCCTCCGATTTTTACTGAGCACACTTCCTTTTTCAAACGCATACCTTTACATTCAGGACACTCCACATGAGCCATAAAGCTCTCCAACCACTCTTTTACCTTATCAGAAGTAGATTCTATATAACGCTTTTTAATATCTTTTAATACACCAGAAAAAGTTGATGAATATTCAAACTTTCCTTTTTTTGCCTGTGTCATATATGTTACATTAAAATTCTCTTGGCTGCCATAAAGTATTATATCTATAATATTATTTGGCAATTCTTTAAAAGGAGTATCAAGACTAAATCCAAAATGACTTGCTAATCCATTGAATATACTTTTATACCAGTTGGCATCTGCATTGATAGTGGCAATTGCTCCCTGGTTTATTGAAAGACTACGGTCAGGTATCACTTTGTCTGGATCAACTTCAAGTATTGTTCCAAGACCTGAACATTCTTTACATGCACCGTGAGGAGTAGAAAAAGAAAAGTCCCGCGGCTGAAAATAGTTTGAAGGAGTAAAACAATTCGTACATGTTTTAGTTAATGAATATTTTTTTCCTGTACGCCATTCTCGCCTAAAACTGCAACTATAATTCTGTTTGTTTTATAAGTACTACTTACTTTTGCACATGTGCTAAGCGAATCCATCAACTGTTGTTTGATGTCTGGAGACATAATAATTCTGTCAACAACTATATCAATAGTATAATCTTCATTTTCTTCCAAACACAAATCACCACTAAGCGATACTATATCTCCATTTATTCTTACTCTGGCAAACCCCCATTTATAAATATCATCAAACAAATCATTATAACTCTTACTCTCTTCTTTTTTAATAGGCACCATCAATATAAATTTAGTGCCTGATGGTAACATCATTATTTCATCAACTATAGTATCAAAATGATATTGTTTAATTATATTGCCGCAATTTGGGCAATACTGAGTTCCAATTCTTGAATACAGCACCCGCAAATAGTCATATATATCTGTAATTGTGGCTACTATTGAACGAGGATTTCTTTGTCCTAAATTTTGACTTATTGCAATAGTAGGAGATAACCCTTCAATACTATCAACATCAGGTTCATCGAGTTGACTAATCAGATGTCTTGCATGAGAAGATAGCGACTCAATAAAACGCCTCTGTCCTTCTGCATAAATGGTATCATATGCTAATGATGATTTACCAGAACCACTTAATCCCGTAATAACAGTTATTTTGTTTTTTGGTATATCAACGTTTATATTTTTAAGATTATTTTCACGTGCACCTCTAACTCTTATCATATCCATATCTTAAACAACTACTCCCATAACTATTATAGTAGCAATAAATCTTCAAATCCAATTATGTAATTTCATTAAAAAATTACACATCATACGGGCTTGTACTGAAAAACATGCAAATCCACTAAAAACAAACAGACCTCTCAATAAAAGCATAGATTAATATATTAAAACTGAACTTTATTGCTGCATATTATCCCATTTTTATTTTTTCAACAAGTTTATCAAACTTCTTTTCATTTAATATTTCATGGGTTAAAAATTGTCCATTATAAAAAACACTATAGGTAGTATAAGGTGAAGGCGCATTTTGTGCCTCTTCCTTTGATTGAATTTTTTTAATCTCCAGCGGAAAACCTATGCTCTCTGCCCGTTTTACAATTTCACCTATGTAATAATCGGTAAAAGGACACTGTTCTGTATAATAAATCGTCATTATATTATTATTTATCTTCGATTCTTTTACACATTTCTTAAAGACCGGATCAGGAGCTTCATTTCTAAACTTCTTAACTAATAATTCAAAATAAGGACTTGCAGTATCACATACACTAAAACCCTTCTTTATAAAAAAAGCCTTGTCAGACATATACGGCTTTTTGGTTTTACTGGTCAGCACAACAACTCCATTCATACCTTCTGAGTCTTTAAAACACTCATCAAGGAGTTTTGAACCATAACCTTTACCTTTGTAACTGCCTGCTACCCAGAAACAGTTGATAAACATATAGCCCGGCGCCTCTATAGGACACCATGCATTATCCGCTGGAATATATTCAATAAATACCTTTTGCCTTACATCAAATTTCTTGAAAATCAAACCATCCTTAAATCTATCTTTAAGCCATTCCTTCTTAGCTTTAACTCCATTTAAACACTTTTTATCAGATAATGCACAACATATATGTTCAGAGTCTATGTTGCTGTTTGTCAAAGTAATTATATTTAACGAATCCATAAGATAACCTCCAGTATTCTCTTAATGAATCACAGCCAACAGTATTAAATACTAATGTGACACTTCGAATATTATATATTATTCCAAAAAATAAGTCAATTAAAATGATTTATTCTAGCACTATTAAACAAATAACCCTATTTAATAAGTAAATTCCATTCCCAAAAAGCATTGACTGGAATTAAGTTTTTCAAAATCATGTAAAAGTTGTGGAGGAAATAAGTTTCTAAAAAGTTATGATATATTTAAGGTGGTGCTTCTTTAGGAGATACATATGAATAAAAAATAAACATCTAACTTTAGAAGAAAGGATTATTATTGAATAATGCCAAAAGGAAAGTAACATTTAAAGGAATCGCCCATGAATTAGGGAAGGATCTAACTACAATTGCAAATGAAATAAAAAATCATATTCAATTTCAAAAGACTGGTTTCTACTGAAAGAGTTTCAATGATTTTCTAAATATAAAAACGCCTCCCTATATCTGCAACGGGTATACGACTAAAACTTCATGTACATTAGAAAATCAGATTTTAGAGTTTCCATGGCTTCATTATATTTACCTATTGTACCTTTATTAAATTCTGAATTGGATGTTGTCAGTTATTGTCCATTATCAATTTCTTTATTGGAAGATTCATATTTAAGAGAGATCAAAAGTTTATGTTTAGGTGTACACTTATATGTAATTTGCATTCCGTCAATCTGAGTTCGGTTTGTCAAGCCATCGGTAGGTTGACGGTAAAACTCCATTAAATAATGGTAGATATCTTCACCGCTTTTCCCAAACAGTATATTGAAAATCTCGAGCAATTTAGGGCTATAATCGTCGTGCAAATCATTAAACACCAAGTTTTCAATACAGAATTCAACCATATCCTGCTCTCTGTCAATACTGAGACTAAATATATCAACCCCATCAGTACCTCCAACAAGCTGGGATTTGTTCTCTTCAAGTACATAATACAAGAATAATTTATTCTGATAATCAATCTAACAGTATTATCATCTTCACAAAGTACCTGTATAATTTGGGCAAGTTTTTGGGATAAGTCCGGTAATTTGTCATAGGTATAAGGTTCATATTTATCCTCACTCTTTACAAGAAGTTTTTTATCAGCATCCAGCATACAATTAATTGTATTAAATTCTTTGTCTGAGTATTCCTGTCCATTTTTTTGATATGTACTGTTAACCGATTTCACAGATAACGTACTTTTTTTCGGTTGAGCCGCACAACTCCCAAATAAAATCACAGAGCATAATAAAAAAAATATACACGCAACCTTTTCACAACTTAAAATCTCCTTTCTGTAATTAACATTTCATTCAAGTTATATTCAGTATTATAATACTTTATCAAATTGCTGGCAAAATATTAATTAGCCACAGAGACTGCTATTTTTGCTTATTTCCAAATCCTCTTTCTCCCTGCCGAACCTTTCATCAATAAAGGCCGAGGCCAATGCTGTAATAGGAATAGTGAATATAATATCTATACCTCCTGCAATTGCTCTTACAAATTCAGAAGCAATCATGTCCCAGTTGATAATATGTAAAAATAACTACATTATATTAAACTTTCTGACGTAAATTTATAGTATATAGTCTATATGATAGGTTCTTTTCTCATAACCCACCATCTAACAGTCCACAATATCGTAGCTATTATTCTCATTGTAAAGATTATATAAAAGGTTATATGAAGTGCTCTAAGATCTGACCCCAACACGGTATAAAACTGTACTCCTGCTATGGGCATTACTGCATTGGAAAATGAAATCATTACAGTATAAATAGAAATACTAAGGGTCTTGTTTTTCTCCGGAACCACCTGAAGAAGGCACTGGGGTATATTAAGAAACACAGTGGCAAAGGCAAAGTTGGAAAGTGTACTTAAAATGAGAAATACAACTCCCCCCTTACCAACCGGTAAACTTGTGGAATAGATCATGGAAAGAGGAAAAAGGCAAAGTGCCATACTTCCGATAATTATCGGAAACCTGACTCCAAATCTTTCATTCATGCGGCTCCAGAAGCCTATTGTAAGAAATTGTACAATAGCTCCCCCAACCGAAACATAGCTTAACCATGCCTCATTAAGTTTGAGGTACTCAACCTGTCCTATATAATACAATGTCCAATCCGATTGCCAAGACATATAGAAAAACAAAGCTACGCCAATAAATCCCATCAATTTTTTATTGTGCACTAAATCAACGGCTGCACTCTTTAATTCTCTGAATCCAATTGTGGCTACCCGATGGCTGCTGCCGCCTGAAATTTTCATTAAAACAAATATTTGAACAAAAATCAGAAGAGCTGCACACCAGAAAAACATCTGATGCATTCTTATTTTTTCGCTGTTTAATGCTGTGTTTGCTAAAAGTGCACCGGTAACAAGGGGTGTAACTGTATTAAACAGAAAAGTACCTTTGGTTCGAAGTGTAAACACCCGGTTCCGTTCCTCAATGCTGACAACATCGGAAAAATAAGCCTGCCATGAGGCATTATAAACAGTTAACGAGCCGACAGACAAAGCTAAAAAACAGATAAAAGCTATCAGTCTGAATTGCCCGAACATCGGCGTAAAACCTATTACCACGTATAGGGAAGATAGACTAATAAGAGAAGCAACAACCATTTTTCGCTTGTTTGCCATTCGATCGGATAATATTCCCCCGGAATAAGCACTAACATACCTACAAACTGCGGAAGTGAAGTAACCAGACTCAGTTCAAAATTATTGGCCTCCATCCTGGTGGCAAAAAGGTTATTGTTATTGATACTGACAATATTGTTTATAATGGTAATTAACATGCCTTCTAAGGCAAACAGGTACATATTCCTGTCCAGCCACCATATGTTTTTGATTTTTATATAAACTCTTCTAATATATTCCTTAAAAATTTCTTTTTTATTTTTCATCTAACCCCACCGATATTTTATTATTTTACAGATCAATCAAATATATATTTCGCCAAAAGCTTACTAAAATCCTTGCAGTTTTATGTTTACTTTGCATCGTAAAGTCTTGATAAACAATTAAATTTCTGTCAAAATACTAATAGTATAAATAACTCTATAAAAATTAATCTTATTTTATTTTATTGTACTAGTAACAATATATGGAGGATATATATAATGGGTTTTAATGGATTTTCCGGTGAAGCACTTAAATTTCTGCTTGAAAATAAATTTAATAACAGTAAAGATTGGTTTGATAGCCATAAAGCTTTATACAAGCAATATGTATATAATCCCTTTGTCCAGCTTATTGAAGAACTTACCCCTACCATGCTTGAGATAGACAGTCAATTCATTACTGTTCCGTCTAAGCTAATTTCCAGAGTTCGGAGAGATACTCGCTTTTCAAAGGATAAAACGCTGTACAGGGACAATGCGTGGCTGGTTTTCCTTAGGGATAAATCCCAAATGTCCACATCCCCCTGCTTTTGGTTTGAGATAGGACAAAATGGTTCGAGCTACGGTTTGGGGTATTATTGTGCAAAAACGTCTTCAATGGCTAACATGCGCGAAATGATATTAAATAATCATCCTAAATTTCAAAGTGCATTAAAATGTTATGAATCTCAAAGCACATTTACCATTGGCGGGGAAATGTATAAAAGAAGCAAATATCCCGATCGACCGGAAAATCTTAGGACTTGGCTGGATAGAAAAAATATATACTTTGAATGCGTACAAAAGGACTTTAAGCTTGCCTTTTCGAAAGAATTACCCGAAGTTTTGAAAAAAGATTTCAAAATACTCAAACCCATCTATGAATTTTTATGTGCAGTGGAATCGTATAGCCAGTAAATAGTCGAATTTACTATTTGCCCCTGATATTGAGCCATTTGAATCCTGATATATGAATTTTTTCACCATGCCATCCTACTTTAGTACAATTTCATCCTACACCAATCTACAAGGCATAATTTTTGACTTTTTAAGACCTCCATAATATCATCCACATTACTTTCAAAACTTTCTTCATCTTTAACATATAACGAAAGACTATGTACAAGTTTATTTACCTCACGGCCATATAATACTACTCCTTTACACACTTCAAAAGCGAATCCTCCTTCAATCACTCCAGCAATGCCATTAAAAGATACTCCTTCATAGATATAGTTAACTTTAAACTCATCCATTAAAATCTGTTTTTTGATATTGTGATTTTCAAAAGGAAAATCCAATCCACGCCTGACATGAAGCTCTTTAAAAGCAATAAAGTCTCCATTTTGAATACTGCAATTTTCATAAATATTTTTAATTGCTTTTAAATTTTCGTTTATTAATTCCAGGTTATTTTCAGGTATTATATCTATTTGCCTCCAATCATCTTCACGAATTTCAAAGACCCTCTTATTGAGTTTTGTTGATCCCTCTTGAATAGGAGGCAACTCATTGCTGATTGTCGGAAGAGAAAACAATAATTCTCTAGGGTCTACCGTTTTTATCTCTATTTTTCTAAGAACAAGTTTCAAATACCCACTCTTAATAAACTCATCCGATGTAATAGGTTTGGCTTCAACCACTTCCCAATCTTCATCTTGCAAATGCATAGTTGTATGAGCTTCGAAGCTTTTTAGCAGCTGGCCAGGCAGCATATCCGCAACAGCAAATACATTCCCTGTTTCCACATCAATGAATCTTACATGTATTTTTTTATTAAATAATCCCTTCAATTTATCAAACATTACATCCTCCTATAAGTTTGGAATTTCAAATGTCCGGTATCAATTTAAATTCCTTGAATCCTATACTAATGAACAGCAATTTTTTATCATATATTTATTTTAATATAAATATTCAATTAATAGAAAATAAATTTTCTCATCAATATAAATTTCATATTGAGATCTAATTGTAAAATTAAAGTTAAAGGCCATAAATATAAGCCTCTAGAGATGAACACAAAAAGACTCCTATTTTTATAGGAGCCTTTATAACAAACATTAAAAATTTAAGCATATGAAATATTTAAAAGTTTCATCCGCACTTAGAAAATCCGCAATTTCTGCATACTACGCATCCACCTTCGTGTTCAACAAGTTTTCCGCACTCGGGGCAAACTGCCTGGGATTCGGTATCTACCCTTTCTTCTACATTTCGGTACCTTTTAGCTGTTGGTACCTGGAATTTCTGTTCCTCCGAAATACTAAGTTCTTCAGACGTCAAATTATTTCCGTCCTGAATTTTTGCAACTTTCTCAATAAGTCTTCCTATCGCATCGGGACAAGACATTACTTTAAGACCTTTCTGCCTTATTGTAGAAGGGCAACGTATACCTTTAAGCTGTTCTACTAAATATTTATGATCAATACCCGACCTTAATGCTATGGAAACAAGTCTAGCCGTTGCCTCCGATTGAGATGGACATCCGCCTGCACGGCCGGTATTGGTAAATACTTCACATATTCCGTTTTCATCATAATTAACTGTAATATATAAATTACCGCACCCGATTTTTACCTTTTCCGTAAATCCTGTGGTTATCTCCGGTCTGGGTCTTGGAACTATACTATTGACAGGCGATTTTTCTGTTTGTTCATTATCCGAATTCTGTTCTTTACCTTTAACTTTGCCTATATTGAGTACCTGCAAGTCCCTGCTTCCGTCTCTGTATATAGTAACGCCCTTGCAATAGGTCTTATAGGCTTGCATGAATACTTCGGCCACATCTTCCCTGGTTGCCTCATTTCTCAAATTCACTGTCTTGGATACAGCATTATCGGTATATTTCTGGAAAGCCGCCTGCATTCTTACATGCCACTGGGGCGATATATCATGGGAAGTAACAAATACATTTTGAACCCATTTCGGTATTTCAGGGAAACCTTGTATTGTACCTTTATTAGCTATTCTTCTCATTAAATCATCAGAGTAAAAACCGTCTATTATTGCAATCTCTTTAAATATCGGATTTACTTCTATAAACTCTTCATTGTCCATAACATTTCTTATATAGGATATTGCAAATAAAGGTTCTATTCCGCTTGACACCCCGGCAATTATACTCAGTGTACCGGTAGGTGCAATTGTTGTTGTAGTTGCGTTACGCACCCTAATTCCAAGATCTTTGTAAATACTCTTTTCATAATAGGGGGAACACACCTTTTTTCTCTGCCAGCTCAATGGATGCCTTTCTCGACTCTTCCTGTATAAAACGCATAACTTTTTCAGCAAGCTTAACAGCCTTTTCAGAGTTGTAAGGTATATTAAGCTTGCAAAGCATATCTGCCCATCCCATAACTCCAAGACCTATCTTTCTTGTTCCCCTGGTCATTTCTTCAATTTCGGGAAGGGGATATTTATTCACATCTATGACATTGTCAAGGAAGTGTACTGCTTTTTTAACTGTAGCACCCAATTTATCATAATCTACATCGGGAGTACCATTGATGCTTTTTACCATGGCACTTAAGTTTATCGACCCAAGGTTACACGCTTCATAGGGAAGAAGAGGCTGTTCTCCGCATGGATTGGTACTTTCTATTTCTCCCAGTTCCGGAGTGACATTGTCCTTATTTAACCTGTCTAAAAATATAATTCCGGGCTCACCGTTTGTCCAAGCCATTTCAACAATTAGGTCAAATACTTTTTTGGCATTAAGCCTGCCTGTAATTTTTCCAGAATGAGGATCAACCAAATCATAATCCCCACCGGATTCCACGGCACTCATAAACTCTTCCGTAATGCCAACACTTATATTAAAATTGGTAATATCTGAATTATCCTTTTTGCATGTTATAAATTCAAGAATGTCCGGATGGTCTACACGGAGGATACCCATATTGGCCCCTCTTCTTGTACCGCCTTGTTTAACTGCTTCTGTAGCTGCATTAAAAACTTTCATAAAGCTTACAGGACCGCTGGCTACCCCACCGGTTGAATTTACTGTTGCTCCTTTTGGACGTAACCTTGAAAAACTAAAGCCTGTTCCGCCACCACTTTTATGAATTAATGCTGCATTTTTTATAGTCTCAAAAATACCCTCCATTGTATCTTCTATTGGAAGAACAAAACAGGCACTTAACTGTCCTAAGGGCCTTCCTGCATTCATTAATGTTGGAGAATTGGGCAAAAACTCAAGATTATACATCATATCAAAAAATTCCTGTTCAATCTTATCTAATTCTTCTGCCGATACATAATCTTTATCAGCAAGTGCTACCGTTTTCGCAACTCTCCTAAACATACCTTCAGGGTCTTCTAATAAAACGCCATTTTCATCTTTGGACAGGTACCTTTTTTCAAGAACTTTTATAGCGTTTTCTGTTAAATTCATGTATTATTAAGCCCCCTCTTTTCACTACATTTTGTGTAGTATATTCTTTCATAACACAGTATATTGTATCATTTGTACTTTTTTAGTCAAGTAAAAAATTACAAGCCTTTGTTAACTTTTATATTTTATGAATTTTGTCCAAATATTATCACTTGGTGAAAAAATAGAATTCATAAGCCAGCATATATCTTTAAAAAATTTTTAGTATTACATACCTTCCATATTAAAGCAAAAGCCCCGGAACCTTAGTTCCGGAGCTTATAAAATTCAATATATAATTTTATCAGGCAAATCAGCCGTACTTACTCTTTCAACAAAGCAGACTCGGAATATTTATTGCCTGCATTCCAAAGTATCCATTCTTCATAGCCTGCATCATAAACTGCTTGTATTTGCTGCCTAACCTCTTCCGGTCCATACTTTTTGTAATAACCTGTATCGAGCCATGAAGCTGTGAAATCTTGCAGATAAGCCCTTATATCTGCTTTGTATCCATCAACCGCCGAAATCCTGTTTTTAGCTTTTATAAGACTGTTATATACTACAGCATAAGGTTCAAAATCCGGTTTGGCGAAGGTTACTCCGTTAACAGTCTGACCCAATGCGTAATGAGACGGATAAACCATAGGTGAAATATAATCTATATCCTTACCGATCAGTTCAAGATATTGTCCTATATCCTCCGTATCAGCCGGGCTTTCACAAATTATACCAAATACATCTGCTGATATAACAACTCCAGGCAGCTCTTTTTTTGCATAGGCCAAAAATTCATTTATAGCTTCATATTTCTCTTTATTATATCTACTAAAATCGGTCACCTTTTTCGCACCGTTAGGAAATCTCACATAATCAAACTGTATTTCATCAAATCCCCTCTCTACAGCTTCCTTAGCAATAGAAATCAAATAATCCCAGGTCTCTTTCTCATATGGATTAAGCCATGTTGCATATTTACCGCTACCCAGGTTTTCTTTCCATAGGGTTCCGTCGGTTTTCTTTATAGCTAAAGAAGGGTTTTTTTGCGAATAAACAGGATCTTTAAAACAAACAAGCCTTCCTATTACATGGATGTCGTTATCGTGAAATGCTTTCAAAACACTATCGACATCATATTTTTTCTTCCATGCGCCGGCTTCTCTGACAGCCGGAACATTTGACTCATAACCAACATATCCATCATCATCTTTTATGTCAACCACATAGGAATTTATTTCTGTATTCTTTGCCAGGTCAATATAATGCTGTACTCTTTCAGAACTTCCAACAGTCCAGCCTGTAAGATATAAAGCTTTAACTTTAATATCCTTTTTTACTGTATCATTATCTTGTTGTCCTTCATCTGCAGGACTTGGACTTGCATCAGGTTCCGGAGTAGATTCACCGTTTTCAGGATTATCAGCATTTTCATTACCTATGGTAATATTGGGCTGAGGATTATTTTTATCCGATGGATTCTTATTTCCGCATGACGACATAGAAAATACCATCGTGGATACTAAAAAAAACAGTATTACTTTGTTTTTAACACTTTTTGCTGCCAATTTTTTTATCATGTTGACCTCCCACATTATTCATTTTATTTATAGCTACACTTTACTTACAAATATTTCAAAATCATTTAATATAGAATATTATTTTTTAATTAATACAATAAATTAAGCAATTTATTATTTGACGCTAAGTATTATAAAAAAGTTTCAAAAATATTTTTTATATATCAAACGACCCAATATTTTATATCCAAATCGAATTTATCATTTACTCATTGTTTTTATAACATTTTTAATTCCTTATTATCAGGTATATATCTCAAATACAGTTATATCCCATTTTATCCAAATGAACTTATATTTGACTTATTTTTTATTTAGCACTGCCTTCATGAGAACTGTCAATAAAAGTTTGACTTTGTCTTTTTATATCACTAATTTTACAAATTATCGGAAATATTAAAGCCACATCTTTAATGCTTAACATTTAATAATGCAAACCGCATCGGGGTATTTTTTTAAGAGAAAGTGCACTCTTAACAATTTATCAAAATTTAGTCATTATGGCAACATAAATTTTTTATATTTTCACAAATATTATGTACACTTTTCTTTTTATCAACACTAATATAAATTTGGCTTAACAATAATTGATTTCTCATTTTGCACATTTATTGTTTTTATGTTAAAAAATTTATAATAAAAATCCAAATGCATAAAGTAGAGTGTAATACAAAATAATAAAAACCCTATTAGCAATTAGCTAATAAGGCTTTTGGCTCCTCAAGTAGGACTCGAACCTACGACCCTGCGGTTAACAGCCGCATGCTCTACCGACTGAGCTATTGAGGAATATAAATCTGGCAGCGA
>Ga0116168_1000588_pt1 | contig 34052 bp, 32 predicted proteins | sample AD_UKC129_MetaG_FD_89795 | JGI IMG/M metagenome (GOLD analysis project Ga0116168, IMG submission 89795) | Active sludge microbial communities of municipal wastewater-treating anaerobic digesters from Canada - AD_UKC129_MetaG | ecosystem: Engineered > Bioreactor > Anaerobic > Digestate | place...
CCGCAAGATGAGTTTGATAAGCTTGTAGAGGAAACTTATGAATTGTGGGAACAATATGACTATGGCGTGAGTTACGATGAATTCTATGATGTAGCATGCGATGTAATAGATAGACGACTACGTCAACTACCCAACGACTGAAGTCGTGGGCTTTCGGCCACTGTTCCGTAAGTTTGTATGCTCGTATAATTCGAGCTCGTATAAAGCGAGCTCATTTATTTTATTCTATTCACGATTCTATTTAATGGGATTAAGGAGTAACGCATAAGGCTAAACGTGTATCAGCTACAATAATTTAAACAGCTCTATGTGAGGTAAATTGGATTTATGACGTAACGTCATTTTGGTGAGCATTGCATACTACGTAACGCAATGTCCTCCAAAACGTGAGAATAGCTCTAAGCGAGGTAATTGAGTTGATAAGCGTAACGCTTTAATGTCTGCTACGCGACATTAAGAGGAATGGCGAACTTGCAGAACTACTCTTTATGCAGAACAGCTCTTTATGAGGTAAATCAGTATTTAGGCGTAACGCTTTAATATTTGCTACAAATCGCGCAAATAGTAAGCCGCAGAAATCGAGATATCAAAGAAACAATAGCTCTATTTGAGGTAATGCAGTCTATAGGTGCAACGCCAAATTTGAGAAGGAGGGGATTGGTATGACTCTTAATACGTTTAACGATGTATCGTCGGTATTGGAAGAAGAGCTTCAGACATTGACTTATCTGGAGAAGCTGAGAAACAGATTGTACACTAGCTACTATATTAGGAAGAAACATGGTAAGCGCGAGATTAATACGTATATCTACAAAAAAGTGGACGAGGATGAGCTTCAGGAATCAACAGATTTGCTGTATTCTGAAATAGTCAAGATACGCACGTATTCGCGTGATTTGGAACGCGTGCATAGAAAAATAGATTCTAGGATTCTTGATACTATTAAACTTCCTAGCTGTATCAATGGTTTCAAGAAGGGCGAATCAATTAAGAAAGCAGTTGAGCCGCACGTTGGTAAGTCTTATGTAGCTTGCTTGGATATTCATAACTTCTTCCCGTCGGTAACGAGCGATGCAGTTTTAGAAGGTTTGAAGAATATTGGTTTTGGTTCAGATGCTGCATGGCTTATAGCCAGGCTTGTTACGTACAAAGGCCACCTTCCACAGGGCGCAGTGACTAGCCCTAAGGCCTCAAATATTGCATTCATGAAGGTCGATATGAAAATTTTAGAATTGGCACAGGAATACGGTGCAGATTATACTAGATATGCTGATGACTTAATATTCAGTGCGAATGAGCCACTGAATAGTCTTATTGATAAGGTAATAGAAGAAATAGAAAACTCGGGCTATAAGATCAATAGAGAGAAAGTAAAGTTCTACGGGCCAAGTGAGCCGCACTATATATTAGGTATGATTGCAAATCATAAACTCAATGTACCGAGGGAGAAGCGTAGGAATCTCGAGGCCGCAATTCATAATTACATTGTGAAACACCAAGTGCCACAGGATGTCGAAGACCCTGTTAGATATAAGAAAACACTGCTTGGTAAGGCGGCATATATGCTCTCTGTGAATCCAAGTCTTGGCAGATTAGCTAAGTTAAGGAAGCAATTACAGGACTTCAATCCTGAAGGATTAGAGTACACTAAAATAATTATCTGATTGGAGGTAGTAGTATGCAGGAAAATAATTCAGGATCGACAGTATGGGATATAATTAAGATTGTATCCTCTATAATCATATTAATACTAGCACTAATTTTTGGCGGCCCAATCTTATTGGTAATGATTGGATTCACGATATTTATGATGATATGTGTGATGGTAATGACAAGGATAACCGATAGAGACGATGAGGACAAGAAATAATAGAGTGTTAGATATTTAGGCGTAACGCCAGATTGTCAGAGGGCCTCGGCTACGAAGAGCCTTGGGCCAGTGACAATCTCGACAAAAGCTAAAATGAGGTAATTAAGCTTATTAGACGCAACGTCTTTTTTGCACTTCGTGCAAACGGAACACCCAGCATGCAGGCAATAGCTCTCTAGTGAGGTAAATGTGGTGAATAGGCGCAACGCCTGATTGCTGTACTTGTTCCAAGTACAGTTCAATAGCTCTATATGAGGTAACCAGAGCATAAACCAGCGTAACGCTACGGGCGGCATTTGTCCGCCCATATTTCAAATTAGGAGGTGATAGTATGAAAAAGTTTCTTGAATATACTAAAACGTTTGCAATAATCGTAGGTATAGTTGTGTCATGCTATGTAGCAATTACTGCATTCTGGGGCATGATGACATTTGTCTGGATGATGATACCTATTCTTGCAATATTGACGTTGGGCTACTATGGAATCTTGTTTACTGTCTCAATAGCTAAGAGAAAGAAAGCAAAGGCCCAAAAATAATTGGAGGTGAGTTAACATGAGCAATAACGTGATATATAAGTCATATAGACTATTAGGTCAGGGAACACTTAGAGAATTTGATGTTAGCCCGGATTTCGTTACTCCTGATTTTACTGGCATAGAAATTCTTGGCGGTGATTTTGATGAATCCAATAAGCGAGCTAAACATAGGCAGAGGTCAGCTTTGTATTTTACACCAAGGTATGTCAAGTTTCCTAAGCTAATAAATTACTCGAAGTTTAGATACACATATCTGGGTAGGTTGAATGCACATTTGTATAAGTTCTTCGTATTGAATGTGTATAAACAAGGCAAGCTGACTGATAGACTTATTCTGCCGCCAGATTACAAGACAATTAGTTTAGTAGCATACTACGTCTTAGCAACGATGAATGATGTTGACTATTATACTATGTTTAGTGATACTGCACCGTTTACAGTTAATCAGCGTCACGATGTTGAATTGTACTGGGATAAGATATTGAAACGTATTGATATTAATACTGTAAGTCCGTCAGCACAATATCACTCTTTGTACGAATTCGACTCATATTATTCTGAGCCATTCGATAAGACTTCGTATACGTATATAATCGGGCATAATAAGAATAAGTATGCCTGTACGTTCTTTCTGTTCTTTGTAGATAAGCGTAAAAGTTATAGTGGAGGCACTAAGATGTATGCGTATATGGACACAGGATATCCGTATGTAATGAAGAGCAGATTGCGTGATAAGATAGATTATATGCATGTTGTGCTGATTAAACAGTACGCTGATAGGTTGGTGTGTAGAGTAGTTGGTGCCGACGATTATGAACTTGTCAAGGAGAATGAGATTGTTGGTATATCAAAGCATGATTTTATCGAACTTGAAATGAAGAGGAGATATCTGAATATATTGGAATATGCGCCCGGATTAGGAGGCTGATATAATGCTTAGTAACTTGACTTTTAGTACTGCTAAATATCTGCATTATGAGTCCAGCAACGGCCATCGCGTGCCTATTCAGTTGAGATTTAAGGGCAATTCTAAAGACCATATAATGAAGCTTTTAATAACGAATTTCAATGGTATAATGATTGAGTCGCTTATTAGGGAAATACTTGAACATGTTTCTGGTTATAACTTCTCTGCGTTAGAGAGTATTATCATTGATGGTAATGAGATCAGGATAAATAACATGAGCAATGCTGCAATTGAGATTCTATGTGCCGCATATGAGCATAAGTCGGATGGGTTTTTGAATGAACTGTTGACTGCCAGCGAGTTGACGACTCGATTTGCCGGCATTGTATACACGAATCAGCCAGTATTGACGTACGTGCATTTCGTGTTTGCAAATAAGGATGGCAATGCAATTCCATTTCTATTCTTAGTAGATATCGATACTCAGCAGGAACATTATATTAGACCTAAGCGTAAATTAGTCGAGATTGATGGCAATTACTCAGGCTATGATAATTTTGTTAAGTTCGATGAGGCTACGAATCAGAGCACTATCATTACGTATGAACCAAGTGCCCAGTATGATTTCTCATTCGATGTTGGTAGGATTAGATATGTGCTACTTTATAGAGGATTTTGGCGTACAGCTTTGACTGACGATAAGCCGCTTAAATTTGACGAGTTGACAAGCTATCAGCTTTTGCCGGACACACCTGGCACGACTAAACTATTTAATCTGGTTATGCTCGATGGCAACGAGGAAGGCAAGACGTCTACAAGTATCCTGATTGGCCGCTCGAATCATGGCTTAATTGTGCGTGGCGTACCAATAGACTTATCTGATTTTGAACTACTAGAGGACAAGGGTGGATTGGAGGGATACGTGGATGTATAAATTTGGCTTAATGGGTAATAGAAGAGAAATAAATACCAGTATACGTGTGCCAGAGTTAGCCATTATTTCTGCACATTATAAGCAGGATTATGATTTGCCATTCTATATCCTTTCTACTCGTAAGAGTATAGCAAGCGATTTACTACAGACGCTCGGTGCGTTCGGTGAGGCAATTGATAGCTCTGCTGGACTCTATATTTCTAAAGTTTCATTCCCGGATAGGAAACTGTATGCAAATTTCAGTTACGGGAAGACTAATACGCTTGCAGCGGCAGATAGGGTGCTTGGCTTACGTGAACTCTGGCCATTGAATAACGGCGGCACATTGGATGTAAAGTATGTGCCTATTAATTTCGATATATCTACTATGTATAGTCGCGTAATGAGGGCACATAATACTTCCGAACTTTATCTGCTTGAAACCACGGATACTATCAGTGGTAAAGCAAATGGATATCTTGTTCTTCAGAATGAATATAACTGGCCTCAAGATTGGCATTACTATGAACCAATTGCGGATACTAAATGGCAACATATTAGTACCAAGTATATAAGTCTTAGGTATAGGCCGGCAATTGAGCTTGGTATAACTGATCAGGAATTGGATAAATGCTGGCCTGTGAATGTCTTGCCATTGAGTTGGCTTACTGATATGGATAACCTGCCAGACTCGGAAATTGGGCTTGAATATCTAATGAGGAAACGAAATGAAGGCCGGCCTAAGGTTGAGGATATGGTCGCTTTCACATTCTATGAGTCGGATAACTATAGTATGAATGCAAGTATCGTGCATGTTGATAAAGTCTTATTGAGCTCAAAAGGTGAGTATGTATGTGCCGGCTTTAGCGATTCCAATGACATTCTGAGATTTAAGGGCTTGAACATATCTGATAATGAAGGCAGGTCTATCACAGTTAAAGACACTATTAAGTGTGCATTTGAGTATAATGGCCACGCATATCAGGTTGCTAAGTACCTACCAATTGAATTGGACTACAACGAACCATTTGAACTAGAGAAAGTCGATAACGTATTTCAGCTTGTGGAGAGGTGATTTGTATGTTTGATAAAGTCTTAGTCCCATGTGGTAGTCAGCCAGACGAGCCAGGTATCTACCTGTCATTCAAGGATTTGAACTTCAAAGTTATGCCGCTATCTAATTCTCCTGAGCTTGTAGAGCTTATGCGTCTTAATCAGCAGGTTGGTGAGTTCATCTCATTAGAGCCTATGCCAATATTGAAATTTGAAAATTATATACTTGATTTCGTGCCAAATAAGAAGTATACGGATACGCCAGGTGAGTTTCCTGATTTGCATATCTGCATCGTAAATGACAGTCAATCTACACAGGTTGACTTGCCTAGCGTGTCATTGATACAACTATCTGCATTGGTGCTTGGCCTATCTGCACTATTGACTTACGATTCAATTGAGCGGCTTGAATTTATGACTAATCTGAATGACTTTACTGTATTGAAATTTTATACTGATAATCCTATTGTCATAGTTAGATTTAGGCATAGGCCGCAAATTGGGCTCATTCTGGATTTGAATTACGTTGATTCGCCAGCTGAATTTGTGATTTGCGATTCCTGCTGGATCTACTCGGATAAGATATTTCTACTCTCGGACAATACGCTTTATACAGTAGAGTTCGGGCATGTGTATGATTATACTTATCATGAGCATAGAGTATATAATTATGGAGTCGTTACTCAGGATGAGGTGATTAAAATCCTGGAGACGGAGGGGAAGAGAATATGAAGAAGGCCCAGGAATGCTGCATAGTAACTGACGGCGAAGATACATCGTTCCTGTATGCGCTGGCTAAACAGTTAGGCTATAAGCCTACTATAGAGTCAGGTACTGACGAGCTATTGAGTATACTGAGTATCTATAAAGAAATTAAATGTGTATTCTTATATGGCGAGCCGGACTATGCATTAATTCTGACTAGACTTACTGAGCGCAGGATTGTGGCCGTTGGCTCTATTATCTACGATTCAGAATATGTATCTTACCTGCTGAGACAATCACCAACCGAGAATATCGGATTACTCATACATACGCTTCGATTAAGCGGTTATACGGCTAATCAAATTTCTCAGCTATTCAACTCTATAGGGCTTAAGCCTATACGAGCAGATAAGTGGACACACGAGAATATACGATACACATACTGGAAATGGAAAGAAGGTGTCAATAATGCAGAAGGAGGCGAGGAGTAGATACCGTGTGGATAAAGTGTATAGGCTTAATAGAAGTGTGAAGAACAAGAAGTATTATCAGTATCGAAAGCACTCGTATCAGAATAACGTGCATATTAGTAAGATTAATGCACTGCTTAACTTGATTTCTAAGAGTTCTAATAAAAGCAAGATGCTGTATCTTGCATTCGCAACATTTTATTTCATTAATCCATTTGATGTTATACCTGACTTGGCACCGGTTGTGGGCTTTCTGGATGACTTGCTAGTTTGTACTACTGCACTCGAATGTGTTAGGCAGATGATTCCATTTGGCAAATTCAAAAAGCAAATTAAAATTAAGTTATCTCAATTCAAAAAAGGAGGGACAAAACATGGCAAACTTTGAGAATGACTCGAATGTGAGTAAAGTGTATGTAGGGGCCACAATTAAGAAGAGTATAGGCCCATATGAGAATGTAGAGCTAAATGTAGGCGTGACTTTGCCTGTAGATTCTATCGAGCTTACTGATTTGGAAGCTAAAATAGATGAGAGCTACAAGTTAGTCGAGAAAGAGTTAGTTCAGAAGATAGAGTCTTTGAAGAAAGTAACTGCACAGCCAGTTAATCAGACTGCTAAGCCACCAGTTAAAAGATTTGAAGATACGGTATTTTGATTGAATTTTTCAAGCGTTGTGGTATAATAGAATATAAGGAGGAGAGAATGTATGCGCATTACTGGTAGCCCAACTAGAAAGTTCTTAATTGAGTTAGTAGAGAATACGGATTGTAATGATTACGAGTTAAAAGCCGGCACTTTGCTGGAGTTGGTCGGTGATGCCAAGGTCACTGTGCCACTCTCTGCATTGCCGGCTGATTTTTATTTGCATTTCGATAAACAGTCACTATCGACTATATTGGTTATAACAAATAACAGTAGCAGGAATATTATTAGTAACAATGACAATATCATGTTATTGAACTCAAAGACTCAGGATAGAGTATATAGAGATGACTATCAAGCGTTGGATGATAAGCAACATGGAGATTACACTGAGGCCAGCGTTGACCCAATAGATAGTGCAATACGTGAATTTCTAGCTCGTGCACCAGACCGTAAGATTGATGGCAAGTTGTTCTCTGAGGTATGTGCTAAGCACGGAGTAGATAGGCATATGATTTCGGATATTAGTAATAGACTGGCGGCACTTGATTTCAAGAGTATCAATGGCAAGCCAATATATCCAGCTATATTGCGTTCATACCTGAGATATAAAGGTGGCAAGTCGGGTGCGGCATTTGGTAGAACTCATTATATGCGTGTAGTTGATGCTAGTAAACAACAAGGCCACAGTGGCCATAAGGAGGGTTAAGTATGGATGATAAGTTTGATGTATTCGGCTTGGACCTAAACGGATTAGATGACATGAACTTGGACATTGATACAGGAGTAGGCGATGTAGATTTACATGTGGCACATGATATGGATGCTACAGGTAATGTACTTTATAGAGTGCCATTCTTCAGAACGAAGTATATGATGTCTATGAGTGTTTCACAAAGTGATAAGCCACGAATTAGATTTACATTTATGAAAGCTGTAGGCGACAATACTAGGAAATTCGACAAATCAACTGCAACTAGGCTTGACTTAGATAAGAATGAAGTGTTATCATTGATATGGTATATTGAATCACAATTGCAGAAACCTGATGCACAGCATTGGAAGATAACGCACGATAGTCAGAAAGCAGGCGCAAATCAGGCTAGTTCATCTCTTAAAACACTTGAAGTCGGGCTTGCTAAGGATCAAAAGTCGTTTGGCGTAGCTTTGAACTCTAAGAAACCAGATGGCACATTCGAGTCATTCGTTATTACATTTGACCCTATGCAATTTAAGGTATTCCTCTATGAATTGAAGAAGTGTATGTACTACATGGAATTCAACACAATTCAGGGCTTCACGTTCAACTGGGTATAATTGTTACTCCCCTAGGTACATCCCCCGAAATGCATTAACGGCAGGTGCTAGCTCGCACTTGCCGTCTTTTTAAGAATGGATGGTGATAAATGTGAAGATATCTATTCATAAAGACAGGAATCTTATATCTGTCGTATATGATTCCTATGTCGAATTTAAGAATATAGGTAAACCTCCGCATTTCAGATACGAGCCAGCAACGAAAATCTGGCAGCAGTCAATTGATAATCTGGATGTAGATTCCTTCATTGAATTCTGCACTAATAATAAGGACTTTATACATAACTATTCTGAAATAGTAAGTCTATTAGGTAATCAGGCCACAAATGACTATGCTGGCATTCTAATCTCGCAGCGTGGTGAGTTGTATATTCCAGCTACGCTCGTGGAGGATAATGAGTGGCTACAGAGCCTTACGTATGGCGATAAGGTGGCTAGAAAAGGCCAGAATTATTACAGAGCTAAGGATTCGTATGCCACACGTGAGATTATTCGTATGGAAACTGGTATTAAGATGCCGCCATTTTTCACAGGTATAGAAGCACCGGATGTGGAGCAGTATATCCCAGATTTTCTATATCCTCATCAAGTTGATGGCGTTAAGTGGATAGTGGAGAAATATTATTCAGGCTTGCCTGGCGTATTACTAGCAGACGATATGGGGCTTGGCAAGACTATTCAGTCAGTATGTGCATTCACTATTTTGCAAAAGTTGGGCAGATGTAAGAAATTAATGATTGTGGCTCCTAAGAGCACAATTACTAATACGTGGCAGCATGAAGTTAATAAGTTCTTTGGCCTCAATTTGCAGATTTTGGATACAGATAATATGTGGCTTATCGGCTCCGATTCAGTAGACTATTGTATTACTAATTATGAGGCGCTAGCTTATTACGGGCGCGAGAATGCACGTGCGTCACTTAACTCAGATTGGCTATTAATCTTAGATGAGGCTACTAAATTCAAGAATAGAGATTCGCAAGTGTATGAATCAATTGCGGCACTTAGAGGCTCTGCATTTGTAATCTCGCTTTCTGGCACTCCGTTTGAGAATAATGCATCTGAATTCTGGGCCATCCTTCAAATTACTGCTAAGAATTTCATGCCTCGTTATCTATTAAGCCGCAGATTTATAGAGTATGAGACTGTGACGCTTGGCAGAAAGACTATTAATAGGATAGTGGGTAGCAAAAACTTACATGTATTTAATCAGCTAGCCGCAAATTTCGTGCTACGCAGAGTTAAAGACTCGGTCGTATGCTTGCCTAAACGCAGTATACACGTGATACAAGTCGATCCGAACGAGTTGCAACTTGAGTTAATTGAGCATGTGAAGAATTATATGTTTGATAAATTCAAGGATGACGATATAACTAAGATGGCTAGTAGCACTTTAATTAGAAGGATAGAAGATGACCCTCGGCTTTTGATTATGGGCGATTCTGATGTAAAGGATGAGCCATTTGTTAAAAGGATTCGATGGGAAGATGTAGGCCCGAAATTGAAGGTGCTATCCGACCTGCTCAAAACGCTTAAAGGTGGCACTGTGATATTCACTCAATTTGAGGATATGGCTACGCTTATTAAGGAGTATCTCACAGACTATGACTGTAAAGTAATCACAGGCCAAGTTAGTCAGAAGGGTAGGAACACTATCATTGAGCAATTTAGAACAGATAATGGCGTGCTTATAGCTACCGACGCTTTGGCTTATGGCGTCAATTTGCAATTTGCAGAGAATCTAATTAACTTCGATTTACCGTGGAATCCGGCACGACGTGCTCAACGAATAGATAGAATCTACCGACTTGGCGTAACTGAAGAGCGGCATGTGTGGGATTTGGTTTGTAATAACGTAGAGGCTATAGTGTACAATAAGCTTATAAAGAAACTTAGAGACTTCACAGTAGCAGTTGAGGGCCTCGAATTTGAAGATAGTTCGGTCTATAAGCAGATTATAGACGAGCTGTTCTGAGGTGATAGATATGATCGGAGAAATTGAGAGAATTATATATTGCAACTATGAGCGGCCAAATAGCGGCTCGATTTTGCTGCTTAGAGTCTTAGATTCTGATAAGAAGTATAAAGTCAAGTGTGACATGCAATTTCCTACTATAGGCCAGCTTATAGAGTTTGAGCTTGTAGGCGAGCCTGATGCACAGGATACGTATGATATAGCTATTCATCGCCTGTATACGGCCTATAATGTCGGTCGATTGCTTTATTACGTCTCTGCTGGTAAGCGCGAGCGTAAAGTGGCAGAGTTCATTACTAACGATCTTGGTGCTGATGCTACTGCCACCAACTTGGACGAAGTAATAGAGCTTGTAAGCAGTTATAAAGATCAGGTAGATGTAGGCCCGCTATTGGAACATTTAGAACGACTGCGCGGTGCACAGGTAATTCTAGATGTGCTTGGCAACTCTATTACCGTAAGGCAGGCATTGGATATAGCGGAATCTGCTAAGGGCCTCGATTACCACATGATAAGCGAAAATCCATATAGGCTTGTTGACTATTATCCATATACTACTGGTGAGCAACTTGATCGTGCAGTTAAAATTCTTGAGACAATAGCTGATCCGTACGAGCGAATTCGTGCATATGCGTTGACTACTCTATGGCGTCGTGCACGAGATTACCATCTGCATACAGTGAGCACTGCAGATTTGATTGGATTATTGCAACGCAGAACGCATGAGTCACGTGTCACTATCCACGATTCTATTGTCAGGATGCTAGATGAAGGCGATTTGCTTGAACTCGATTTGGATGGCATGAAGGTTATAACTTGCAGTAAGCTATATGAAGAAGAGGAGTATATAGCAGACCGATTACTTAGCTTAATGGATGAGAAGGCCGCGGATGAGCATGTGATACGTGAGTTTATCACAGCACAGAAGAGCACTTCAGTCTCGCAATTAAGCGAAGAGCAAATTAATGCAGTTGTTGGTGCTCTCACTAACCCTGTGACTATTATCACTGGCGGGCCTGGCACTGGTAAGAGTACGATAGTCGCTAGTATTGCAAAGCTATGTGAAGGACTAGGCTATACAATCAGTCTACTTGCGCCTACAGGCAGAGCAGCAGTTAGAATTGGCGGTAGCACAATCCATTCACAAATAGGTTGGAAAGCAGAGAAAGGCTCGAAACGTATAGTAACAGACTATGTGCTAGTAGATGAGGCATCCATGTTAAATCAGCATGTATTTGCCGAACTTATCAAGCAGATAAATGATAATGCACATTTGATCTTAGTTGGTGACGTGGATCAGTTACCAGCTATTGGAACTGGTAATATCTTAAATGACTTAATAACATGTGGCCTATTTCCTGTTTATAGACTTACTAATCTTTATAGACAGACTAAGGAGTCCAATATAGTTGAGTTGGCACATTATATTAATAAAGGTGATGTGCAAGGCATCATTTCAACGCTTAATAAGAATGACGTGCAGCATATCAGTGGCCTAACTGATGAGCAGATGATTAATGTGTATGACTATCTCTCTTCTAAAGTTAATGACTCTGCTATTATGCTTACTCCATATAGACAAGAGAATATGAGCCGCAGTTTAGTGTTGAGCACATATAATTGCAATAATCAAATAGCTAAACGCAGATATGGCTCATCTGCTAATCTCCATGTTGGTGAGCCTGTAATGATTCTCGAGAATAACTACGACCATAACGTGTATAATGGATTGATAGGCCGCATTACGGGATTCTTAGCAGATGGCGGCGTTAGAATTAAGTTGCCTCAGCCTATTAGATTCAATAACGAAGAGACTTCGCAAGTTGAGTTATCTAAGTTGGAACTATATATGGTCGACCGTGCGTATGTAAGCACTGTTCATAAGGCGCAAGGTATGGAGTACGATATAGTCGTTATACCAATTGTATGGGACTACAATTCATATTGGACTAGGCAGATGCTGTATACAGCAGTGACGAGAGCAAAGAAGCAGGTTGTGATTCTTAGTAGAAGTGAGCAGGAATTTCGTGCAGCTATGACTTCGCTTAATAAGAATAGGCAGGCATTTGCTACTAATTTGCTTCACATATTAACTCAGCGTGCATTGCAAAAAGGAGTGTGATAACATGGAAATTGACGTAACTAAGCTATTGAAGGTCATATCTAACTACGTTGGCACTAAGCCAATTGGTAAGTATGTCGTATTTCAAGCAGAAGGGCCAGACTTGAAGGTCTTAACTACAGACGAAGAGAGTATGATGCAACTTAGTATGTACGTAGGCCCGAATTTGGAGCAGGGGACTTATGTAATTGAGCAGCCTAAATTGCGTGAGTTGACTTCGCATATGCGTAGGAATTCCAAAGCAATTTTGACGGACTCTGAATTGAAAGTCGGTAAGTATTCCGAAAAAGTCAGTAAGATAGATAAGCTTGCACTTGATCTTAATCGTGTTAGCGGTGATCGATTCAAACTTAACTTCAAGGCCATCGAGCTTGCATTCGATTTATTTGGCGGCTTTAGCAGGCCTATCACTGGCGTATATAACGTAGTGCTTAGTAGAGATGCAATGCGCATATATGATACTGGCGCAAAATTGGAGATGAAAACCGGCGAGCTATTGGATTATGACTATGTTCTGTCATTTAGATATAGGCCATTTGCACATATATTGAATGCCTTGTCTGTGATTACTCCGTACGAGACGTGGATGACTATTAGCGATAATGGCAATAAATACTATGCATTGATAGAAGCACAAGCCGGCGTTTACTCGGCTCAGTTCATTTTGGATTTGAAAGTCGATATGCCTACTAGCTCAACGCAAGAGTATTTCGGGCATGTTGATTTAAGTGCTCTGTATAACTTAGACCAGAATACTAAATGTCTATTTAGAATGAATGGTAATCTTGAAGTCTATACTATTGATGGGAAACAGATAACAAGTGCACCGATTTTGAAATCGTTGGGCTTGTCATTGACTTGGACTACCGGACTTTATAAATTCAAGTTTCTTGATCTGTCGAATGTGGATTTGTATATCTCTGCTGGTGCTCTTGTGCTTAATAGCGGGCCTGTAAGTATAGAGCTCGTATAATCGAGGTGATTGTTATGTACGCGGCACTATACTCACGCTTTAAGCTAGGTAAACAGCTGGCAATTAAGGATGATGGCAAAGTTAAAACGGTGGCATATCGTACGTGGATTACATTAGGCGATTATAAAGCTAGGGCCGCAGATAAGTTGCATGGTAGCTACTTGGCTAGATTGATTATAACTGGTAATAGCGACGACCCATTTTGGAGTGCAGTAACACAAGGTGCGGCAATTGCATGTCCGTACTCACTTTACTCGGTTGGAGTCATAGAATATGATGGCACTGCTGTGCCAGAGTTAGTGCTTACTACTAAGCTTGAGAATATATCTATAGCTATGACTAGGCCGCAAAATAGAGATGATCATATAACTAAGCAGGCAGAACGTATGATAGAGCAGGAAACAGAATCAATTGATCTGGCACCTGAATTGAAAGATAAGCTCGAACGCATAATAGGCAGATTGGAGAGTGAAGACAATGGCTAAAGATGGCGAGTTATTAGATTCGCTAATTAAGAAGTTCAACGATTCAGTAGCTAGCAACGAGCAGCCAATTAAGTATCGCACTGGCTTATTACCGCTGGATTACGTGTTTGACAATGGGCTGCAAGCTGGTACAATAAGTGAGATATATGGCGAACCAGCAACTGGTAAGACAACGACGGCATTATTAATAGCTAAGACATTTCTCAATGCTGGCATGAAGGTAATCTATATGGATACTGAATTTGCATTGGACGTCAATTGGTGCAAACGCAATGGGCTGGATATAGAGAAGCTGCAAGAAGAAAAGAAATTATACATCATGTCTCCTGATACGGCAGATAAGGCATACAAGATGGCAATTGACGTAGCTAAAACTGGCGAGGTTGGTTGCATTATTATAGACTCAATAGCTAGCTTGCCAGTAGCAGAGATGTTATTAGAAGAAGACCCAGTAAATTTCAATAGGCCGGGCTTAAGTGCTAAGAAGCAGACTAATTTCCTAGTTGCTATTAAACCAATTCTGCACGAGACTAAGACGGCACTCGTATTAATCAATCAAGTAAGGGCTAATATTTCCCCCTATGGTGCCCCTACAAGCGTCCCTGGCGCATACTATAAGCGGTTTGCATCTAATTATATAGTTGAGCTTAAAAGAAAGGATATAATCGGTCTTAAAGAGCAACCAGACGGTATAATAGTACAGATTAAAAATGTTAAGAATAAGTGTGGTGTGCCATATAGGTTAGAGTATATGCAAATTCATAAGGAACTTGGGCTCGATATTGCGTCTAGTAATATGGATTATCTAATTGCACATGGGCTCATTCAGCGTAGTGGTGCATACTACACGATCGGTGAGAATAGATTCAGAGGCAGAGAGGAATTGAAGGCTTATCTATTTGAACATACCGATTTAATTAACGAGCTTGTGAGTAAGGCAGAAACTGAAAACTTAGCGACTGGAGGGTGAGTTTTATGGAAGACTATGAAGAAAAGATAGAAGAGATGTACAAGCTACTTAATTCTAGTCATAGGCCCGAGGTTACGCTTGCTAGCTTCATATCCGCGGCACTTATTATTCTTGCTAATAACAAGATTGATTACAGGCTAGTTGTAAAGGAAATAAGAGAACTGACCAAGGGGGATGAGCAACTTGAAGCTGTCAGGCTAGCGAAAATAGCTGAATTACTACAGCATAGTCCTACTCATATAGAAGATTGAAGAGTCTGAACTTAGAAATGAAGACCATCAATAGGTATTAACTAAGCTAAATCGACTTATTAAGCAAATCCATCCTGATATCGGCGGCACTAATGAGCTATTTACTCTTCTGTTTCCATATTAGAATGAACTTAAACATAATATACAAGATTTATTTAAGCTTTACAAGTCTGGTAAGCTCAGTGGCTTGAATATAAAAGTGGATATTGGTACGCTATCTGTAAATGAGCTAACTTAGCTACTTGAGCTTGCCACTTCTGGACAATTTACGATACCACTCGATAATGGCTATCCTGCTGGTAAGTTAACAGTGAAATTTCACGTTAATAAAGAAAACAAAAAATGAATTATTATCTAACTTGTGAGTTACAATGCTATATGTAAATTGGTATATTGCTTATTTTCTGGCCTTTGGAGGTGGGTTTATGCAATTGTTCCTAGTCACTGCGCGAGTTGGGCATTATGGCTCTGGTAAGCATGGGTACATAAGCAGAGTTGTAAGAGCCAATAATGCACTAGGCGCGTACGAGAGCGGTAGGAGGCTTGCAGGTGTTAAAGCAGTCGAGCATGTTAAAAGAATAAATGAGGCCGATGCTATATTACATCTGCTGGATGAATTAAGAGACCACTACATTACTCAGGATAGATACCCACCATCGCTTGTTAAGAATCTATTATCCTTTATTGAGCCTATAGTCACTAGGCGTAAATATAACGAATCTAGTTCTTACAAACAAGAGAAAGGTGGTGGGCAGCGCTTTACATCTAGCGCGAATCTATGAGGCAGTTCAGATCAGAAGAAAACGCAGATATGATTGAGTTTGTACCGGAGTATAAGATTAACGATGGGTATGTACTTCACATTTCAGATTTGCATGTTCCTTATACAGCATATGACGTGATCGATACGCTTATTGATCAGTATGGAAGTAGTGGTGAAGATAAGACTACACTAGTACTAGGCGGCGATATCCTCGATAATGAGCACATCTCTGTGTATAGCCACAAGAATTTGGACTCCTACCTGGAAGTTATTAACGATGCCAATTCACTTATTAGGAAGCTAAGTCAATATTTCGAGGTCATCGTGCTTGATGGTAACCACGATAGGTGGATAGGCAAGTCTATGAATAATCAGTATTCTAATATTGGCCTCATGTTGCCGCAGACGATGAATTATTACATTACGAAGGACATCTACTTCGATTATGACGAAGAGATGTTCGTCATTATTGGCGAGTTGCCGCATGTACATTATTATAGTCACAGATTCTTCAAGATCGGGAATGTACTATTCATGCATCCAAGTAACTACAGAACTGTACCTGGTGCTACAGTGAGAGGTGCAATTGAAACAGCAATGGAAGAGGATATTGACTTCGACATCATGGTTATAGGACATACGCATAGTGCACAGCAGATTACTCACTTTAGGAAAGTTGGTATCGAAAGTGGCAGTATGTCATATAATAGGAAGTATATTACTAAAACTGGCAGATTCTCAAAGGCCGCATATATCGGCTATACTCTATTGAGTTTCTCTGATGGCTACTGCGTAGATTACTTCCTGCATAATATCACAATGCATAATAAGCTCATGCGCAGATTAGTCGGCTACGAAGCTGTAGATAGAACGTAGCAGGAGTGATTCTTGTGAAGCGCGATAGCATATTAACAGGTGCAAGATACCTAGTAGAACAGCTACGTGCAAGCGGTCAAGATGATATTGCAGAGTCTATTGTATCAGACGCAAAGGACTATATAGCTATGCTACAGCGTGTTGGCGATATTAAGGATTCTGTGGTACAACATATAGTGGATTTGTATCTAAATGAAATGACATATGCCGAAATTTGTGAGATCGTAGGCGAAGAACTCGATTCAATTAAAAGGATATTCAAAGCTTTAGAACAGTGCGCAGGCGATGCTGTAGTTGCCGCTGTTATGGATAATTCAGATGATTTACAGGACTATAGAGAATTCATAGAACAGTATATAGAACGTCATTATGCACCACTTGAACAGTTATTGCTATTCGATATAGACACTGAGGACTTCGAGTGTGAAGCTGCAATAGAGTATGTAAGGTCATTTGTACCACATTACGAAGTCACACGGCGTTGTTGTAAGGAGTGTGATGACTCCATCTTCGGAGGTGAGTAACAATGTATATAACAATAAAGGAAGCAGAGCACGAGATTGCGTCGCACGTTGACGCAATCTTGCTTGCTTTATCTACGGAGAATAAGTATGGTAGTAAGTATGTATGTCAATTACACGATGATAAGGATGCGTCTTTGCACGTATACAAAGATGACAATAATGTGCATTTGCATTGTTTCGGCTGCGGATTTCATGGCTCTATATTCGATTATGTAGCTAAGCTAAAGGGTATTGGTAAGATAGAGGCCGCAGATTGGTGCCTTAAAACGGCTGGCATTAATCGTAGCGTTATGATGATTAGCCAAGACGATGTGACTAAACTTGCAGAGCTTAATAAGTATATAGCTTTGTTACTTCATAAGTCGACTGAACATCTTAATAAGGATGCTGTGGAGTTTCTTAAGTCTAAAGGCTTGTATGATAGAAAATTGCTTTCATCTGCTTGTATAGGCCAAATTAATTCCACGGACCAATTGATGCAGGCCGCAATTAAGAAGTATGGGCGCGAGTTTATCGATAAGATGCGGCCTATTAATCTTGCATTGTTTGGCCGTAATAAGTTAACATACACGATTTTCAATAGAGATGGCAAGCCCGTGGCATTTGCCGCACGTAAGTTGGATGGCACGCTACCTAAGTATGTGAATTCTAACGGGAATGTGTACGATAAGCGTGTGACACCGTATGGCATACATAGGGTTGTTGGTGGTAAGGAATTGATCGTGGTTGAGGGCTACAATGATGCATTGGCATTCTGGTCGCTTGGAATAAGAAATGCAATTGCACTATGTGGCACGAGTTTTAGCAATGAGCTTGTCGATTTGCTAGTTAGTTTACAAGTGCCGCGTATACATTTATTCTTCGATTCTGATAATGCCGGCTTAAAAGCTTCGTACGAGTCGATAATGAAATTGGCTAATACCAATATCAAAACAGATGTGTGGCTTGCGTCATGCGACCCTGATGAGCTTATTTTAAGGCATGGCAAGGATTTCATGAAAGGCGTGCAAGTTCAATCTAATGCCGAGTTTGTGCTTTACTATACGCAAGACCCGGAGTTTACTATCAATTCGTTAGAGCTATTGGCAGGTGATGATATTGAGCAGACGACTATCTCGCTATGCGAGACACTCAGAACTAAATTCGGGCTGGATTATAACCCATATAAGCTTCTATATGAGACAATTAGAAGGAAGTATGAGCGCGAATTAGGCGAGGTTAAGAGTCAATTGACTGAGCTTACGCAGAGAGTTGATAGGCTGGTGAATTATGGGCAAACTGGAGAATGACTTATCCGAGTTCTTAGAGCTGACTAAATTTAACTTAACATAGGCCGAAATTCTGGATATTGGCACTTATTGCAAATTCCTAGCTAGAAATCCTATTGTCTAGCTTTCTAGGTCAAGTAGAAAGGGCAGTACTGCAAGTGCATATGTGCTGCCCAATTTACTTTATAAGGCACTTATTACTCGCACGATAGTGTATCAGTCTATTAGCCTAGAAAATGACGATAATATAATGTAGCCTTAGCGTACTAATTAGCTTGCTAACTTATTAGAGCGCAAATTTAAGAGTTTGCAAGTTGCGCCTATTTTCAAGTTTCCTAGTTCCGAGTCTTAGCTATTCCAAGACTAGGCTTAGAGTTAGTCTAAAATTGTAAAGAAGCTATCGAATATTAACGTTAATATACTATCCGACTAGTAGATATTGCGGTCTAAATATAAGGGCACGGAATTATCATAGCTCTACGGCGGGTTTTACTATAAGCTCAATTGGGGCATGTAGGTCTATGTTAGGCTGACAGATGTGTTAACTAAGTAGGATTTAATTTACTAGCCTGATGTACAATTATAGTTAAGAGTATATTAGTAGGCACGGAGTTCTGATGAACGAATAGTAGGTACACATAGAAAATTGTTCGTGGGCCTGCCATCTGGCAGATCGTTTATCATTAGCCTGAAAGACAAGCGTGATGTTAATAGATCAATGCGCAACTTATTGGAGGCAGAGTATTCTAATTTGGTATAGGACATCAATCAGATTTCAAGTCTTCCTAAGATAAACTAGTCCAATGAAATAGGCGCGAATTTAGTAGCACCAAGTCTTAGTACAACGTCATGTAATTTATGTGGATTCAGTCATGTATGTCATAGAAGTAGGCAGTGGTTCAGTAATCAGATAAGGGAGGTATGACTATGCCAAAGAAGTTAGCCGCAACTAAGGAAACTGCTGCAAGTAGTTATGAACGCGAGGTGCTAGCTGCACTTAAAGAACTCTATCCGAGAATGATTATTCTAAGGCAAGTTCAATTAGCTAAAGAGACTCATACGCGTGTTAGAAGCACAAGAGTGGATTTCTATATGCCAGAATTGGACTTATGCATAGAAGTAGATGGTGAACATCATTTCAAGCCAGTAGAGTACGACGAGCATGCACAAGCCAATTTTGAGCGTAGGCAGGCGATGGATAGAGCAAAAGACGAATTTCTTGAAATGGCGGGCCATAAAGTGCTGCATGTGCCTTATACAGTCATAAATGACGGGCTCAAAGATTGGCTCAAAGAGCAAATTAAGAAGAAGTTAAAGGAGGCTGATTGATGTACATATTTGGTGTTGATCCGGGAACTAGTAAGTGTGGTTGGTGTTTGTACGATAGTAGCGGTGATGAAGTAATAGCTAATGGAGTTATAGTGATGAGTGGCAAACCACACGCCGACGATTCGCTAGAACGTAGTATAGCTATTACTCAATTGTTAGAACGCAACTTAACTGATCTCGTAGCAGATTACGGAATTGATATACTTGCAATCGAAGATCAGTTCATTCAGCATAATGCACGTAGTGCAATTAAGCTAACTAGACTTACTGGTATGATTATCTACATGGCATATAATGAGTTTGGCTTAGAAGTAGTATTAGTACCTCCTAGGTCTGCAACGAAGATAGTGCCCGACTTGCAGAAATTACAAGGCAAGAAGCCGGAGTATGCCAAGAAGGTAGTGCAGTACGTAGTAGATAGGTACGATGCTCCATTGCAAGGTATAGACGACGCATTTGCAATTCTAATAGCACGAGCCGGCGTTGAACAGTACATGCTTGAAGAGCTTAACGGGGGCGATTAATAAGATGGAGAATATAAATTATTATGTACATATCTATAGGGCGCCAGATACAAGCTAGTAGAGAGAAGACTAGTTCAATCATATATGCGACATACTAAATCACCACATCAGATAGATGAAGCAGATACTCACTGGCATTGACTTCGGGTACATCTCTCCTAGCGTCTATAAGATCATTCTCTCCAACATGATGTCTATCTCACAAGTTAAAGACAGGCAAGACTACATTTCATATGTGCAGCAGATTTGCAAGCAGTAGCAATTGGATATAAGCGACATAGAGCAGCAAATCTACTACATCCTTATGAAGCTAATCGACTCGTATACGCACGAGAAACTTACATTCCTTCAATATTAGACTTGGCTATTACCACGGCGAGTCTAGTAGTGGGTATGGCGTAGCTCTAAAGATTAGTTATCGCAACTATCAAGTTAGCGCGACTATAGTGATGACGGAGATTACTATAATAAGCTAGAACATTCGACGTACGACGTAGATAAGCAGGATATATAGTACATACTTATACAGTTGACTCCATAGGAAGCACGCTAGTATCTGGCCAACGATAACTCATTCGCGGCCCATGTCTAGTCCTATAAGATTAACGGTCATAATAACATAGGTACTAGGAAATTACCTCAAATTTGACCTCCAAGCTCATGACTACAGGCCTTCCATTCATTTTTGCCATTCCAAATTAGACTAAATCTAAGCTAACTTTTGGTGTTTATTTTCCGGAAATCACCACTTTGTGAAGACCGCACCGAACTCCGCTTGTGGGCTCGCTTTCAGCGAGCACAAACTGAGTAATAGTTTTTGATATAATTGGATATATTTTTACTAACTAACAGACGGAAAAAACTAATAAACTTGGGCCTGAATTTTTTATAATCAATGATGGAATAATTATTTATCTAAGCCATTTTAAGACACTTATATCTACCATCCGTCAATGATTTTTTATAAATAAGCGAATATAACTTATAACTATAATATAACTATAATTATATATATATATATTTATATAGTTATGTATTTATTATAGTTTTGGTTATATTATCCTTATGGGTTACGGAGTTTCACTAATTACATGTATATATATACGTATTTTTGATAAAAACTCACGTAGGTCATTTATTCATGCGTATGTAGAGCTTATAAAATAACTAATCAAAAATAAGGGTACAAAAGTTTGTGCATACGTAAGCCCACTATCCATGCGTAGGTACGTGTGGTGTTCACAAAGCAATGATTTTTATATTCACACGCTCTAAGTCATTTATCCATGCGGGTGTACGAATGAAAAATATATATTTATATATATATATGCTCACAAAATGTGTAACTTTATAAACCTGCTAAAAACGTAGTATTCATGCGGGCTTAGGCACATCAAGTTGGTAACAACGTAATAAATAAAAACAAAGATGTGCAGTTAATCCACTATCCATGCGGGGTTTGGAACGTCGAGTGTAAAGTGTGCCAAAACTGTTGGAAATATCAAGTGTACAGCAAAATAAAACGGTGGCTTATTGCCACCGTCTGATGTGACTATATATAAGAGCTACTAGGTTATTGGTCTTCTTCTAGTTCCTGATCGTCGTCGTACATATACTGTATTGGTATGACTACTGCTCTTTGTTTCTTCCCTCCTAGTCCTGATACTACTATTTTCTTTGCCCCGGTTATGTTAAGTAGGACTTTCTCTATGTATAGTGACTTCAGTGAGTTATATTCTGTGTGCTTTAGTATAGTGACCTTAAGTGTTTTTGTGTTTATAGCTATATAAGGCTCGCCTTGATGATTGATAATCCATATACCTTTGCGTATGATTGAGCGGCCATTTTCAGTTAATAGCTCATATACACTTCTCTTGCTAGCCTCAGATGTGTCTAATGCACTATCTGGCAATGTTGGGAAGTTAAGAATAGTATCGAGTATATCGAGGCCCTCGTTTACGTTATTTGCTTTGCGTTCTAAGAAGTCTGGTATAGAATAATCGTCATTGTCTAATACGCCGATAAGTTGCAATAATGCATGTGCATAGGCCACATTTTCCGCTGTACGGCCATTATCTCTATTTTCTGAGATGTATATATTCTTTAGTCTGATTATATTATCCCAGAATGTAGCTACATTTGCTATAACTTGCTCTGAATATACACCTTGTGGTACGCTTACTGGTCCGAATGGGTGGCCTTCCAATCTGAACTCCACTATTCTAGAATCCGTTGCGCTAGTCTCTGGTAAAGAGACCACACTGCCAAACCACATCATATGATTGAGCTTGAAGACTCTTGCTTTGGAATTTGGTGTACCTCGGACATAATTTCCGCCTCTACTTGCAATCTCGAAGTTGCGTATTAAGTGCTGTGACTTCATCGACGGCTCGAAATTATCGAATAGTGGAATTGCACCGCTGCCATTAAGCATCTGTATGGCTCCGTAGTCTGTGCTATTATCAAGTCGTTCTGTAAGGCCGTCGTATAGCTTTTGAATGACAGACTCGAATAGCATAGTTTTACCACTGCCGCGATTACCGGTAATCCATATATACGGTCGCCAATCCATAAGTGTATGGAATGGTGCAAGCATTATAAACGCGGCTAGATAGTTCTTAGCATGATTATCCTGCAATTTGAGATTATCTAGTGCCTCAGTTAATAGCATGAATTGTTCTTCTAGTGCAGAAATCTTGGCCTGAGATAGTTTCTTTTCAAACTTCTCAACGTTTATCCATTGATGTCCATTACTTGCATCTACCAATTGGCCATTGATTATGGGCAATTCTAATGGCTTAATTTTGTATCCGTCATCATAGATCAATTTGAATGGCTCGGCCTTATTGACAAAGATAAACTCAGTTCTATTCTTACTGCCTTTCTCGGGCCTCAATTTGAATATACCTTTATTGATTGTAGTATCCACGTCGACTTCAGTTTGTGAAGCTAATAGTGGAAGTTGTGCCTGAATTTGCTTAGCTATATTCATAGGAACACCTAGGAACAATTGAATATTCTTGGGCCCGAATTTGTTTATATCCTTTACATAGACTTTTCCGTTTTTGTAGAACACATACTCATCTTCTGGTGTGTGGCCCAATAGAGTAACGCCGGCTTTTGATAGCTCAAGTTCTACGTCCACTTTCTTTAATTTCACACTAATCCCTCCTCCATGTGTTAGTCTTGATAGTTTATGTAAATTAATTTAAGCAAAATATTGACTATAATAGTAGTAGGTGATATAATATATATACACTAATACCTCCTTAACACAAATGTGAGTAGGAACAATGCCGGCCAACGAAGGCCGGCCTTTTTTCTTTTTTACTTACTATCTCCGATCTTGGTTTTCGGTTCGGATTTGCTTCCGTCCTGTATATCTGGGGCATACATACCCATTAATTTTAGTACATCGCTTTGCAAGTATCTTATTGACCTCTTGATTCGTATTGGTCTCAATAAGCCTGCACGCTCCCATCGCATTACGGTCATTACAGAGACCTTATACAGATCGGCTACCTCACGTCTAGTACATAAATCATCCTTAAAGTTAATAGGCATACACAGCACCTCCTCTGGGTTTTGTCGTTCAGATTCTAACACAACCATTTTAACATAACTTCATACGTGTTACTCCTGGAACTTAGTGGTACTTTAGTTATATTATATAGCTTGTAAACGTAAATGTCAATATGTAATTTAATTAATTCAAATCTTGACTAATAATAGTGTAGGTGATATAATGTATGTAAATGTAAATGTACATATACGAATGTGGCTTGATTTCCAAGTTTGGGCCGACGATTCAATGTAATGGAATGCTTATGTTATTTCAACTCTCTTAAGTTCAGAAATTGAAGTATACTAGAATTATAAGATTTAAGGAGGGGATATTAATGACTAGTTTGGTAAAGCTAACTGACCAATTGCTTGTATTTAACAATCAACTTAACATGCGTTATGTCGATTTGAATGTATACTATCCAACTCAGGCAAGTTATAAGTTTCCTGATGGCACGATTATAGGTAAGTGTGCACGTAGTGTATGGCTAGAGAAGATGGAAGTACCAGGTGCGGCATTTGATGCACGTACATTTAGAATCTTTGATTTCGGTAATATCTTCGAGTTGCACGAGATAGATAACTACAAGAAGCTTGGTATCTACGTAGCAGACCATGTAAAATTCGGATTTCCATTTGCCAATGAGCTTGTGATCTCTGGTGAGGTAGATACAATAGTCAAAGTAGATGGCAAGTTAGTAGGCGTTGAAATGAAAACTAGTTATGGAAATAGCTTTATGCATCAGCACATAACTGGTTATAAACGCCGCAGAAATGCAGTCCAGCCTCATACTGTTAATCCACTACAGAGTGCACCGAAAGCAGAACATCTGTTGCAAGCTGGAATTTATTTGTACTTCTTCCAGAATATAGCAAATAAGAAGTATGGCATCAACTTAGACGAATTCAGATTCATATACATGGCACGCGATATGCTAATTGCGGCTGAGTATGTCTTAACATTAGAAAAAGTAGGCAATATGCACAGGATAAATGTCTCAAAGCTATACAGCACATACGACGAGTCTGAGTACGAGGAAGTAATAATGCTTAAAGACATATTCATAGAGCCAGTGCTAGACCGATTTGCAGAGATACATAACTATGTAAAGGCCAACGTTGTGCCGCCTGCAGATTATGACTTCAGTGCAAAAGAAAATGGCAAGAGTGAAGACTGGCAATGTGAATACTGCAAGTACAAACATCTATGTGAAGTAATAGGGAAGGGTGAGGTAAATGGAAAAGACGTCTATGACATAGCAGAACAATTAGGCGGAGTCTAATTTTCAGTGGTATCCTACAGACCAGCTTATTTCCACATAGGCTGGTCTGATTTATCCACTAGAGATATTTGACCAATAGAAAGTAGAACCAAGGCATGTTTATGTTTATGAGCTTCAAGATGGAGAGGTAATTAAATCGACAGAGCCAGACTTATCAGTTTTCAGACTAATTGGCGGCTATGGCTTTCTAAAATCTAGATATTACTGTTATCTTGTCAGTATGATGTATCATTTATAGTAGCAGGACCCAACTGGAATATACATATAGTTGCCAAGCATATTCACATCGCAAGTGCCGCAGATATAGTAGAATTTATGTGCTTAGTATAACCACTATTGGCCAGACCAACCGTTAGAATACATTCCATACAATCTTTAGGGCGATTGGTATTTACTAGATGTAACGCAGATATAGGTTAAACTTGGGCCGATGTTGTATGCTAACGAGCTACCTAGAGAAGTGAGATTTGGTGATAGAAACTAGATGTTGCAATTCATATCGCTATTTGCACTGGTTTAGGACGACAACTCAAAGCGTGGCATATAGATAAACTACTCTAAGAAAGAATACTAGCTACATGTAAAACAGATAGTCAATCGTCTACGTGTGCCATAGTTTGTAATGGATACATCTCTGTATCTTAGCTCATAGTAGTATCGTTACCTATTAGCACTTTAGTACGAAGGCAAGCCGGACATAAAAGTCGAGTATGCGACCAAGGCTAAATTAATAGACGAACTAGAATACACATGTGCATACATACCAGCAGAAACTGTATATGGCTACTCGAATTATGAATAGAGGAGTGATTACGATGGATGGAACAAGCAAACTTTCACGATACCTGATGATGTTAGATAGGCTGTATCAACGTGGTGATAAAGAGTTGAAAGACAGGACTTTAGAGACAATACATTCTACAATTAAGCAGATAACTAAAGACCCAAAGGCCACAGGTATAATGGATGAACTTAGCTACACGTCCGTTTTGACTACTCGTTTGAATAAGATTTACAAGATAGCTGCAGGTGATCAAGGTGCAGCTTAGTTATAGGAATGGGACGTGCAAGCTTAAGACATCTGATAACGAGTACATAATTGGCGGCCTAAACGAATTCTCAATTTTAAGTCAGTACGTATATAAAATAAGCTTCACAAAGGGATTTGAGCCATCGTGGCTATCTGATTTCAGTTGGAATATAGAATTATTCCTACTGCCAGATAGCCTAGTTTTTACTAATTCAGGATTACTAGCCTACACATCAAGCGAGATAGTATACGACTATCTACTGAAATACTGTGCAAGTCCTGTAGTCAAAGTAATTCGCGGCACAAACTCAATAGGTGTAGATGTAGTAGAGAAGAAGAAAGAAGAGAAGAAAGCAAGCAATATCATTAAGATAACAGGCCGACTTGTGGCATTGAATGACACAACAGATTTAATGACTTTAGTCTTTGAAACTGGCGGCAAATTGCAGTCTTGTAGATTATACGACAGGTCACTTCTAGATAACGTTAATCTCACTCTGTATAACTGGTACACAATCAGCGGCGTTAAAGTAGACGAATCGATAACTGTGGCTAGCATAGAATCAATAGCGAGGCCGACAGTCGAACGTAAGAGAGTAGAATTTGGCATTAAGACTAAATACAGCCAGAATGCTAGCACAATTGGTTTAGATGAGCTCAAAGCAATTTGTGAAGAGTATGGTATCAAGCAAGTTGGGCTAGCAGATACAGATAGTATGCACGCAGTACCACATTTACTAGAGCAGATGGATACGATACCTGGCGCCGAATTGAAAATCCAAGCTTCAAACACAGACATCGTTACGTCAAATGAGGAATTGCTTAATAGAGAAATCAATAAGTTAGAATTCACAGTAGTAGACTTTGAGAGTACTGGACTAGATATCTACACTGACGAGATAATAGAAATTGGCGCGACTAAGCTTGTTGGCGGCTTTATCACTGATACATTCCATACATACGTAAAAGCCAATAAGAAAATCTCAAAGCGTGCAAGCGAGATAACAGGCATAACAGATTCACAATTGGAAGATGCTATGGATCCAGTAGAGGCACTTGAGAAACTAATAGAATTCATAGGTGACAGTGTATTCGTTGCGCATAACGCGGCATTTGACTACTCTATACTCAAATCGAATGTCAAGAGATACCTTAATAGAGATATAGACTATCTTGTATTAGACACACTGAAATTATCGCGTAAGTATCTAGCAGACAAATTAAAGTCATTCTCGCTAGATAGAGTAGCGAGCTACTTTGGTATAGAATTCAAACATCACAATGCCGCAGAAGACTCGAAAGTAACAGCTGAGATATTGCAGAAAATCTTGTATAGCAATGGAATAAAGTCATTAAGCGACGTAATCGACGGCAAGCAACTGCAACATCCATATAGCGTGCATGTCTATGCAAAGAACGCAGATGGGCTTTATAAACTACATCAGCTTATAAGTAAATCGCACATTGAAAGCGGCAAATACGGCCTACCTGAAGAGCTAGTCTTTGGCGATCCCAATCTGCTATATGCAACTGGCTTTGAAGATAGTGAGTTATACGAGTCAATAACAAGTAATAACTTCACGCCTGAATTACTAAACAAGTACGACTTCATAGAATTGCAGCCTTTAGACTCATACAAATCTCTGACAATCGATGGTGCAACACAGTATGCAATCAAAGTCAAAGAAGTCAATGAAGATAAGCGACCGATAGTAGCAATTTCGGGCGCAAGATACTGCACGCCGACAGAAAAGATAGCATATGAGATATTAAAAGGCAAAGGTGAGCAGATACCGAATTTGCATATCAGAACGTCCGATGAGCTACTCAATATGTTCATGCCGATATTCGGGCCTGAAGTAAGTAAAATAGTATTTGACAATGGATTAGAACTGGCAAGTCAATGCACTAAAGTGCAGATAGTAGATCACAAGCTTAAAGTGCCCGACTTAGGCGATACGAACACATGGCTAAGAGAGAAAGCAACAGCCAAACTCAAAGAGCTATATGGCGATGATCCGGTTGCTACAGAGCGAGTAGAATATGAGCTATCGAAGCTGACGCAAAATAACTTCTCTGTCATTTACTATTTGGCATACAAGATAGTGAAGGATAATAACAATCACGGATACATAGTTGGCTCACGAGGTTCAGTAGGCAGTTCGTTTGTAGCGTATCTATTAGGAATAACGGAAGTAAATCCATTAAAGCCACACTACAGATGCCCAAAATGCAAGAGAGTAGAATACGTAGATATTGGCTGCGGATACGATCTACCGCCAAAACGCTGCCCAAATTGCGGCACAGAGTTACTACGTCTAGGTTTTAACATACCATTTGAAACATTCCTAGGTATAAATGGCAATAAAGTGCCTGATATAGATTTGAATGTATCAAGCGAATATCAGGAAAATAGCCATAAATATCTCATCAGTCTAATAGGCAAAGACAAAGTATTCAGAGCAGGAACTATCCTTACAATAGGCGATAAGCTGGCTAGAAGTATGGTGCATAAATATGTAGAATCAACTGGCAATCAACTAAACATAGCAACTAGATTAATGGCAGAAACTCAGCTTGTTGGAGTTAAGCGTACAACTGGCGCACATCCTGGTGGTATGATAGTCATTCCGGACGATGTATTCAAATACACGCCATATCAATTCTCAGCTGACAAAGATGGCGATATCTATACTACACACTACGAATATGAGCTACTTCACGACGACTTAATTAAACTGGATATTCTAGGCCACACAACGCCAACTATGATTCGACGGCTAGAGGATTTAACAGGTGTAAAGAACACGGAAATTGATCTGTGCGATAGAAATGTACTCAATATGTTCAAAGAAGCAGATGTAATAGGCGTGCCGGAATTTGAAACGAACTTTGCACGTGGCATGATCCGTGAATTTGGTGCTACTAGCTTTGAGAAATTAGTTAAGATGTCAGGCTTTGCACATGGTACAGGCATATGGGCTGGCGGTATACGAGAGTTGTTACTCTCAGGCCAAGCGAATGAAAATGACGTAATGGCAGCTAGAGATGACATAATGAACTACTTAGTATCCAAAGGCCTAGATAGATTAATGGCATTCAAGATAATGGAAGATGTCAGGAAAGGCAATGGATTAAAGCCAGAGTACGAGGAAGCGATGCGTAAAGCAGATATGCCAGACTGGTACATAAGCATGTGTAAGAAGATAAAATACATGTTCCCGAAAGCGCATGCTGCGGCTTATGTCATTATGAGTTTCAAATTAGCATGGTATAAATACTACTATCCATTAGAGTTCTACAGCGTCTATCTAACTGAGAAAGCAGGCGAATTCGACTGGGATGTAGTTAGCTCTGGAGTCTTAGCAATCAATAGAGAGCTTGATAAGAACAAAGGTGAGAAGGACAAAATCAAAGGTAAGAATACAGAGCAGACGTATACGCTAGTGTTAGAATTTCTAAACAGGGGCTATGAATTTCTCAAGCTAGATGTAAATAAGAGTCACTATCATGCATTCTTAGTAGAAAACGGGAAAATCAGAGTGCCACTAGACAAACTAACAGGCATAGGCCCGAGTATAGCAAAGAAAATCTACGATAACCGCGGCACTGGATATAAATCTATCCAGGACATATCTAAGCTCAATGGATTAAGTAAACAGCAAGTAATGACTTTACAGCGTGCTGGTGCATTTGATGGGCTTAGCTCAACAGACGAACAAATTACTCTATTTTGAGAGGTGCTAATATGGTCAACTACTCCTCAATAAATTGAGGAGCATGTAGCTACGTAGTTACATGTCGCATCTTATAATGCGGTAGTTGAACATGGCTACTTTTATTACCTCTTAGGTGGTACTACAGCAATCAAGAGTACTAATTATTAAGATATCAAATACTCTATTAGTAGAAAGGAGGCAAGCCGCTCCTCGCATGACTGAAGTCACGAGCGTCCGCGGCTAATAAAATGATGAGTAGAGAACGTGACTATGCAGCAGAACTGAAACGACTATACAAGTTCAATGATTTCATAGACTTCACAACAGAACGAATATACGACAGTGAGAAAGTGCTCAACATGCCGCACGTTAAACGACTGCTACATGAAAGATATCTATTCCAGTTGCCAGTTGAAGTAATTAAGAATATGGATGTTGATATGCATGAATCAATTAAAGTGAAGCGCGAGCGCTTAAAGGAACCAACTTACGGAATAGAATATGACAAGCTGGAATTTGACGAAAATGGTGAGACAGTCTATACAGAGACATTCAAAGCACTAGCACGCCGTGTGGCACGTAGAATCACAAGTGGCTTTCTCGGGCTAGTAGAAGAGAAGAATAGTAATTACGTCAATTTGTCTGGCCTCAAAATAGAGGATTTACTTAATCCGGCATTTCTCAATTCGTTCGCTCAGAAAGTCGAGTACTTAATTGCTAACCTGTATTTCTTGCCGTCCAGTCCGTTCATGTTCAATGCAATGCGCGGTGCATTAGATAATCCTAAGCTAATGAATCTTGTATATCGCAAAGGCTGGCTTACATTTGATGAGTGGGTAGAATTATATAATGTTAAAGATCCTGCATACGGTTCATGCTATGCTATGGGTTCTATAGAAGATGATATTAAATCAATTTATGACATGCTTTACTATCAAGCCGAAGTATTCAGACATTCAGGAGGCTTCGGTGCCAATTTCTCTAAGTTGCGTTCAAAACATGCTATGGTAAGCACTATACGCGGCAATTCTACTGGCCCAGTAAGTTTCATGAATGCATTCAATCAGACAACAGAATTAATTGCTCTACATTCAAGCACAAGACGTGGCGCAAATATGTTCATTCTTAATTCAGATCATCTGGAGATATATGATTTCATCAATTACAAAACGGACTTTGAGAATGAATATAGAAACTTGAAGTATGCTAACTTATCTGTTGGAATAGACAATAAGTTTATTGACTCTGTTATTAGTGATTCTGAATACCAATTGAAAGATCCGCATGATCCTGTGCTTGGTTCTACAACGCGCGCACGACATCTATGGTCTAATATAGTTGCCAACGCAGCAATGCACGCTGAACCTGGCCTAATTAATTTTGACTTAATTAATGCTGATAATCCAGAGCTGTATACACGCGGCCCAATTACTAGTGTTAATCCATGTAGTGAATTTCAGGCACGTGACCTATCAGTCTGTGTGTTAGGCTCAGTAAATCTATATGCATTCCTAAAAAATAGTGATACTGGCTTAGGTTATAACTTCGATTTACTTGAAAATGCTGCTTCTACATTACATGCATTCTTGACGATCTCTAATTTTGCTAATGACTTTCCATTGCCACAACTTACCAATAACACACGTGAGATGCGTAATACTGGTTTAGGCTATATGGGCCTTGCAAGTACGCTCGTTATGTTAGGTAAACGATATGGTTCTGCAGATGCATACGAATTCCTAAATGAAGTTATGCAACGGCTTAATCGCGGCGTATTCAATAGCTCAACGCTACTAGCTAATTACATGGGTTCGTATGTAGGATTTAGAGAAGCAGTTACCGATTCAATACGCAACAATAGAGGAGTAGCAAGGTTAGGTTCTGTATTAAATCAACAGGCCGGCGAACAGCTTTACGAAGATGATGACGTTGTGTATCTACTCAATACAGCAAATCCAAGGTCTGGAGTAGTGATAGGCAAGTCTGATGGTACATACGTTGATTTCACAGATAAGATAGCAAACCTGCGGCTTATGGCAATTGCACCAACAGGTAGTATCTCGTTCATCTGTCAAGTATCAAGTGGTATAGAGCCTATATTCTCGCTTGCATACACTAGGAAAATCAATGCTGGCACTCCTAATGAATATACAACGGTGGCATATGATCAAGCAATATATGATTATCTAAGAGTACATAAAGGATTAGAAGATGACAAAGTAACTGAATTACTAAACAATCTGGCCCAGAATGGCAAGCTAGATATGAAGCTTGATGATTATGTTGTTAATAACGACCAGATTTCAACTGAAGATAGGATTAATATGTTATACGCATCAGATCACTGGATTGATATGAATACATCTGTTACATTCAATATAACTAAACAATCATCGAATGGAGGCATTGATGTAAGTAAATTGGCATTTACCGATCCTGCAATAGATGTATTTATGAATACAGACATGGATTTAGAACCATACATCAAAGAGCTACTTAGCGATGAACATTTCAGGAAAGCATTCATAGCACGTGCGGCCGATTGGTCTAATTCTGAAATTAATGCATCATCAGTAGCCGAGCTTATAGAAACAAAAGAGTATAGGGAATATATGAATGTAATTAAGCAAGTAAGCAATTTCTACCTACTTGCTCAGCTACTTAGACTTAAAGGTATTACAGTGTACGTAGAAGGCTCGCGTGCACCAATTCTAACGAAAGTAGAGAAGAAGAAAGAGAATAAGCCGCAATTTACGGTGGAAATTGATAAGATTCAAAAGCCGCAAACACCGCAAATGCCTAAAGAGCGGCCAGCAATATTAGAGATGTTGAAGCGCACAATCAATATTACGCTGCCAAATGGTAAAGTAGGTAAGATGTTCGTTGAACTTGGCTATGTGGATAATGAACCATTTGAAATATTCTTCAGGCCAAGTGAATCGACTAAAGAATACGCAGAACTATTTGAAGTTGTAGGCCGGCTTATAAGCATATCGGTAAGAAGCGGCGTAAAGATGCAAGTATTATTAGAACAACTACGTAAGACCAAGACGTATGGTAATACAAGAGATGGTATAGTAGGTATAATGTACGGTGCATTAAGTGAATTGATATCAGTGGCCACCGCTTCAGTCAAACGTAGGAGAGAGCTAATTAAGCAAGATATCGATACAAGTAAATGGGTAATGCAACCGAAAGGCTATTATCTTGATGAAAACGGTAAACGCAGATGTCCAGTCTGCAAAAACGAAGTTGTAAGCAAGGATGGATGTATCTCATGTTCAAGCTGCGGCTGGAGTGCTTGTGTTTGATACAAATGCATATTAAAGTTAATATGTCAACTGATATTTACAGTATGTATGATACAATAGACTAAACAGCACGAAAAAGGAGGAGGAGGGATTATATGTATAAGAAACATCTCATTAAGACGATAGCAGCTAAGACGGGTATAACACAGAAACAAGTTAAAGATGTGCTTGACACACTTGAAGAAGAGTATAAGACGGCACTTAGAGAAGCAGATGTAGGTACGCAAATCAATCTACTAGGATTAGGCAATATCAAAGTATACGAAAGCACGGCAAGAACGGTATACAGTCCAATAGCAAAGCGTGAGATTCAGTGTAACGCAACGAAGAGATTCAGGCTCAAACCAAGTAAGAAACTTATAAAGGATATAAACAGCTAGATGTAAGCACTCTCACAGGGCGGGTTTATACCCGCTCTTTTTCAATATAGCGTCCTCTAGGAGGCAAAGACGTCAACTACCCCACCCTATAGAGGGTGGAGCTTGTAAAAGCTCAAGTTGACTACCCTAAGTCCTTCGAGGACTACGTTATATAGGTCATAACACCTACTGGCGTTTCTCCTAACTCGTAGCTCTGTTGCTTAACTTTAAACAATCCTGTGAGGTAGGGATAGTGAGTTAAGTGTAAAAAGCCTATATAACATTGGGGAAGGAGACATTACTCCAAAAG
>Ga0116168_1000590_pt1 | contig 34050 bp, 35 predicted proteins | sample AD_UKC129_MetaG_FD_89795 | JGI IMG/M metagenome (GOLD analysis project Ga0116168, IMG submission 89795) | Active sludge microbial communities of municipal wastewater-treating anaerobic digesters from Canada - AD_UKC129_MetaG | ecosystem: Engineered > Bioreactor > Anaerobic > Digestate | place...
GTCTCGAAATCAGCACTCTCTACTATCATGTCTTTGAATTTGAAGAGTTTTTCCCGTTCGTCCTCGGGGAGTTCGTGTGAGTCTATGTCAAGGCTTGTATAATATGTGTTTTCTAATGGGAAGTTGATGAGGTTGTAGAGGGCTTCAATGTACTGCCTGTAACTTGTACTTATAATGTAGGATGGCATGAACCCTTGGACTCTTTGGAGTAGTTGGCGCGCCCATGGAACTAGGCTAATATTTTCCCTGGAGAATTCTATTATCTTATCATTAGTAACATTATAGGCTTTTAGGAATGGTGTGATGAGTTTAAGGGTGTCACCAGCATTATACCCTGGCCTTTTAATCTCATATGCTAGTATATCATCGTATCTGCTCACCGCCGCGAAGAACCTGTCACCATCTGGTATGAAATGGCTTGCAAGTTCGAATGCATTGTCGTTAAGTGAAATTGGACCCTCACAGTCTGTTACGAATAATTTTCTCATCTGGGATCACCCTTTATAGAAGAACATTCTTTTATCCTGGATGAGATGGGGGTTTGGGGAAGATGCTCTCTAGGATATATTTTACCAGAAAAGCTGATATTATCCCCATGATAAGGCCTAGATCCATGGTATTATAGAATCCTTTAAATCCTAATTTTAGGGATACTGCTAGGAGGCCTGCTGCGATTATGGGGGTTGGGAATATCACTGTTAGGGTCCATGAACGTCTCCATGGCCTTTCAGCCACAATTGGGAGTCCAAGGAATAAAGCTACAATAATAGCTGATATTATCGCGATCAAGTACCCGAAGAGAATCATATTAAAAGATGAAAATTCAAAATATATAAAATTTTTCCATAGAATCCTGACCCCCCACACACCTCTGAAACTATATTAAATTTTCTTCTTATTATAAAATTTTTCCTTTAACTCTCCGGTGAGAAGCCCTGGGGGATGAGAGTCGAAAATTATTTACACCAAGAGGGAGATTATTATCCTTCAAGGTGGAGCGCTTGACTAGTATCCTCACCTATAAGTTCAATGTGTACCCGTCCGGGTTTGTGGAAACTGAGTTGCTCAAAGCATCTTAACCTTTACAGGTGGCTTTACAACCGCTTACGCGAGGAACTGAACAAGGCCGGCTGGTTTAAGGTTCTGAATTACAAGCAATCAAGTTTCAAGCTTTGAAGGAGACAAGCTAAAAAATTTTTCCACAAGAGGAGAGTCATGAACATAATAATTGCACCGCAAAATTCAAATGGAGAAGTAAACATAATAGCGTGAGAATTCTGGAATGTGGTATGCCATCCTCCAGTTTGAGGATGAAGCCCTCAAAATACTCTCCAAGACAGAGAAAGTTGTAGAGATTGACTTTGGAATAGAACATCTCCTAACAGGGAAGGCAAAATAGAAAAAACCCTAAAATCCCATAAAAAAGAACCACGAAAAGGATACCTACAAAAGAAACCTTAAAGAAAAAGAAAAGGTAAAGACTAAGCAGGGTCCATGAAAAGTTCAAAAAAAAGACCAGCAGGAAGACACAATTAACTGAAATCTTGGCAGGTTTTGTCAAACAGGAAAAACCCACACACTGGAAGGAGTGTTCACTGATCAAGGGTGGAATGGTATGTTACAGGAAAAACTGATGATAATCGGCATGATACTATTATTCCTTTATCTTATCAGGGGCCAGGGTATCATTGGGTCTATCACATTATTGGCCTTTAGGAGGGTTGATCATGAAGTCTGGTGACTCCGAGGAAATTTTAAAGTTGCATCAGTCTTCAAGGGATCTTCTTGTTGTGGTTGTCTCAGCCCTCCTACTTTTAGTAATTTTACAATTCCCCTATAGGTTTTGGATCCTCAGAACCTTGATTATAGGATTTAACATTTTCATAGTATTGGGATATTCTATAATATCATTTTCCTCCTTGGGTTTCCAGGAGAAAGGACTATTTTGGAGGCTGATTTTAAGTGTCCTTGTAAGTCTGTTGATAATCATATCCTTAGGTTATCTGCCATTGGATAATCATGGGATCCTAAGGTTATCGGCTGTGATATCAATCATAGCAGGGGTACTAGCATATGCCAGGAGGCATAGAAGACAGAAGATGATAAGAGGATCACTAAAAGGGGCTGGAATAGATGAAAAGAATATTATAAGCCCATCAGAGGCTGCTAAGATGGCCATAGAACGACATGAAAGAATATCCATGGTTGACGAGTTTGAAAGGGCGTTCCCATCAGAAGATTATTTCAAAATCGAGGAAGAAAAAGAAAAGCTAAAAACCATGATAAGATCGAGGATTAAACCTATTGAAAAGATCAAGGATACTTCCCTGGACAGGGACAAGATAATATCACTGATACTAGTTTTCATCCTCATTTCAATGGTAGGAGCCACAATTAATATTGTCCTAAATCCGGTCCCGTCAGAAAAATTCACGGAATTTTACATCCTCGGACCCGCGGGAAAAGCATATGATTACCCGACTGATCTAAAAGTAGGCGAAACTGGGGAAGTGATTATAGGGGTTGTAAACCATGAGTATCAAACCATGAATTATAGGATAGTCATTAAACTAGGTGAGGAAACCATAGGTAATACCACGTTAACCTTAAAGAACGGTGAAAAGTGGGAGAAACGCTTCGAATTCACCCCAACAGAAGCCGGGGACGATCAAAAACTCCAATTCCTACTATACCGTCTACCAGATGAAAATAGAGTTTACAGGTCCCTCCACCTTTTCATAAATGTCAAAGGATAAAGGAGTGGAAAGTGTGAAGGATAAAAGTGTCGTAGTCACTGGCGGCCTCGGATTTATCGGTTCACACATTACAGACAGACTACTAGAGGATGGTAACACGGTCACGGTTATAGATGATTGCTCCACGGGCTCAATCAATAATCTAACCATGAAAGATCATGAAAACCTTGAAATCATAAAAGGTGATATAAGAAAACTGAACCTTGAGGAGATCTTCAAAGGAAAGGATTACATATTCCACCAGGCAGCCCTCGCAAGCGTGGAGGAAAGTATAAAAAATCCAATAAGATGTCATGAAATAAACGCCACAGGCACCCTCAAAGTCCTCCAAGCCGCGAAAAAGTGTAAAGTTACAAAAGTATTAAACGCATCCACCTCCGCGGTCTATGGAGACAATCCAAACATACCATTAAATGAAAACGAAACCCCAAAGCCGCTTTCACCATACGCCGCCTCAAAGGTTTCAGCAGAATCATATTGTCATGTTTACACCCGATGCTATGGGCTTAAAACAGTATCATTAAGATACTTTAACGTGTTCGGACCCCTCCAAAATCCAAGATCAGAATATGCTGCTGTAATACCACGATTCATAAACGCCATACTTTCAGGAGAGAAGCCAATAATCTATGGAGACGGCAACCAAAGCCGGGACTTCATCTATGTAGAGGATATAGTGGAAGCCAACCTACTACTTGCAGAATCAGAATTCACAGGCCCGATCAACATAGCCACGGGTGAAAGCATCACAATAAACAAACTACTGGGACTAATAGAGGATATCCTTGACGTTGACATCAAACCCATCTACCACGACCCGAGACCAGGTGACATAAAGGAGTCCATAGCGGATATAAGCCTTCTAGAGTCCCTAGGATTCAAAAAGATTACAAAACTCAAAAATGGACTTGAAAAGACAATAGAATGGTACAAAGAATATAAACCTAGACTTGTAGACTACCCCACCCGCTAGGGTGGAGGGGGTTTTCCTGCTTCAAATGATGAGAGCTTGTGTGAACATGGGGCTAGTTCCCCCTAGAGGGTTTTCCTCATGGCCTGGAGCGCGTCCCCAGCCCCGGTTTTGAATGGCCAGTTATGAACCTGGATTATCTGCCAGTTTTCCCAGGCCCTGGGGGGACAAGACAAGTGAAGATTATAATCGAACACCCCAGTTACAATATAGGTGGCTTTCATCTCCCCTGCGGGGTTTCCCCCAGCAGGTTGAATTCTCCTAACCTTGGATATCGAGGGTTGATCTGATATCATCTAATATTTCCCCCGCATAGTATGCTGTGAATATTAGGCCGAGGAAGTTAATCATCCAAAATGATATGATACGATCCATGAGGGCTATACTCCCCGCTAAATAGGCTGGTATCTGGAATAGGATGAAGAGTGTTGTTAATGAGATCTCGATTGAACCGAGACCCCCGGGGAGCATTGTAATCACCCCTATAAAATTTGCGAGGAGAAATATTATAACAATCGCAAAAAAGCTTGTATGAACCCTAAAGGCCAAAAAAACCAGATATAATCTGATGCATTCCATTAACCATGAGATTAATGATAGCAAGAATATTATGAGGATATCACTCTTCCCTGAGTAGGATCTGGTATGCCTTATAATATCAATTATAGTCTTTGTTATCTTATCATAGATGTTATCAAGGGTCTTATCTGCTATTGGGAATTTTTCCAAGATCCTATGGATCTTTTCATATAATCTTATACCTATGCCTTCCCTCCAATTAACTAGGTATATTAGGACTGTTAGGAGGATGGAAATCAAACCCCCAATTAATGCTATCCATCTTATCATGGGGATGAATAAGGCCGAGATTATAAGAAGACTCCCTGCTATCCCAAGGTCGAAGAATCTTTCAGTAAGTCCAGCTGATAATCCACGTGAAATAGGTATCCTATTTATCTTCTTACCAGCGATGGCATTTATGATCTCCCCAGCGCTTCTCATTGGACTGAGATTACCCGCGAAGAGTCCTATAGTTTTCACGATAAAGTTATCAACATAGGATCTCTTTTTATCAATTATAAACCCCCACCTGAGGGATCTTACGAATATTATGATAAGATGGACCATCATAGCCAAGATAATGAGATGCCATCGCACCCCCAAGAAAGCGTATATTATATTAGAAGGGCCTATCCATGCTATAAGGATTAGGAGGAGTATTAGGCTGAGAATGAAGACATAGAATTTTCTCATGATTTTAACCTCTCCAAAAAAGGGAATAATTACTCTTATAGGTCCAGATAATTTCCTATTCTTTTTATAATCTTATGGGATAATACTCTCATTATGAATATTATATATTTTAGGAGGTCTGCTACTCCTATGTATGATTTTTCCTTGGCATAATGACAGCCTATTGGGACTTCATCTATTATAAGATTATGTGCAGCGGCCATGCGTATAAGCTCTGATTCGTAAATATAATCATTATATGGTATCTTGAGTAATAATAGTGCATGGTCTGCGTTAATGGCTTTGAAGCCGCTTTGGCTGTCAGTTAACTGATAGCCTGTTAGATGATCTAAAAGATAAGTTGTTATCCTATTAGAAAATCGTCTATGCAAAGGCATTTTACTGATATCATCCATGAAACGGGAGCCTATAACCATCTGGGCTCCGTTAATCCGGGATGCTAAGGATTCTATATACTGGGGGTCGTGTTGTCCGTCACCGTCCATTAAAACTATAACATCATATCCTTTGTCGATTATCCTCTTAACCCCTGTTTTGATAGCCGCGCCCTTACCTTTATTCCTTTCATGCTTTATAACTGTTGCCCCGGCTTTTTTGGCTAGTATGCTTGTATTATCTGTAGACCCGTCATCTACAACTATAACGTCCCCGTGTTTAAGGGCTTCCTTCACAACTTCTTCTATTTTTGCCTCTTCGTTATATGCTGGTATTATTGTCACTATCTTCATGCTATCCACGATAATGGAATTTTGTGTTGGGGGGAAGTTACCCCCACCACTGCAAAGATGGCCTTTTATCCCAAGTACATGGGGGCCTCCCTGAATCCATGAGAAAGTACCCGTCACCTATGGGGATCCGCCCCCATTTGATGACCTTCTTATAGGGTTTCACTCCCTATGGAGCTTCTGCGAGCACCCATAACCTAGCTTTGTAATCATATTTCCTTTGTTACCGATCATATAAAGGTCTTGCTGTATCTTTTCGCGGTGGTGTTCAGCAGTAACACTAAAATTTTAAGGTGTCTAACGTTTAGTTTAATGTGGGGAAACCCCAAGTTAATGACCTTGTGAGCTACTTCTTGTTAGGGGCGAAACCCACCCCAGAAGGAGTTAGTAGTAGTGGAGGTTTTTTCCATCAACTCAGCAGGTTGTCCTCTACAATCTTATACTCTTTTCAATGATTTCCCTTGGGTCTGTGTTTCACGCTTGGATCCTAATATCTTGGCTTTTAACCCCACTTCAGAGTGTGGCCTTCTCCAATGAAGGGTTAAAGGATGGAGTGGGTCTCCAGTTAACGAAATATGGTCAAATTATCCTCTCTTCCCGGAAAACCAAATAAAAATATTTATATAAAAGTTTTAACTCATATTTTTATCTGTCACAGGTTAAATTGCCTGTGATGTGGGAGGCGATAATATTTCGACTGGTATAACAGTACTATGCATGCTATGCATGGTACTGGCTACAGTAGGTACCAGTTACGCCCAAGAAAACACAACCACAAACTTTGAACTACAAGATAACAGTACACTATTAAGCGAAGAGAACATCAATGAGACCCCCACCATCATGGGAAAGACCCCCCAAGTCAATGAAACAGTCCAACAGGCAGCATATAATGATGAGGGGGATGTAAAGACCGTGAAACCCTCAGATGTCGAGGATGCAGCGGTTCGTGTTAACAGGTTCATCCAAGAGAACGGAAGACTCCCAAGATATGTGAGTATCAAAAATTCACAGGTTAGCATGCCAGAATACTTGCACCTCCTCACAGCATCCCTAACAGGTGGGGATACCATCATAAAGAACGTGGGACTACCCAAAAACTCTACTGGGACCACATTGGCTGGTTCAATAAAATTAAATGACTATCTTGAACTTGCAGGTAGGGTGTACAATTTCATAGAATCGGAAAATAGAGCACCCTCCTATGCAACCTACCAGGGGCTTAAAATCAGATTCGAATCCCTAGTATGGCTATTCACAAAAGCCATCGACTTTAAAGTAGCAAATCAACGCCTACCCAATTACATAAGCCTTGAAAAACTTGATAACATAGCCACATACACTATAGACAATAACAATCCTGGCAGCACCTCAGGAAGTGCTGCCAATAACAATTCAATAACCCTCAACGATATCCTAAACGCCGCGGTTTCACTTAAAAATTTCATAGAACAAAATCAGCGCCTACCCACATATGTGCAGGTGGCAAATCAAAAAATAAACCCAAGCCAATTCCTATATCTCATGGCTAAAAGCATAACCCAAATAAATAACGGGAAAAACACACCCATCAGCCTAATAGGAGCTAATGAGGCGCCGAACCCTACCGGGGCCGCTATAGGCGAACTTAAACTCACAGAATATCTTCAAGTCGCGGAGACTATCACAGGTTTCATCGAAGCCAATGGAAGATCACCAAATTATGCCACGACAAGTATTGGCAGCATATCATATCCTAACATGGTCTATGCTATGAGTAGGATACTTACATTCTACAAGGAAAATTACAGGTTACCTAAAACAGTAACAATAAAAATGGTATACAACCAAAATCAGAATACAAACAATGAACTCAGCCAGTATCTTGTCGCCACGGCAAACTGCCAGGTAAACGATCCCAGTATCCAGGCATTAGCATCCCAATTAACCAGAGGCCTTACAAGCGAATGGGATAAGGCGAAGGCCATCTTTAACTGGGTCAGGGATAACATAGACTATAACTTCTACTATAATACAAGGTATGGTGCTGTCGGAACCCTAAACTATCGGACTGCCAACTGTTGTGACCATGCACATCTTGTCGTGGCACTTGCCAGGGCGGCCGGGTTACCGGCACGATACAAGCATGGGATCTGCACATTCTCCAGCGGAACCTACGGGCATGTCTGGGCGCAAATCTACATTGGGGGTACATGGTACGATGCAGATGCAACAAGCATCAGAAACAGTCTAGGTGTAATAAACAATTGGAACACAGCAACCGGGACAATACTAGGAACCTACGCAAGCCTACCATTTTAAAGGCCACCATATTTCAGGGGAGAGACAAAAAGAACTCTCCCACTTTATTTCTTTTTTAGTAGGATGTGAAAAGTTTCCCCCTATCTCTTATAGGAAGCTCCCAGAAGATGCTGAACAGTGACTTGATTGGAAAGATGATCCTAGAACATGCAAATGTCCATCCCACAATCTTAGAGCGAGGGAATCGTTAAATCCTCCCAGATGATGAAAAAGGAAACTTTATGGCCTATTTTTGGGTTCTGGGTAACACGCACAAAAAAGGATATATAAATAATATGATATATGATATTTGTAAAGAAAATTTTTTGGATATTCCCTGAATACGGGGGTTATAGGAGGGATATGATCTGAGAAAACTAGTATTATTCATTCCCCTGATATTGATCATGCTCATTTTAGGGGTTGAAGTTTTTGATGAAGCCCTCTTTAGTATAATACCATACAATTACACATCCTATACATCTATACCATCTAACAAGCCAGGGGAAGGTTCACTTGGGGGTTATTATTCCATTAATGGCCGAGGTAAAGAATTTGATTTCAAGATGGTATTCCCAGAAGCTGAGGAATTCGAACCCCATGAAGAAAATGGTACGAAAATATGCTATAACGAGACCGGGATTACTGGTAAAGGACATATCAAGAATATTGATATTAGATGGGATACGATTTACAGATTAGTCTTGGGAGATTTTAAAGGGGCTATATTTAAAACCCCATTCTCAGGATATTATAATGTAACCTGTGCTGGTTGGAGTGGTGGTGGAAATTTCTCAAACAATGGTAACAGGTTTAATGGTACATTCCAGATAACAGGTGTGAAAACATTTTTTAAAGGGAATTTCACATTCCACCTTGAAGGTAACAGGATAATTTTACATGCGATTTACATATATTACCCGAAGGGGGAGCCATGGAAGGCTAAAAAGGTCGAAAAGGATTACTACATGTAATCTAAGGAGAAGGCGCAGTTCTACAATGTGGCGGGTTGCGATTTTTTTCTATGATAATAGGGAGGTAATAAATTGGATCTTATATATTTTAGGGGTTGTATGGGTAGGGAAAGAGTCCCCGAGATAGTCAGGGCCACAAGGCAGGTTCTGGATTATGCGGGGGTCTCCTATAGGATCCTTGAGGATGAAAAGTGCTGCGGTTCGGTGTTGCTCCGCACAGGCTTCCTTGAAGATGCCGAGGAGATGATGAGGGAAAATTTAACCATATTCTCCGGTTCTAGGTTGCTTGTATCATGTGCAGGCTGTTACAGGACGTTTAAAATAGATTATCCCCGCCTATTCAATGTTAAAGTAGATGTTATCCATACTTCCCAGTTATTCAATCTATTATTAAAGGCGGGTGAAATACAAATTAGAGGAAATTTAAAGGTTACATATCATGACCCCTGCCATCTTGCAAGGCATTGTGGGGAATATGATGCTCCGCGGGAGGTCTTGGAGGCTATTGGAAGCCTCGTGGAGATGGAAGATCATCATGTGAATGCCCAATGTTGTGGTGCTGGTGGTGGTGTGAAGTCAGCGTATCCACAAATCGCAGAGAGGATAGCCCAGAATAGGATAGAGCAGGCCCTTGATACTGGGGCGGAGATATTATGTACCACTTGCCCATTCTGTAAATACAATCTAAGATCTCATGGGATGAAGGTAATGGACATTTCAGAGATTATACTTAGCCTCATGGGGGTGCCAGAATCCGCGAAAATCAACTGAAAAACCTTAAAGAATCCTTCAGAATATTGGCAGAGAGAAGAGCGAAGATAACAGAAGATCCCCTTATAGGAAGGTTGAAAGAAACTGTGAAGAATATAAGGGAAAATTCCACTAGAAACCTTGAAAAGCTATTAGAAAAGGCCGAGGAATCCTTTCAGGATAATGATATAGAATTTTATATCGCAGAAAATGGAGAGGAAGCAAACCACATCATCTATGATATTGTTAAGGATGAGAGGATAATCGCAAAATCCAAATCTAACACACTCACTGAGATAAACCTAGTAAACTTCCTCGAAAAAAAGGGCCTAGAAGTTATAGAAACAGACCTAGGTGATAGGATAATCCAACTAACAGATGATAGGCCAGTACATCCAACAGCCCCCGCCTTACACTTTAACATGCAAGAGATAGCTGATATAATAACTGAGAAACTTAAAGTGAAAGTCGAGGCAAACCCGGAGGATATAATGGAGACCATAAAAGCGGATGTCCTCAGGAAACTCGAAAATGTTAAGGTGGGGATTACAGGGGCTAATGCAGTGGCAGCATATGATGGTTCAATTGTAATGGTCCATAATGAGGGTAATATAGGATTGCTCTCACTCAAGGACACTCATATTATCGTATTCGGCATCGACAAACTAGTAGGTACATTAGAGGATGCTATCTCAGTGGCCAAACTCGAAACAGCCTATGCTACAGGTTCAAGGGTCCCATCATATATAAGTGTGGTTTCAGGTCCTTCTAAGACAGCTGACATCCAAAAGATACTGCTAAAGAACATGTATGGTCCACGTAGAGTTGTGGCGATAGCCCTTGATAATGGCAGGAGCAAAGCCCCACTTGAATGTTTATGGTGTATAGGCTGTGGAACTTGTATAACCTCCTGTCCAATTTATAATGTAGTGGGATATGATTTCGGCTACAATGGTTACCTTGGTGGTAGAGGCGTGGCATTCACAAATTTCATAGAAGGTGAAAGGGCAAGTTTTGATGCTGGAATATACATGTGCACACTCTGTAGCCGATGCACTATAACATGTCCCCTTGAAATCCCCATAGCAGATATAATAGAAGAGGTGAGGTGTCAAGTGCAAAGGGCAGGTTACAGGTTGGATGTCCATAAGAATATAATAAAAAACATCAAAGAAACTGGAACACCCTTCAAAGGGGGAAACCTGAAGGATAGCAAATGGACTTCCAATGTCTAGCTAGGACCTCACACCATCCAACCTCATCTGCTTTTTTGCGGGGTTTATGGCTCCACCACCCCCTAGAGTCCACTATTGTGGGATTTTATCCCCAAGATTCGACTTTTAAACTCTCCCTGTAGGGAACATGCCAGAAAATTTAAGTTTTCCAGGGTTTCATCCCCTCCCCTTCAAAAGGACGTTGCGCCGAAAAAGATAAAAAGGATGTTTTTCTGATAAAATAAAAAATATAATATTTCATTCTCATTAGGGAGGTTCATGAATTGCTTCTACTAGTAAGTCCAATCAACACAAAAGAGGCTATAGAGGCCATTAAAGGTGGTGCAGATATAATAGACGTGAAGAACCCAAGGGAGGGATCCCTTGGAGCCAGCTTCCCCTGGATTATAAGGGAGATAAGGAGGATAACACCTGATAACATGCTTGTAAGCGCCACACTAGGTGACGTCCCATATAAGCCTGGGACGGTTTCACTAGCCGCACTAGGCGCCCTTACAGCCGGAGCAGATTATATAAAGGTTGGCCTTTATGGGACGAAAAATTTTAAAGAGGCAGTTGATGTGATGGAAAATGTTGTAAAGACTATAAAAGACGAGAAAAATGAGGCTTTCGTGGTCGCGGCAGGATATGCCGACGCTCACAGGATAGGCTCATTAGATCCGATGGAAATCCCCGAGGTGGCCTATGAGTCCGGAGCTGATGTTGCAATGTTAGATACTGCTGTAAAGGATGGTAGAACCTTATTCGATTTCTTGAGTGTTGATGAGCTCCAAGAATTTGTCCAAGAAGCGCATGATAGAAAATTAAAGGCCGCATTGGCGGGTTCCATTAAAAAAGAGCAATTAAAGCCCCTAGATGAGATTGGATGTGACATAGTCGGTGTGAGAGGGGCTGCATGCGTTGGAGGAGACCGTAACACCGGCACAATACACAGGAGTGCAGTTACAGAACTTAAAAGGTTAATAGAAGTTATTTAGGTGTTTTTAATGTACTCTAGGAAATTAAAGGAAGCCGAAACCGCCTACACATTCGACGATTTCTTGTTAGTACCCCAAGCATCACTAGTAGAACCCAAGGATGTTATAATAAAAAGTAAAGTATCAAAGAATCATGAGATAAACGTCCCAATTATAAGTTCCGCGATGGACACAGTCACAGAATCCGAAATGGCAATAGCAATGGCACAAGAAGGCGGTCTTGGCATAATACACAGGAATATGAGCATCAAAGACCAGGTAGAGCAGGTGAAGAAGGTTAAAAGGTCTGGAGACCTTACAATAAGAGATGTTATAACAATAAACCCTGACGCATCACTGAGAGAAGCCCATGAAATAATGGAAAGAGAAGAGATAAGCGGACTCCCAGTTGTAGACAATGGGAACATCCTTGGTATCATAAGCAGAAGAGACATAGAACCCATAATCAATTCAGAAGCCGAGAAGAAAGTGGAAGAAGTAATGACAAAAGAGGTTATAACCGTAGACGAATCAGTAACCCCAGCCGAAGCCCTTGACATAGCCTACGAAAACAAGATAGAAAGACTACCAGTCGTAAAAGAGGGCAAACTCGTGGGAATACTCACCATAAGAGATATACTAGAACGTAAAAGGTACCCCCATGCTTCAAGGGACGAGAATGGAAGATTCATCGTAGGAGCGGCCACAGGACCATTCGACCTTGAAAGGGCCAAAGCCCTTGACAGCGCAGGTGCGGATATAATAGCCATTGACAGCGCACACGCACATAACCTCAACCTTGTAAAATATGCAAAGATCATGAAAAAGAACATTGACGCGGACTTAATCGTTGGCAACATTGCAACGGCAAAGGCTGCAGAGGATCTAATAGCCCAGGATGTGGATGGTATAAAGGTCGGCATCGGCCCGGGTTCAATGTGCACCACCCGGATAATCGCGGGTGTGGGAGTACCCCAACTTACCGCCATAGCAGAAGTTGCAGATGTTGCAAAGGAATATGACATTCCAGTGATAGCAGATGGGGGTATACGCTATTCAGGTGATATTGCGAAGGCCATAGCGGTAGGAGCGGATGCTGTAATGCTCGGAAACTTATTAGCGGGCACTTACGAGTCCCCAGGTGATGTTGTCATCATGAACGGGCGCAAATATAAACAATATCGTGGGATGGGATCGCTAGGGGCTATGACAGGTGGTATAGGCGCTGGTACAGACCGGTACTTCCAAGAGCCACAGAGTCATATGAAACATACCAAGATAGTCCCAGAAGGGGTTGAAGGCGTCGTACCCTACAGGGGCACTGTAAGCGAGGTCATATTCCAACTGGTGGGGGGCCTTAAAGCATCCATGGGCTACTGTGGGGCTAAAACGATCAAGGATATGCAAAGGAAGGCTAAACTTGTCAAGATAACATCCAGTGGAATAAAGGAAAGCCACCCCCACGACCTCCTGATAACCAATGAAAGTCCAAATTATCCTACAATGTAATGGGGGAGGATAAAAGTATCCATATCAGCCATAATACTCTGTGGAGGCCATGGCAGGCGCATGGGAAGAGACAAAGGCCTAATCATCTTAGAGGGTAAACCCCTCATAGCCAGGATCCTTGATAAAATCAAACCCTACTTTGATGAGATATTTATCATATTGAGGGATGAACAGCAAAAAAAAGAATACTTAAAATTATTTAAAGAAGAGAAGGTGAAAATCCTCACAGATATAATAAAGGGGAAAGGACCCCTTGGGGGCTTGCTAACAGGACTTTTGAATATAAAATCAGAATATGCCCTTGTTTTGCCTTGTGATTCACCATTTATAACGAGGGAGTTTATAGAAAATTGCCTTAAAATGGATATGGGAGATTATGATGCGATAATACCTGTATGGGGGGATGGCAAATTAGAACCCCTACATGGGGTATACAACCAGAGGGTGGCTGAAAGAATCCATAAGCTCCTTCTATGGGATGAGAGGAGGGTTAATACTCTAGCCAAGATCATCAGGTCTAGGTTAGTGCCTGTGGAGGAATTGGACCCGTCCCTTGAAAGTTTCAGGAATGTTAATAGGCCAGAGGATCTTAGGATTTAATATCAACGGTCCGTGGATTACGCCCCATTTCGAGTATGAACTTGTTCACCCGTTCTATCATGTCAATATAGTGTTCCTTTCTGATCTTTTTACCATCAACAATGGCATATTCAGGGAGCATCCCAGTCTGGTTTTTGAACTCTAATATCTCATTAACCATCTCTCGATATTGCTCTAGCGTCAAACGCTCCATCAATATCAACCATCAAAACATTTTTTTATGATATAATCATTCCAAATCTCCTCATATATAAATGATACGATTTTAATCCCATAATATAAGTTTTAATAATCATCCGATGATTTATATTACATGGATCGTCGCCTCTGGGTCGAATGGGTTTGTCCTGATGGCAAGTGAGAAAAGATAAGGATAATTCTCCATTAAATGTTCCATGTACTTTAACCATTCTGATAGCACATATCTATAGGCGCGTTCTAGGTCACCCTCAAGGTGCTCATAGTCTGTCCCGGGCAGATGATCAAATGTCATTCTCTTGTCAAGCTCCTCGGTAAGGTGGAAGATGGCCCAGAGCATGTCAGTGAAACTTTCATGCTCTAAAAGGTTTGGATTTTCCAGTAGACGTAACATGAACCCCCGACGCCCGCCCAGGAACATCTTAAGTTCATCTAAGAACGAGCTCTTATCTTCATCTAATGGTATTCTAGGATTATAAGCTCTTATCTTCTCAGTTATCTTCTTGAATTTGTTTTTATCCCAATCCTGGCTTATCTTAAGGTCTTCACGTATCCTTTCTGTGTTCATTTCATGCTTTGAAGTCTTTTCCAAGAATTCTGTCCCCACTTCACTGAAGAACGCCCCTATTACCATGTTGAGCTTTTCTAGGAGTATGGATTTCTCCCTTGCACTTATCGCAGCCTCTATTAGTAGGACAACTATGAGAACTTCTAGGGGTAGAAATGCGGTGTCAATCCCAATATAGAATAATTCATGTTTAGCATCCTTGAATATGAGATATACTAGGATGTAGAGTAGTGCCGAGGATAAGATGAGTATGATGCCGAGTTTAACCTTCCAGTTTATCCTCATTCAAGCCCCCCCATATGATTGATATTGGGTTGTTTGCCAGCATCATTGTACCCCTTTTGATGGGGTGTCCCCTTGCGATATTAACATCTATGATCCCAGGTTTAAACCCGAGTCTTTTGAATGTTTGAACAGCCTCTAGTTTGGTCTCGAGTAGTATGGAAGTTACTATGATCCTACCATGACTGGTAAGTTTACTCGCACCTACTTCTATTATTTTTGATAGTCTACCACCACTCCCCCCTATGATTATTATGTCAAGGTCTCCTAGTCTTTTGAGGGCTTTCTCCGCGTCTTCATTAATTAATTTAACATTTTCTCCAAGCCCATGGTTTATGAGGTTTTCCCTTGTAATTTTTATGGCCTGGGGATCCCTGTCTATAGCGTATACCCTATGGACTTTTTTCGCGAACTCTAATGTGAAACCTCCCGTGCCACAGCCAACATCCGCGACAATCTCATCCCCCATGGGATCGGCCTTGCACAAGACTAGGCACCTTATCTCCTCTTTGGTGGGCCCTGGGACCCTATCATCTTTTATGAACTCTTCATCGGGTATCATGGCCAGTCCACCGTCTGAAGAGTCTGTTTTCAACTCCTAGAAGGTCTAGTGCTTTGCCTGCTATGAAGTTGATCATGTCATCTATATTTTCTGGTTTATGGTAGAATCCGGGCATTGCGGGTAGTATTATACCACCTTCTCTGCTCACCTTTAACATGTTCTCGAGGTGTATGCTCCTGAGTGGTGTTTCACGGGGTACTAGGATTAGTCTGCGTTTTTCCTTGAGTGAGACGTCAGCCGCCCTTGTGATGGTATTGTCAGCGTATCCTTGGGCTATGGCTGCTAGGGTTTTCATGCTGCAAGGTGCTATTATCATCGCATCGAAATTGGAGGATCCGCTATTTATTGGGGCTTCCATGTCATTTACGTCAAAGTAGTGGTCTGCTAGTTCTTTTATCTCGTCTAGTTTTAGGCCGGTTTCATACTCCAGGATCTTGGCTGCTGTACTAGTAACTAGTAGTGCTGTTTCTCTCTTTTCTGATAGGGCTTCTAGTATCCTGACGCCATAGATTGTCCCGCTGGCCCCTGTGATGGCTACTATTATCATCTTCTATCAATCCTTTATTTTGGGGGTGGTTAGGCATAGTTGTTTTTCATGCCTTTTTATCTTCCGGGGGAGGTCGAGGTAATCGTAGAAGTTGAATTTTTTGAATTTCTCTGATTCTTCTGCTAATGTGTAAATGCAGAGGTCTGCGTGGTTGAATCTAGCATCCCTTAATGCTCTGACTAGACTGGAGATGTCGCTGAGTTTTACTATTGAGTCTCCACTGTCTACTTGGGTTTTCATCTCATCAAATGCTGGATACTCTGGCACGTCTATTATAAGATAATCTGGGTCTATGTTCATGTCTTCAGCTATCTCTGATTCTGCTTTTATTATCTCGGATTCTGTGATCTTGAATATCCTCTCAGGGTCTTCTAGTTCGTTTAATCGGATGGTGGCAACCCTTTTGAGCAGTTTTCTCGTGTCTAATCTTTTTATCATCTCACTTACTAGTCCGGTTTCTCTTCGACAGATTGTTATAATGTCCATGTCATCGTAATGGTAGATGCGTTTGGGGTCTATTTTATCTTCTCCTATGAGTATTTTAAGGCATCTTCTGAACATTGAATTCACTATCCTTGTTGTATGATGTTGGTAGACGCTGGGGTACATGAAGTAGCGTGCGAGGAGTGTTGACTCCGCAGCTGGAACGCCCTTTTTATCCAGTATGAGATCGTCCTCGATTTTGATATTCTGGATTAGCCTTTCAACGTCTATTATACCATAGGCCACCCCAGTGTAGTGGGAGTCCCTTAGGAGGTAGTCCATCCTGTCAACGTCTATTTCACCAGAGATTGCCTGTCCAAGAACGCCTTCACCTTTGAGGGTGGCTTCTATCTCTTCTAGGTCGAATTTTTCCATGAGTATGTCTGATATTATGGATTCTCTTATCACTTTTATTGTGAGTTCTTCGTGGGAGTCTGGGATCACTGCCTCTGATACGTGTGAGAATGGTCCGTGGCCGAGATCATGTAATAGTGCGGATACTCTTAGTATACTTTTTTTATGTTTGTCTAGTCCTAGTTGGTCTGCTAGTTGTGAGGCTAGGTGCATGGTTCCGATGGAATGTTCAAAGCGGGTGTGGTTTGCACCTGGGTATATGAGGTTGGTGAAGCCTAGTTGTTTTATCCTTCTAAGTCTCTGGAAGGGTGGTGTGTCTATTAGTTTGACCTCGAAGTCGTTTATTTGGAGGTTGCCGTGTATGCTGTCCCTTATAAATTTCATTTCAACCTCCCAGTGTGTGTGGGGGTTTATCCTCCTGATAGGATAACCCTAGTACCTTCTTTTGTATATTCTTTTTTCTGGAATCCTATCTCTTTTTTTGTTCTTTCGATTAGCTGGCTTAGGGCTTTGAGGGTTTCTTGTCTATGGGCTCCGGCCACTACTACCATGAATAGTGTTTCTGTGGGGTGGAATTCGCCCAGGAAGTGTACGAGTGCAATATCCTTCACTTTATGTTCCCTTTTTATCTCCTCTACCATTTTTTCCAGTTTCCTCTGGGCTTCTTGGGGGTTTTCATGTGATATTCTGAGCTTTTCCACTTTTTCTTTTCCTATTTTCCTCATTATACCCTCGAATGTGAATATGGCCCCCGTCTCTTCGATGTAGGGGCTTTTTTTTATGTGTTCTATGAGTTGGGGTAGTTTGTATTCATATTTGTCTGCTGTGATCTTCACAAGCATCATCTAGCACCTCACTTATTTCCCTCCTTGAAAGGTGTTTTAGCCTTTCAACACCCTTTATTTCTTTTATAACCCTTGCCACGGCTCTTGGTACGAGTGATTCCCAGTCGCTGTCGGTGAGCATCCTCTCCCTGACACTTGTACCTGAATATTTCTCCCTGGAATATAGTGGGGGTGCTGTGACCTTATAGCCGGCCTCTTGGAATAGTCTCTGGACAAGGGGGTTTCCACTATAAATTTTATCAAAGGGTGGTGTTAACATTTCAATATGGGCAACCCATACTGCGTTACATTCAATATCCTGGACTGGTATAACATAGTAGCGTGAGGCTGGTATGTTGTTCTCGCTAAGGGCCTTTGTCACCATCATGATCCTTTCACCTGCTGTGAATGGGTCTCTGAGGGAGTGGCTTAATTGTGCGCTGCCTATACATATGATGAGTTCATCAACCTCTCCTAGGATTCTCTTTATGACTTCTAGGTGTCCTTTATGGAAGGGTTGCATCCTACCCACGAGTAATCCTCTCATCCCCAACACTCACCCAAATTATGGTCATATAGATTATTAAGATCTATAACCCAATATATATGTGGGGATTCATCAACCTTACTAAAAATTACCGGGTGATTATGGTGATAAGGATAGAAAATCTTTCAAAAACTTACAGGCTAGAGACTGGGGAGACTTCAAGGGCACTGGATAATATTAGTCTAGAGGTTAAGAGAGGGGAGATACTTGGGATAATTGGTATGAGTGGGGCGGGTAAAAGCACTCTGTTACGTATACTGAGGGGTGTTGAACCATTCGATGAAGGAACAGTGATACTCGATGATATAAAAGTGACAGCAGATTCTAATCCATATGATTTCACCAAACTTAAAAGGGCTACTGCGATCCATCTCCAAAGAACCTTCGGATTATGGGCCGAGACTGCTATAGAAAATGTTCTAAGGAAATTTTATGGTGCCAAGTATGGTGACGAGTCACTTACGGACTTTAAAAGGGCCTATGACGAGTTCGGCGAAGAAGCTATGAAGCTTCTCAAGATTGTGGGACTCGATCACAAGGCGGATCATTTCGCCCCGGTACTCAGTGGCGGGGAGAAGCAACGTCTCATAATCGCCAGACAACTCGCCAAGAAACCTAAGGTCCTATTATTGGATGAGCCGGCCACAATGTCATGTCCAAGGACGAAACAGGAGATATTGGACGCTATTAAAAAGGTTAACAGGGAACTTGGGATCACGGTAGTCCTTGTATCACACTTGCCAGAAGTCCACGAGTACCTTGCGGATAGGCTAATACTCATGGAAGAGGGTAGAATAGTGGATGAGGGAGAACCCAAAAGGATAATAAGGGAGTTCCTCAAGGATGTGGAGCCGCCAGAGGAAATAAAAATTAGGGAATGGAACGAGCCAATATTAAAGGTTAAGGGTCTCCGCAAAAAATTCGTCCTCTTAAAGGGGGGAACGGTACTTGAAATGGAGAACATAAACTTCAACGTGAATCGGGGCGAAATAGTATCCATTATAGGACCCAGTGGCGCTGGTAAAACAGTACTATTGAGGATGGTTGGCGGGTTGGACTACCCAGAAGATGGAAGAGTAGAATTCAAATTAGACGATGAATGGGTTAACATGCACGAACCAGGCATAAAAAGGATGCACATACGCAGAAAAATGGGTTTCATGCACCAAGAGTTCGCCTTAATACACCATGCGACTATCCGGGATCAGATAGCGGCACGACTAGGTGTGAAGGGTGAAAAGGTTGTGGATGAAGCTAGAAAAAGGGCTGAGGATATGGGTATAAGTGACAAGGTCCTAGATGTACTCTACCAATTAACGGACCTCCCAGAGGAAGAGGCCAAGCAAAGACTAGAAAAACTGGGACTCTCATCAAAGATCCTGGAAAAATTGTTCCCAAAATTCCCGGACAAGGAAGTTAAAAGGTATGCGAAACCCGTCTTCGAAGCCCTGGATCTTCCATTGGACATCCTCGACAGAAAATCATATGAACTTTCAGGGGGTCAAAAGGTTAGAGCGGCCCTAGCACTTGTAATGGCCTCACAACCAGAAGTTCTCATATTAGACGAGCCATTCGGGGACCTGGACCCAATAACATTAAGATTGGTATCGAATTCCCTCAAGAGGATAAACAGGAAATTCAACACGACAATAATAATGGTAAGCCATCACATCGACTTCATCAAGGAAATAAGTACAAGGGCGGTGATGATTGAAGAGGGTAAACTAATAATGGATGGTGAACCTAAAAGATTATGTGAAGAGTTCGTCGAAAAAAGTAAAGCAGAATACCTTTTAAGGGCGCGAACACACATATAATGGGGGATTTATATTGGAATTTGCCGATTTTCCCATAAGAGAATCTTATAGGCTCCTGGCACCACGACCCACGGTTATAATAACAACAGTCAACAAGAAAGGGGAGATAAACGCGGCACCATTCTCCTTTGTAATGCCAATATCCATGGATCCGCCAATTGTAGCATTTGCTTCCATGCCAGAACATCACACTTCAAAGAATGTAGAAGAAACAGGAGAATTCGTGATAAACCTCACAAGCCTCAACATACTGGAGAAGATGTGGATAACGGGAAAAAGCATACCATATGGTGAAAACGAGCTTGAAAAGGCAGGACTCGACTGGATACCATCGGTGAAGGTGTCGCCTCCACGCATCAGGGAAGTGGCAGCCCACCTAGAATGCGAATTATTGAGGATGAATGAAATAGGGGACCACAACCTCTACACGGGATCCGTGGTCCATGCAAGTATAAAAGAGGGTTCAATAAAAGACGGTCTACTCTATGTTGAGGAGGTCAAACCCATACTCCATGTAGGGGGTAAAAAATTCGTAATAGGCGATAAAGTGAAATTCATCAGATAGGGAGGCCATGATGTTTAAACGTATAATGGTGCCAACTGACGGCTCTGAACAAGCCCAGAAAGCCGAAGACATCGCCATAGAACTTGCCAAGGAATTAGATGCTAGGGTCATAGCAGTGCATGTCATGGACGAAAAACTCATCTACCCCTTTGAAGTATTAGAAGAAGAAGGAAAAAACATCCTGGCAAAAGTAAGGGAAAAGGGGAAAAGAATGGGCGTTACAGTCGATGAGATCCTAATATACGGGAACCCAACCCATGACATGAAAAAGATCGCGGACAAGAGCAAAGCCGACCTCATAGTAATAGGTCATGGTAAAAGCGGCTTTGAAAAGTTTCTAATGGGGAGCGTGGCGGAGAGCACCCTGAAAAACGTTAAAATACCAGTCCTAATAGTTAAATAACATAATCATAGAGGATAGGGGGTGCGGTATCTTACACCAGCTAAAAATATTAATAACAATTACATATAAAATAATTGTATGGTAAATATCCTCCTCTTAAGTGAAGATCCCAATCTAACAGAGCCTATAAGATCCTGGGGATATGATCCCATCCTAGTAGATAGTGAAGAGGATATTCTCGAAGCCGGATCAAAAGCCGAACTTATTATAGTTGACATGCCAAAGCCCACCAGCCTGGTAAAAGCCATCAAAAAACTGGAAAAAAGATCTAATCTACCCATTATACTAGTCACAGAAACTTTAGACGAGACGATAAACCACGGCATAAAGGCGACAGCACGCCTCAAAAGACCAATAGATCCGCAACAACTTAAAAATGTCGTGAAAACTTGTCTCTACAAGTATAAAATGGGAAGACTATTCTCAGATAATGAGCAGATATACCAGCAGATAATTAACACAAGCCTAGAGGGCGTTTGCATCTTCGACAAATCCTGGGATATAATATATTGCAACAAGCAACTGGGAAAATTTCTAGAGTATCAGCCAGGTGAACTTATAGGAAAAAATATTCTAGAAATCGCACACCCCGATGATAAGGCGATCGCCAAAAGAATAGTTAACCTGTGTGGCAAGGGGATGCGGGGAAAACAGGAGATGCGCTTCATCAAAAGCAACGGAGAACCATGCTGGTTGTTACTTTCAGGAACCCCAATAATGGAAGATTCCGCCTTCAAGGGCGGATTCTGCATGTTCACGGATATAACAGGAGAGAGGATACTCGGGGAAGAACTTATAAGGACTAACCGGTTCCTCACCCTCCTAAATAAGGTCAACAATACCATCATAAAATCCGAGAACATAGAAAAGATGATCACAAGAATATGCAGTATACTCGCCAAACACAGACCATACGAGTATATCGGCGTATTAGACAAAGATTATAGGCCAATCCATGAGATCGGGGAAAGACCCGCCAAACTCGAGAACATTATAGAATTACGCATAAAGGATAAAATATGGGGTCTGCTCTGCATAGGAGGAGACCTTGAATCTGATGAATTAACCATCCTCGAGGAGATAGCATCCACACTCTCATTTACAATAGAAAAAATGTTATCAGAGGAAAAATTAAGAGAAAGTGAATTTAAATATAGGCAACTCTTCGAAAGTGCAGGTGACGCTCTCTTTATCATGAAAAAACATGCTATAGTAGATTGTAACAAGAAAGCCCTTGAACTTTTCCAGGCAAAACCCGAGGATATAATAGGCAAACGCCCCTGGGAACTATCACCAGAATACCAGGAAGATGGATGGGAATCAGAATATAAAGCCAAAAGGTTAATAGAAGAGACGATCAAAGAGGGTGAAAGACGATTTAGGTGGATCCACAAGAAGAGAACTGGAGAAGAATTTTATGCCCATGTATCCCTCACTTACCATCCCAGCACAGGCCAACTCATAGCCGTGACACGTGATATAACAGACCAGGTAGAGATGGAAAAACTTTTAAAGGCAGAGCACAGGAAATTCAAGGACCTTATAGACTCATTACCCGATGCAGTTTTTGCAGTGGATAAAAAAGGGCGGATTATAGCATGGAACAAGGAGACAGAGAAGATGACAGGAACCCCAGCAGAGGAGATGAGGTAGAGGCGCTCACGCCTATGGTATACCATTCTATGGGAAACCTAGACCAGTACTCCTTGACCTATTATTCCAGGACCTGCCAGAGATTGAAAAACTTTACGAGAATGTTAGACGTGAAGACCATAACATCTACGGGGAAGTTTACCTTCCAAGCATCTACAATGGACGGGGAGGCCACCTACAACTTAAAGTCTCACCATTATATGATGAGAAAGGCGAGATCATAGGGGCTATCGAGATCATAAGGGATATAAGCCCCCTTAAAATTACCGAGAAAAAACTGAGAGCAGAACTCATGGTCACAAGCACCCTGAATAAGATATACCCGATGATAGCGTCACCTAGGGCCACGAGGGAGAAGGTGGCAGAGAGAATCCTCACAGAACTTTTGAAGATCACAGGAAGCAGTGGAGGTTTCATCACATTCCATGGTGAAAAACTGGCATCCAAGGGAGAATACACACACACCGAATCCACGCCAATCATTATAGGAAATGAAGTAGTTGGTCACATCAACTTGGAAAAGGATGGAGGCCTTAGCGAATTCGATATTGAAACTATTAAGAGGTTCGCTGGATACTGTGGACTTGCAATCCACCGCATAGAATACGAAGAAGAGCTTATAAGGCACCAGGCGAGGTTGGAGATCCTCAACAAGATCTTGAAGGTGTCCAGGACAGATAACCTAAAAGCTTTCCTTAAAATAATACTTGATATCATAATAGATGACCTGAAATTCGAAACCGGGGGCATAATAGTTAATGGAAAAACCATATACAAGAGAGGATCCATCATACCAGAAAGTGGGCTTCCAGAACATGTCACCCTTAAAAGAAGGGGGAAGAAGAGGATCCTCAGGATACCCCTAAGGTTCCAAGAGAATGTGGAGGGTGTGATAGAAGCCCATACTAGCAAGAAAGTGCCTAGAATGGAGTTTATCAGGTTATTCGCCAATGAGATAAATGAGGCTATTTCGAGGATAATAACCCAGAAGAGCCTCAAAGAGTCGCTCCAGGAAAAGGAGGTTCTCCTCAGGGAAGTTCACCATCGTGTGAAAAATAATCTGCAGATCATCACAAGTTTGCTATCATTACAAGCCAAATATTGTGGAAGTGAGGAGGCGAAAAGTATTATAGCAGACAGTCAAGGGAGGATAAAATCCCTTGCACTAGTACATGAGAAACTCTACAAGACGGAAACCATAGCCCATATAAGCTCCAGAGAGTACCTGAAAGGTCTCGTCCGGGATATTATAAACTTCCAAGCCCCTAGGCCGATAAGGATACGCCTAGAAACTGATATAGATGATATACCACTTGAAATGGACAAGTGCATACCCCTTGGAATTATAACAAACGAACTTGTAATGAACTCCCTGAAACATGCATTCCCTGAAGAAGAGGGGATAATAACCGTGGAATTTAAGTGCCGGGGGGATAAATGCAATCTTGAAGTCTCTGATAATGGTAGGGGCTTGCCAGAAGATTTTGATATTGAAAGATTATCATCCCTTGGATTGCAACTAGTCCTGGGCCTGGTTAAACAATTAGATGGCCAAATTGGTATAGAATCGGATGATGGGACGTCATTCAGTATAGAATTTCCCCTCTAGTCCCCCTTAGGGTTTCTAGAAGTATGCTCTTTTCAATTCTTGTGATGAAAACCCTCATCTTTAATAGTTGGTCGGGGTTTGTTGATATCCCATCCACGCCCATTCTTATAAGTTTCTCCACAATATTATACTCTGTTGCCGCATACCCGGCGACACAGGTTTTTATACCAGCCCTTGAACATTCTCTGATAACGTTATCTACGAGTCCGAGGAGGGCTGGATGGGTTAAATCGAAGAGTTTCGCAACCCTCACACCCCTCCTGTCCACTGCTAGGGTGCACATTGCAAGATCACTCATCCCAATGGATACAAAATCAAGACCATAGCCTATAAATTCTCTAATTTGAAGGGCGGCTGATGGCGTCTCTATTGATAATCCAACCTCAAGGTCACGGTGGGGTTTTAGGCCGCACTCTTCTAGTATCCTCCTAGCGGAGAGGTATTCGCTCCCATCCCTTACAAAGGGGAACTTGAGGCCAAGGTTGGAGTAACCATCATCTATGAGCTCTTTTATCGCCCTGAATTCTGCCTTTAGCACTTCAATGTCCCGTAGGTCCTTGTAGATGCCCCTGAATCCTAATAGTGGGTTTGGTTCTTCTGGTTCAACATCCCCCCCTTGGAGGTTCTTCAATTCGTCGGTTGGAATATCAAAGGTTCTAAACCATACGGGCTTTGGATAAAAGGATTCAAGGACGAACTCAAGACCCTTTTTAAGAACATCAGTTAACTTACCCTCTTCTAGGAGCCTGTAAGGGTGTTTGCCGGTTTCTATGACCATATGCTCTATCCTTACTGATCCTATGCCATCGGCATAGTCTGCTATCCTATCCGCGATTGATGGTATGTTCAGGTTCGTCATTAGGGTGGTTGCGGTCTCTTCAAGGGGTAGTTCTTCTATGATTTCTTCCCATTCCATCACGCCCTCATAGATGTTACCAGTTTTACCATCAACTGTAACCACCATATCATCTTCAAGGATTTTTGTGGCATTCTCGGTCCCTACTACACAGGGTATTTTCAGTTCTCGGAGTGTGATGGCAACATGACTTGTGAGGCCACCATAGTCTGTTACAACAGCACCGACTCTTTTTAGTTTTGGTAGCATGTCCCTTGATACCCTTTCCGTTACTATGATCTCCCCGCCTTCGATGTCCATCATGTCATTGTATGATTCTATTTTTTTCACTCGTCCGCTTCTAATATAGGGGCTGGCCCCTATTCCCTTGATAAGTTCCATGTTTTTATTTATGTGGTTTTCTGATAAAAAAGCTATTGTTAATATTCGATGTAGTGGAATCTTTTCTCGATTAGGAATACTATAAAGAATCCGATGATGGCTATTGTGACTGCAATGATCAATGAGGGTGTTGATTGGATGACAGCCATTTTACTATAGGGGAGTCTTAGGGTTCCTATCATTAGGCCTACGAGGAATGCCATTGTCACGGCCTCGTGGTTTTTGAGAAGATAGTCGAGGAATTTGGAGAAGCTTAGGATCCCGATGGCCGCGCCTAGGATGAATGTTATAATATCTGGGATGGAGACTCTGGCAAGGGCTTTGAGCATATACTCATACTGGTTGAGGAGTAATAACATGAAGGCTCCTGAAATCCCTGGGAGTATCATGGCGCATATGGCGATGGCTCCTGAGATGAATATTATGGGTAGGCTATGGTTTGCTTGGATGGGGTTTAAGCCCACGAAGAGGAAGGCGAATATGAATCCTAGGATAGCTGAGATGAGATTTTTTAATGAGAAACCATCTATCCTATTGAATACTAGGTAGGCTGAGGCTAATATGAGCCCTAGGAAGAATGAGTAGGTGTATGCCATATAATAGGTTATCAGGAATGATATTATCCTTGATATTGTTAAAATGGCTGTGGCTATACCGAGGAGGAGTGGTATGAATAATTCGAAGTCTATTTCTTCCTTGGCTGTTTTTATGGAGGATTTGAGATCGGCTCTGAGGAGGGGCTTTAAAAAGTTGAATCTGATTTTGCTTATAGCATGGACTAGTCTTTCATATATTCCTGTTATAAGTGCCATGGTCCCCCCTGAGACGCCGGGGATCGTATCAGCAGCGCCCATGAGGAAACCCCTTAAGAATATTGCTATGAAATTTTTGATCTTCATATTCTCAAACCTCTCCCCATTAGCGGGTTATCACCCACGGGGGATCCAGGGAAATATTGTATGGTGGTTTGTAACATTTACCAATAACTTCCTCATGGTTTATATAATTTTTTATTATCCTATCTTTTCGGCTTTGAGGAATTTTTCACTTGCAATTTCAACTGTTGCCCTTATCACAGTTTTCTTCATTTCTGTTAGGATGTAGGGTTTATGGGGGAACATTTAAATAAGATTTAGGTTCACCTAATATTGAGGTTGTGTGATGATCACCCTAAAAGACCTTAAAACAGGAGAAAGGGCCATAGTACGGGAGATAATAGGGGGAATTGGCCTACGGAGGCGGTTGGAATCCCTTAATATAAGGGTTGGGAAGAAAGTCCGGAAGGTATCATCCTTACCATTCCGTGGACCCATAATCATTGAAGTTGACAGGTCTAAGATTGCCATAGGCCAGGGAATGGCCGGTAAAATCCTAGTGGAGGTAATAGATGAAGATACTCCTTATGGGGAATCCTAACGTTGGCAAAAGTGTTGTTTTTTCAAGGCTCACAGGTGCAAATGTTGTAGCATCCAACTATCCAGGCACAACAGTAGAATATACTCGGGGGATCCTGAAATTAAAAGGAAAAAAAATTGAGGTGATAGATGTTCCGGGTACATATTCCCTAACACCCTTTTGCAAGGCCGAGGAAGTTGCAAGGGACATGTTCCTTAAGGAAAACCCAGACCTAATATTAAATGTGCTGGATTCAACAAACCTAGAGCGTAACCTATACCTCACACTCCAAATACTGGAAAAGAAAATACCCACGATAGTCGTCCTCAACATGTGGGACCTTGCCAAGAGAAAAGGAGTCCATTTAAACGTTAAAAAGCTCGAGAAAAGCCTAGGAGTCCCTGTAATACCAGTGACTGCAGTGAGTGGTGAAGGGATAAAACAACTAGTACACACCATAGAAAAAATCCTAGAAGAAAGGGAAGAACATCTTCCAAGTGTCCAGAAAATGGGCGACGAAGAAAAATGGAAGTTCATAGGCAAACTATTACTAGAAGTACAGAAGATAGAGCACAGACACCCCACACTACTAGAAAAACTCGAGGACGCTTCTGTACACCCCATATTCGGCGTTTTAATAGCCCTGTTGATAGCATACCTCACCCTCCAATCTATAATAGGGGTTGGCGAACTCCTAACAGGTAAAATCCTGGACCCATTCTTCTACAACTACTACGGTCCAACCATAACTAAGATCATAGAATCGGCCTTCCCAACTGGGCCCATCCATGACATACTAATAGGCACAGGCTACAATTACATGGAATCATTCGGACTCCTAACAACAGGAGTATACGTGCCACTTGCGGTCGTATTACCATATGTATCACTCTTCTACCTGGTATTAGGCTTCCTGGAGGATCTTGGATATCTTCCAAGGCTGGCGGTCCTCACAGATAACATAATGCACAAGCTAGGATTGCACGGAGCCTCCATAATCTCACTCATACTAGGACTTGGATGTAACGTCCCAGGGATCCTAGCCACAAGAATACTAGAAGATGAAAGGGAGAGATTCATAGCCCTAACCCTATTATCTATATCAGTACCATGCATGGCCCAGACAGCAGTCATAATAGGACTACTAGGACCCTACGGTATAAAATATATTGCAATGGTATATGGGACCCTCATAGTAATCTATATAACAGCAGGGTACATCCTAAACAAGATCATGAAAGGAGAAAGTCCAGAGATATTCCTAGAAATACCACCCTATAAGATACCCCACCCTGGGACGCTCCTCAAAAAAACATGGATGCGCATAAGAGGGTTCCTACTGGAGGCGATACCCTTCGTATTCCTTGGGATACTACTAGTAAACCTATTATATGTCACGGGTATGATGAAAATCCTAACAGGCCTCTTGGCGCCAATATTCTCTGGAGTTCTAGGCCTGCCACGGGAGGCCGCGGCAACACTAATAATAGGATTCCTGAGAAAGGACATCGCCACTGGCCTGCTAGCACCACTCCACCTCGGCCCGGAGCAGCTAGTAGTTGCCACAACAGTTTTAGCAATCTATTTCCCATGTATTGCAACATTTGTAGTCCTATCAAAGGAGATAGGGGTTAAGGGCATGATAAAGATAGGCATACTAATGGTAGTCCTAGCATTCCTTGTAGGAGGAATACAACACCTAATCTTCCAAACAATATAAAAATATGAAAAACATAATATAAGCTTGGGGCCGGTGGTCTAGGGGTTAGGATACCTCGCTCACAACGAGGTGGTCGCGAGTTCGAATCTCGCCCGGCCCACTCTACACGCTCTTTTCTACCTTAACAAGTAAGGGAATAGCCAGAAGTTGCATTATAACAGAGAACATGACCAACGCAGCCAATGATACTTCATAGAGCATGCCCATTAGGAGGCTGCCGATGAACCATGAAAAACCAAAAAACATGTTAAAGATGCCATAGGCGGATCCTCTCCTATCAGATGGGATTATCCTAGCTATAGCTGCTCTCATGATAGATTCCTGGGCGCCCATACCAACACCCCATAATACAACACCAAAAACAGCCGCTAACACCCCACCAAGGAACACCAGGGGGGCGAACAGCGAGGATAGAATAACAGATACCATCATAACCCGGAAACCATAATGGTCAAAAAATCTCCCAAATAATAATGCCGAAAGAGCATCTACAAGCATTGCAAGGGCATAGAATACTGGTATCAGGGAATCCCCGAATAGTGTCACGTTCTTGAAATGGTATCCAATAAGGGGAAAATCGGCATAACCCGCACCTATAAGGCATGCAACGCCTATATACAACCAGAAAACCAACCCAGGGGACTCCACGAGCCTGTGAGTTTCAATCTCCAACCTTTGAGGGTGGGGGAATAAGAAGTATGCTACAGTTAACGTTAAAATCGCAAAGATCGCAGGCAATCCAAGGAAGAGGAAACCGGTCCTATAGCCTCCCCTAAGATACAATACCAAAAAGACCATTAGGGGCCCCAGTATAGCCCCTACCTGGTCGAGGGCTTCGTGGATGCCAAAACCCCACCCATGACCTACTTGGCTTGTGGCATGTGACAACATAACATCCCTTGCAGGGGTCCTGAAACCCTTCCCTATCCTTTCAAGGATTATTAAAAGGATGGCCACCTGCCAGTTAAAGGCTAATGCGAGTAGTGGGACGGCCACCAAGTTTATAATATAACCTGTGAATGTCATGAACCAATAACGGCGCGTTCTATCAGCGATATATCCTGAGAAAAGTCTTATAATATAACCTGAAAGTTCTCCCAGGCCACTGGCAAAACCTACCATCGTGGCGCTTGCACCTAACATGAAAAGGAATGGTCCTGTTATCCCCCTTGCACCCTCATATGTCATATCAGCAAAAAGACTAACAACCCCTAGGAGTATTATAAATTTCGCAGCCCGTCTCATGCCCTTATTCTCCAAGTTCTCTTTTTGGCTAATCCCGGATGGAAGAAGCTATCAGTGAACCACCCCCTTACTGGGGTTTTCTGCTTCATTGACCCCCCAGAGGGGGGAATATCCTGGGGCCCGGGACTTTCATCTTATAGCTGTTCTCAAACGTTGCAGTGAATATTGTCTTAGCGTTTCTAATATACTTTTCGGGTTTTCATCCCATTGATGGGGGGGTTAAAGCATTGTGTCTTCTAGGGGTGTAGATGAATTTATTTAAGGTGTTATAGTTGCTGATCTAGCACTTCTATTTGGTATTCGGGAGTTCTTATTGCAAGTTTCCGACCCATTCTGGTTCCAATTGCATACTTGGCTTTTGACTGGCAGAGTCAATCGCAGCCTCAACCGCCAAATTAGCCATGGTTCCAATTGTATACTTGGCTTTTGACTGGCATTCTTCAGGGGCCACCACAACTACCAACCTTAAATGGGCCATTAGCCCAGAAGAATATGGCATCATAACAGTGTAGGGTGTGGATGGGTCTCATCTTCTTATCAAGGATGTTATAGATGCTATGCCGGTTAAAAATGCACCACCAATATAGGCATGTTTAAGCCCTGAAAAAAATACATGAATGTCAGAAGCCCCTAGGGTCGTCTTCTGGAGTATAACGGATGGTATGGTATTATATAATATAAGCCCGGCGGTTGCAATACCTAAAACCATGCCAACATTCCTCATTGTTGCTAGTATGCCTGAAGCTGTTCCTAGAAAGGGTTTGGGGACGCTACCCATCACAGCACTATTGTTAGGTGACTGGAAAATACCGGTACCGATACCAAAGAGGGCCAGTCTCCATGCCACGTCAAAGTGGGTGGCGGAGATTGGTAATTGTGCCATAAGAGAAAGTGATAGTGCGCATATGGCAGCACCAACACATGCGAGGATCCTTGTACCTATCTTATCGGAGAGCCATCCGCTAATTGGCGCAACTATAAGAGTAGCCAGTGGGAAAGCGGTCATGAGTAAACCCACCTTATCTGGGGGACATTCCATAACCCTCTGTAGATAAAATGGGGTGACAAAGACCATTACATACTGGGACATGAAATTCAATAAGGCACTAAGGTTTGCGAAGGAAAATGTCATGTTCTTGAAGAGGTTTAGGTTAAGGAGGGGCTCCTCATTTCCAACTTCTAACATGAAGAATATAATCCCCAGGATTGTCGAGACAAGGAGTATAATCATGTTTTGGTAATCTAAACCGTGAAGCTGGGCGCGGTTGACAAAGAGAAGGAAGAGAAAAAGGGAAATGAAAACTGTTATTGCACCGGGTATATCCACCCTAGCCTTCTGTCCCTTAAATTCCGGGATGATGCGCCAGGCTAATAAAAGGCCAAGGACTCCGATGGGTATGTTAATGAAGAATGTGAAACGCCAATTTAGCAATGCGGTGATAAAACCGCCGATGGACGGGCCAAGAGCAAGACCAGCGGATATACTTATAGCATTAATACCCAAGGCTTTTCCACGTTCCATTGGAGGAAAGGAGGCTGTTATAATGGCAAAGGGCACGGCCATCATCATAGCCGCGAATATCCCTTGCAAGGCGCGGAATGCAATAAGAAAATAGATGTTTGGGGAGATTCCACATAGAAGGGAGGATATGATAAAACCGGCAAGTCCCATAACGTATACCTTTTTATATCCGAATATGTCACCTAAACGGCCATAAAATAACAAAAGGCTGCTTATTGTAAGGAGGTAGATCATAGGCACCCATTGAACGAGTGCAACCTCCACCTTGAAATATTGGGCTATGGTCGGTAGTATGGTGTTAACAATACTAGCATCGATGGGCCCCATTATGCTTGCTAACATAATAGTGGCGAGGATAAAATAACGTCTGCTTGAAATTTCAACCATGAATGTAAGATTGTCAATCCCATATTAAAAAGATTTTTGATCTGATCTTAAAGAAGGAGTCTCTTGGTCATATACATTACTCTCTTTTTAACTATTGTCACTAGGAAGTCCCCGTCCGTGAAGGCGGGGTAGTTCATCATGCCTGGTTTTGGGTTTTTCAAGGGGGGTGGGCACTTCACTTGTATTTTCAAATTGTAGTTGCCCAAGGTTAGGGTGGGAACTTTTATGTGCATATCCTAGGGGTTTGGATCACAAGGGTGTGGAGGTTGCATGGCATATTATTTGATCCTGGCTCATCAACTTTATTTGCTAGATTGTTATATTAGTAGGACTGCGATTATTCCTGTGAGGAATATCCCATCAAATGTCCCGGCCCCTCCTATGCTTGCTATTGGAGCGCCTAGATCTTTTATCTTGTGGAGGTTTAGGATGTCGGCTCCTATCAGGGTCCCTATGGTCCCTGAGATGTATGCGACTACAACTGGGTTTTCTCCGCCGATGATTAGTGCTGTTATCGCCGCTACAATTGGTGGGATGAAGGCGGGAATCGCTATCCCAAGTCCCTTTATGGGTCTTGCGAATATTTTGCATATTGTGGCTACTATTATCATTGCGATTATAGAGTTGAGGATGAGTTGTGGATTATTTGATAAGCGTAGGATTTCGTATGTTACTATTGTGAGGGGTATTATTGCGCCTCCCAGGTTTACTGCGAGTACTGTCTTTTTCTGTCCATGGTATGGTATCCTGTAATTTATCCCGAAGAAGTTTATTTCTCTTATCTGGTAGACTTCCCTCGTCCATTCTTTTATGGGGATGTTTATGCTGCTTCCGATCAGTGACACCCAGAATAGGGTGTATGCTAATGTTGGTGGTATTCCAAGGCGTGTGAAGGCTAGCATCACGCCCCCGGCGAAAACTATGAAAAGGAATGGTAAGAGCAATAATAGGAGTATGAATAAGAACAGTGATGGGATTTTGTGATGGAACCCATGGTATTTGTTCATTTTTTTATTCTCCAATGTCCCCCTCTAGTATATTATGTGAGGGTTCCTAGATTCTAGGGATTTTATAATATAGAGGCTCTTGTAGGTGTATTCTAATTCGGAAATGCCGAGGTAGGTGGATCTTCTGAATCCGCCATCATTATTTTGTAGTGATAATATAAAGTTTAGGATATTTTTATCTTTAACCTTAAGGTTTAATATTTCGCTTATCCTAAACCCTGCATATATTGTTTCTATATAGGGTGGATATGATATTGGTGTGAAGGACCATAGTCCCTCATTTTCACAATCTTTAAGATAATCTTTTATACTCTTTTTATCGATTTTGTATTTGTGGGCTTTTAGGATTTCGAGGGCGTATTGCGTGTTTATTATATCTGATCCGTATTTTCCGAAGCCTCCATCAGGGTTTTGTTGTGATATGATCCAATCTGGGATCTCATCTAATATTATATTGTGCATTCTAAGCACTGAATCTATATAGTAGGTTATCTCAAGGTCGGATCTTTTATAGGTTTCCTGTAATCTCCTAATAAACTTCTTGGGTATCCTATGATCTCTGTTGTATTCTTTGAGTATACTGCACCTGTAGAATAGTCCCTGGGCTGAGAATGACCCCCTACTATGGACTTCTTCAAGCCATTTGAGGGTTTTTGCGAGATTCGCCGGTTCCCTGCCAAGTAACTGGAAACTCTTAATAGCATAATATGTGTTCTTTGAGTCAGGGAGTCCCTCATATAATGTGTATCCTCCATCTTCGTGGCTCCTCTTCCTTATAAAATTCAAGACTTTATCCTCTAAGTTGGACACTGTGATTCCTCCAGGATCTCCGAGCCATAAAATGCAACTTATATATAAAATAGGATGGATATTCATTCTTATAAGAGATTCTATTATTGGATGATGATTATATGATCAGGAAATGCAGTGAATGTAAAGGTAAGGGCTACAAGGTTAAAAGTTATAAAATCTGTGAGGTCTGTCATGGAACAGGCTTTCAAGCAGCCGAGGATATAAGTGAACATTTTAAAGGACTCCCCGAGACGGCGAAACAAAAATTCCAACTGGAGGATGCCCAGGAGGTGCCCTGTCCAACCTGTAAGGGTAAAGGGGAAA
>Ga0116168_1000592_pt1 | contig 33926 bp, 24 predicted proteins | sample AD_UKC129_MetaG_FD_89795 | JGI IMG/M metagenome (GOLD analysis project Ga0116168, IMG submission 89795) | Active sludge microbial communities of municipal wastewater-treating anaerobic digesters from Canada - AD_UKC129_MetaG | ecosystem: Engineered > Bioreactor > Anaerobic > Digestate | place...
CCAATAATCTTAAACAATGGGGATTGGTTTTTAAGATGTATTCAAATGAAAGTAAGGGAGAACGATTTCCTCCTATACAGACTTACAATCCAATTAGCAATAATGATGCATTTGCATTTGGCCCCCAAGTAGATTGTATATATCCTGAGTATTTAACAGACCCATATATTACCATTTGCCCATCCGATGCAGAAGCCACAGATCATATAAAAAGATTAGAAGAAAATAATGGTGATTTAGTAAAAATATGTGAAACCATTGATGCAAGTTATGCTTATTTTGGTTGGGTTTTTGATAATTTCAAACCAAGTATGCCTATTGGAAGTTTTCTTCTTTTTGGTGTATTAGCAACCAGACTTGATTTTGACCCAACAGCAATGGGACCTATACAGTTTGGTGCCACACTGGACGGTTTGTTTAATGACCATACTCAAAACATTGTGGATTATTCTAATGGCGTTGACCCTAAAGGTTTAATGAAAGCATTTGATAACGATGCTAAAATTTACGCTCCCTGGACAGGATATGGAAATGGAGGAGGAAATGTTGTATACCGATTACGCGAAGGGATAGAACGATTTCTGTTGACAGATATTAACAATCCAGCAGGAGGTAAAAACAATCAGAGTTCCGTATGGATTATGCTGGATACATTTGCTACTCCTTCTGCAAGTCAACCTTTATTTAATCATATTCCCGGTGGATGTAATGTCCTTTACATGGATGGACATGTTGAATTTGTAAGATATATTCCAGACAGCAATCCTAATGATGCAGTTGTTCCTGGAACAGAACCTGTTGTTTCTTGTGTGGCAACTCTGGTAAGTGCTTTCTTTTAATCTATTTTTTTTGCTTTATAATCGTGCAAATTTATATTCAATTTGTGCGATTTTTATTGCCATTTAGAATAGGGTAAAAGAGCCAGGGATGTATTGAGGTATTTTTTATCGTGACTTACTTCTTTTCCTAACCAGGGAGGAATAATTATTTTTTCTTCTTCATTTTTTAACTCTATTTCTGCAACAATCAAGCCATTATTGGCTCCCGAAAATTCATCTATTTCCCATCGTTGCCCTTTATAAAAAACAATGTGTCGAACCTTTTCAATAATATATCCAGTAATATAGTTTTTCATTAATTCTTCTGCATCTTCATCAGGAATTTGATATTCATATTCATCCCGTGTTGTGGCTATAATCGCTTTTTTCAGGTTCAATGTACATTTATTCGGTTCAATACGAACGCGAACTGCGAGTGGAGGTCCTGTATAAATATATGCTTGCTTTATCGGAATAGATTGGATAATAAAAGAACGCCATTCATCAGAAATAACTAAAAATTTATGTTCAATTTCTTTTTTCATCTTAAAATTGCATAGATATAAAATTGTTACTTATCTAACGATTTAATCTCTTTAGATACAATTTCATCCCATTGCGATTTTAACTGTTTTCCGATATCTGGTTGCGTATGAATAAAAACAATCGTTTCCGATTTTAATTCCGGTAAAACAAACGAAGTTTCTTTACCCCAGTTTGCTTTCAAATCCGTAATTCCCTGAGGTCGAATTTCAAGTAGCGACTGCCCTTGAAATGGGATATTTATATTGATTTTTAGGTCTTTCTTTTCTTTGAATGGATAGGCTTCAGGATGTATTTCGTAATCTAAATTTGTAATACATAATATCATAAAATCCCTTCCTTGTAAGGGGGCTATGTCTACATTTTCTGGTGCAGACCCTTTGAATGAGATTGTGTCGGAAGATAGAAAATAATTTCGTAATAGGCTCATAACTCTACCCCAACCCTGCATAGCCCGTTCCAATTCAGGATATTTTTCGGCTATATGTTTTTCATGATTAAACCAGAGAATTCCTTTGGCTCCTCTGCCCAGATTTAGCACCAATTGAGCACCTAACTCTTCGGGAGTTGGCACAGGTCGTTTGGGTCGTTCATCCCAATCTGCAATCGCCTGACTCCATATCCAAATCGGTTTCGGTTCAGAGGCTATCTTTAGGTCATGCGTATAATATGCGGTTTCTTCCAGTCGAGTTCCATAGGGCTTAGGCCATTTACTACTGGATGGAGCTGTTACGGAATAATGGTCTTGACAAGGAATATCACATATTGAAGCATATTCAAAAAATTTAATATTTCTACATAGAGTAATAAAGGTCGGTTTTGTATTGTCGTATTGGCACAATTGTTGATTTACATGGAACATGATATTTGCCGGGATTGACCAATCAGGTTCATCCTGTAACATCCAGCATATAACATGGGGATGACCTGAAAATTCACGGACAACATCTATATTCAAAGGAACGCCCGTATGAACCATCGCCCGAAAACCGTATTTTGGAGCAATTTCCGTAAAATAGGGCTTGTCTTTTTTATCTCCTTCCACCATGGTATCTACATGTAAGTTATACAATGTTTCGTATGTTTCTAAACTATTAGACCAAACACCAATGGGAAAGAAATCTTCGAAAGCACGGCGATGAGCGAAATATAATTCCTTTGTTTTACCATTATCTTTCGATACTTCTATCCCTGCTATAAACCATGTTCCAGAACTCATAGGTTGAGAAAGTTGAATTTTAGCAATTGCCATTCCTTCAGGTGCTAATTCTTTTACATTCCAATCTACAGCCATTTCATTTTGCGGAGAAAATAAAGTATTGGCTATCTGATAAGTATCTTTTGAAAAATTGTGAAGGAAAATATTTATTTCTCTCATTTCTGGCAACACATGGATATATGTAATTCGAAGAGGTTCAACTAATAAAGTTCCTTCTGTTGTAGCACATAATCGCGAACGCTCATCTATGAATTGCAAGGAAAATTTTGTCCCCGGAGCAAAGTCTTCAGATACTCCATTTATTTCTAATACACCCAATTCACCGGGCTGAACAGTTTGATTGATGTATCTGTCCCATGCAATAAAATGATTTAAGACCCAGTAGGAACGGTCTTTTCTATTCCAACGCCAATAACGAATTCGCACAGGGTCATTTGAAACATTACGATAATATATGTGAACCAGACCACCTTTATTTACGATATCACTTTCAAACTCCTTTACTTTTTCCTTTTCCCATTCCGCAGGACGATAGATTATCTTTTCAATTGCAAGACGCATGGATGATTTTCCTTCTAATTTAGCACCTAATTGTGCGGTCTGAGCAAAGGTATAAGTAGATAAACAAAGAGAAATAAATAACAGAATAAAAATAGACCTCATGAACAGGACTTTCCCTTCTATGTAATTAGTTAAGATGAAAATGATAGATATTATAATACATTACCTTATTTATTTGAAAAAACAGGGTGGAATATTAATGGCTTTAACTAAAATGGTAATATAACACATAAACTTTTGTAAAGAAAACCCCATAAATATCAATACTGTTAGTCCAAATTTACAGTATAAAGACTGATTTAATTTTAAAAAAAATTCAAAATAGCAATTTATTATTGCCGAATAATCCGCAATTACCGAAATATTTTGAGAAATTAATATAAATAATTGTTTAAACAAAAATTTATTTTTTACCCCCATTTTTTGTATAATACATATATACATATTTTTAAGTTATTAACAAGGTATATTTAATCACCAGAATAAAATGCCTAAATTATTAAGAAATATCCGCAACCGATTTGCTTCCTTCTACAAGAGTTTACCTATTGTTCAACAACTTTTTATACTTTCACTGGTTCCCACTTTTATTGCATTATTTATAACTTGCACTATCTTCTACATTTTTGACATTGCCTTCTTAAAAAATACTTTGCAAACCGAACTAAAAATAACCGCTCAACATTTAAATACTCATCTTTCGGAATTCCTGAGCAAAGACGACATAACAACCGAACAGATAGAACATGAGTTAAACCTATTGTTAAAAGATAATGAACGGGTTTCAATTGCATGTGTCTATGATAAAAAAGGGAAAATAATCGCCCGGTATTCGAGAAAGAAAAATACTTCAATCTTTCCAATAAGCCCATCTCTTTCCCAATCTCAAACTACTTATTGGAATTATTTTTGTCTCTTTTGTCCTATTACAAAAGAAGAAGAAAGGTTTATTACAGCAAATACGGGACAACTTTTTGAAGATGTTCCTGTATTATTTTTAGCCACAGATAAAAATATTTACTACCAACGACTTTTAATATTCGGCGTTGGAATATCCAGCGTTCTGATTTTTTCTTCTCTAATTGCGTTTTTCGTTTCTACCAAACTCCATCGGGCTATCTCCCGTCCCATAGAGCACCTTTCACGGTTGGCAAAACGCATTTCAGAGGAGAAGGATTATTCGGTTCGTGCCTCCAAAATTGCAACAAATGAATTGGGAATTTTAACGGATGAATTTAATGAAATGCTTCATCAGATAGAAACCAAAGAACAATTACTAAAAGAAGCGAATGTCGATTTACAGAAAAAAATAGACATACGAACAAAGGAATTACAAGAAGAGATTGAAGAACATCGGAGAACATCAGAACTTTTGCAAAAGGAGATTCAGGAACGAATCCGCGCGGAAAGTGAACTTAAAAAAGCAAAAGAACAGGCAGAGTTGAAAGCACAAATAAAAAGTGATTTCCTGGCAAATGTGAGTCATGAAATACGCACACCTATGACAGGCATTTTAGGAATGTCCGAGATTTTGTTAGGTTCGGAATTAACAGACTCTCAAAGACGGCAAGTGGAAACCATTTATCGTTCTGGACAATCTCTATTACGGCTTATCGGAGACATTCTGGATTATTCAAAAATAGAAGCAGGACATATTGAAATTGAACCGGCTCCTTTTGACTTACAAATTGTATGTGAAGAAGTAATCGAGTTAATGTCTCCATTAGCACATGGAAAAGGAATTAACCTTTATTTCCGATATGTTCCTAATTGTCCACGAAGGTTTGTGGGAGATGCAGGACGAATCCGACAGGTGATAACTAATTTAATTAGTAATGGAATAAAATTTACACATCAGGGACATGTATTGTTAGTTGTAGATTTAGATGGGATTACAGAAGATAAAGCGGCTATTTCGATTAAGGTAGAAGATACAGGGATTGGGACATCGCAAGAAAAATTAGAATCTATCTTTGAATGATATGAGCAAGCAGACGCTCTCATTGCAAAACAATATGGAGGTACGGGTTTAGGTTTAGCCATCTGTAAACTTATTGTAGATGCAATGAAAGGTTCTATAACCGTTCGTTCTCGGGAGAAGGAAGGAACCTGTTTTACCATTTCTCTTGTATTACCAATAGATACTACACAGCCATCACCTTCTTACGCCTCTTATAAGGAATCTTTACGCGGTATCCGCGTATTGATTGTTGACCAGAGCCCCATCAATCGCAATGTTCTTGCGGAGCAACTTCAGTCATGGAATATGCAAGTAGATACCGTAGGTTCAAGTGTAGAGGCATTAAATTACTTGAAAATAGGTGTTGAAAAAGGTAATCCCTATCAGATATGCCTTATTGATGACCAGATGCCCGGCATACAAGGGGAATCCTTAGGTAGGGCTATTAAACAAAATGAACAAACAAAAGACACGGTTTTGGTTCTTATTACTCCTTTTGGAATGAAAGGAGATGCTCGCCGTTTGTTTGATTTGGGATTTTCAGGCTACCTGACACGGCCTATCCGCCAAAGCGAATTAATGGATGCTCTGGCAACAATCTGGTTATCGCATCTCAAAGGAGAACAACCCACCCTTATCACCCGTCACACTATTATTGAACAAAGACATACACAAAAAGAACAGCCTTTTTTTAATTCCCAGATTTTGTTAGCAGAAGACAATTTTGTCAATCAACAGGTAGCTATTGAAATACTACGAGACATGGGGTGTGAAATTACGATAGCAGTTGATGGGCAAGAAGCCATCGAATGGTTTAAACGGAAAAAGTTCGATTTAATTTTTATGGATTGTGAAATGCCTCGTGTAAATGGTTTTACTGCAGCACGAGAAATACGAAGTATAGAGCCCACAGGAAAACATGTTCCTATTATTGCACTTACGGCTCATGCTCTCAGTGGTGACCGAGAACGATGTATCTCCGCAGGAATGGATGATTATCTATCAAAACCTATTGAAACAGCAAAGGTCCTTGAAATATTAAAAAAGTGGATTGGTAGACCAGAAACAGATATAACTCGTGAAATAACTGATGAACAGCCACGAGAAATAGAAATTGTCGATATTACCACATTACCCACATTCGACTTAAAACAAGCGTTAAATATTATGGGGGGCAAAGCGAAAACTGTGCAGCGTATTAGCACAATATTTTTACAACACACACCTACAAGAATTGAGGAAATACAAAAAGCGTATGACGAAAAAAATTATGAAGAATTGCTTCATCTGGTTCATTCTTTAGCCGGTTCTTCAGCGTCTATTGGCGTTCGAAAATTTGCCTATATCATACAAACAATGGAACAGGAACTTCGGGGAGGCCTTATTGATAATATCCCATCAAATATAAATGCCCTACGAAAAGAATTTGGTGAAATAAAATCTATATTAGAACATATACATTGGGAAGAACTTGAAACCAAAGGTGTCTCTTCCTAATCTCTTTCCAGGTAGATAAACAAAAAATTACACCTCTATTTGCCATAATTTCCCTGATTATGGCATATTAACTTCTATCTAAAATACTATTTCTTTTCCATATAGGGAGATAAACAAAATGAGTGATTACAAAAGGCCTACCTGGGATGAATATTTTATGGAAGTTGCTCGCACCATCGCCAAACGAGCCACATGTGACCGTGGGCGAAGTGGCTGTGTCATAGCCCGAGATAAACAGATACTGGTAACGGGATATGTCGGCTCACCTGTGGGATTTCCTCATTGCGACGATGTTGGACATCAGATGAAAAAAGTTATTCATGAAGATGGAACGATAACCCAGCATTGTGTTCGCACCGTACATGCAGAACAAAACGCTATTTGTCAGGCGGCAAAATTAGGGATTAGCATTCAAGGAGGAACTCTGTATTGTAAGATGACACCCTGTCGCACCTGTGCCATGTTAATAATCAATTGTGGGATAGTCCGTGTTGTCTGTGAAAAACGATATCACGCAGGAAGTGAATCAGAAGAAATGTTTCGTCAGGCAGGAATCCAACTCGAATATGTCTATCCTGATGAAACTGAAACTTACGAAAAGCAATAGAAACAGTAGAAAATTATTTTTCAAACAACTATTACATTTAATTATATTATTCTATTTTCAATTATTTTGTCTTACATTTTCTTTACTACAGATATAACACCTATAGATATACATTGCTGCCCAGCTGATTCATCAAATTTCCTTGCTACTGCCTTTATTTCTATTATCTTTACCTCCTACATCTATTCTTCAATTCTATTTGTATAGTTTTTTAAGGGTTCGATTTATAATAATTATCATATTAAGTTGGATTTTTATTGAATGAATTTGTTGGAGTATATATAATAAATTCAGATATATGAAAGTCAAGATTTTTTATAGATGAGAGATTAAATAATTATTTAGAGAAAGAAAATGTAATCCTATGAGAACATCTTTTATGAAAAAAATAGCAAAATTAGGGATTATTATACTATTTGCTTTTCCATTTTCTTTGTGGTCTGATGCTATACCTTTATTAACCATTGAACAGGTTCAAAAAATAGGAATTGACCCGGATTATCCCCTCGATGGAAATTATATCCTTATGCAGGATATTGATGCATTTCAAACAAGATATTGGAATAACGGCAGAGGTTTCCGTCCTATCGGTTTAAGAGAGTTTACAGGAGTCACAGGTTGGGTAAGGAGTAAGTTTGACTACAAATATCAACCATTTGAAGGGGTGTTTGATGGGAATGGTCACAAAATTGTGAATTTATATATGAATAATTTAATTGGGAAGGGAGTTCTTCCGTCTACAAAGAGGGAGTTTGAAAGTTTAATATCCAAATTATATCCATTAGGCTTATTCTATGAAATTAGCCAAAGAGGCTGTGTTAAAAATTTGATATTAGAAAATATCTATATTTATGGATGCTTTTGTGATATATGTGTGGTAACCCGTTTTAATTTTGGCAAGATAGAAAATGTTCATGTATGGGGGGAATTAGATGGCTCGGGTAATTTTCAAAATACTTGTGGCTTGGCTGTGCAAAATTTTGGTGAAATAAGAAACTGTTCTGTCACATGTGAAAAATTCTACGTATATAACTTAGGGGGATTGGTGCATTCTAACAAAGGTCTCATTGAGCATAGTTTTTTTTCGGGGTGTATCTTTGGTACATACGGAGGTGGATATATAGAAGGGATGGGCGGATTGGTATCTGTTAACAACGATAAAGGAATAATAAAAGATTGCTTTTCTGATGTTCAGATAAGGGGAGGAAGTGTTTTAGGTGGTTTGGTTGGAAAAAACTTTGGGACTATTTCCAGGTCATATTCCGTTGTTAATGCCTGGGGAGAACAATCTGTTGGCGGTTTGATTGGCATTAATTTGGGCGAGGTAAAGGAATGTTTTGCAACAGGCGAAGTGCGGGGAATGACTAAAATAGGAGGTTTAGCAGGTGAAAATACAAAAGCGATCTTTGCAAATGAAAATAAAAATCAGGTTGAAACTTACGGTATTTTAGAAGATTGCTTTTTTACAGGTGATGTGAAAGGAAATGATGTTATTGGAGGGTTAGTCGGAGTTAATGATACTTCTGTTTGTAATTGCTATTGTATTGGGGTATTAACAAAAAGAGAATATATCAAAATATTAAATGGTGAACTTGTAGGGAATAATAAAGGTAATGTAGAAAATTGTGTTTGGGAGTTAAATAGTTCAGGGTTTATCTTGCCCTCTACGGGCGTAGGAAAATCCCCATTGGAGATGAAAGAGAAATGCACTTTTGTATCTTTGGGATGGGATTTTGAAAAGATTTGGAAAATAGAAGAAGGAAATACCTATCCTTATTTTACCTGGTTAGAGAACTATCCCAATTTTCTTTATATTCCTTAACTTAAAAATTTTTCAGATATAGATAACGCATAGCATTTATTCCATAAATCTATTACTTATGTCCTATAACTTTTCGATTTTAATAACAAGAAATCTAATGAATATTTAAAAATTTATTACCTTTTGTAAATTATCTGCTTTTATTTTCACGGGCAGATTTGCTAACTTCGGCAAGGGTATCTACGAGATAATCGAGTGCTTCATGGGTCAAACGGGGATGAACGGGCAAGGTTATTAATGTCTGTGCCAATTCTTCAGCGACGGGGAATTGTCCTCGTTTAAAGCCTCGTTTTTGGAAAGCCGTGCTCCAGTGTAATGGGATATAGTGAATGCCTAATTTGATGTTATATTTTTCTTTCATGACCCATAATAAATCTTCTTTGGACATTCCAAATTCTTCAGGGATAATTCGAATGGGGTATAAATGAAATACATGTTTACAGTTAGGAGGAACTTTGGGTGTAATAATTCCAGGAATTGTTTTTAGTGCCTGTGTTAGATATTCTGCATTTTCCTGTCGTTTTTTGTTCAGTGTATCTAACTTTTTCAGTTGTATAATCCCTACTCCTGCTTGAATATCGGTCATTCGGAAATTGTAAGCACAGTCATCAAAATCCTGCCACCAGAATTTTTTACCCTTGGGGAATTTGGTTTCATCGAGCAAACAATATTTTGTAGTAGGGGCGTAAACTCGTGTAGCATGGGAACGATATAAAGAGACGCGTTCAAACAATTCGGGGTCTGATGTTGTAACCATCCCTCCTTCACCTAAGGTAGAGATATTCTTTTGTTCATGGAAACTGAAACAGCCCAGAGCCCCGATATTCCCTGTCTTCTTTCCTTTATATTCAGCCCCGATTGCATGACAGGCATCTTCTACTATGGAAAAGTTGTATTTTTTAGCCAGTTGAAGTAAGGGGTCCATATCCACAGGTAAACCATACAAATGAACCGGTGCTATTACTTTTGTATTTTCTGTCAGTTTTTCTTCCACTTTTGAAATATCCATGTTATAAGTTTCAATATCCACATCCACAAAGTCCACTTCCGCACCTAAAGTAGCAGCCGAAGCAGGAGTAGCAATCCATGTAATCGGTGTTGTAAGCACGCGCACGCCCGGACGCACACCTAAGGCTAACATGGATAAGAAAAAGGCTGCGGTTCCATTGGAGACTGTGCGAGCATACTTGCAACCCATATACTTCGCAAATTCTTTCTCAAACTCTAAGCAATACTCACTACAAGTAGGTGCCTTTTCACGGAGAATACGCAACACCATTTCTTCCTCTTCAGTCCCATACACAGTCCCAAAACGAATTTCCAAATCATAAGGTGCCATTGTTTTATCCTTTCGTTGTAAAATTTTTAACAAGTCTTATTCCATCTGCAATACCATAAAAAGGAGTTCTTAATATAGATTTTGCAAGGGCATTAGATAATGAAGCATCTTTAGGACGCGGAGCCCTTAAAGAATCAGTAATAATATATGGATGAATTAATGTTTCGTCCCAATTCATTTCGCGTGCGATAATCTTTGCCATATTGTATCGAGAACTTCTTTCATTTCCCGCTAAATGTATAACCCCTTCAAATGTGTTTTGAGCCAATTCAATCAAAGCCTTACCTACAGTAATAACATCAATAGGAGTTCTAAACTCATCTTCTGGCATAGGAACCGATTTTCCTTCCTCTATTCTTTTTTGCATTCGAGCCAAAAACGAGTTGCCTACACCCAATATAGGAAAACCCATTACCAGCGACAATCTTGCAATAACCCATGAGGTTTTTGCTTGTGATACATCATTTTCTGCCTGAACCTTTGTTTTTGCATAGTGGTTCAACGGTAACGGCACATCGTTTTCTGTATACATTCCTTTTTTGCCATCAAATACTGTATCTGTAGAACAATAAATAAAACGGCAGGACAATTTTTCCGCAGATTTTAATAAAGCGCGGGTTAAACCTACATTTACTTCCCATGCAAAATCTGGCTGCTTTTCACATTCATCAACATCCGCCATAGCAGATGTGTGTATGATTACATTCGGTTGAATTCTTAAAATGATATCTGCCCAGGTCTCTTTATCATCTGTTGCAACTTTTATCCATTGAATATGTTCAGGTAACGCCTCAGGTTTATCCTGTCTCGAAAGTGCATATGCTTCTATTTCATGTGGTATCTGGCGTAAAATACTTCCAGCAACGAAACCACTTCCACCTGTAATAATAAGCTTCATATCATTTTTCCCTATGTTTTACTGTTTTTACTTCATGCAGATGAGGTAAATCGGAATTCTTGCATATTCTGGATTTGTTTTACAAATGGTTCAATTTCCGTTTTTACTAATGGTGCTATGGCTATTGCAGGTTTATAGGCTCCAAATTGAGAACGGAGCAAACCAATATGGTAAGCGTTATCCTTTTTATCAATAGTTGCATTTCTTACCTGAAATTCAACACCTGTTTCCTTTACTAAATAAGTAACCAAACCATTTCCTTCAGCAATAGATTTTACAACGAACCGAGAATTTGTAGTTGTAGAGATTGGCAGCTCTACAAACTCACCTGCCTTTAGTATTCCATTATGCGAATAAGTATTACCCCCGATGATAACCCCGGGATTTTTTGTAAACAGTTCCGCTTTGTCCATTTTTATTTGTAATTGTTCCACCCTCACACCTTCCCCGGTATTTCGAAAGACACTTTCTGCAGAAATGAGTAATTGTAAATCGCTGTTTTCGTTTGTATGAACTGTCTCTACATTTGGGAATTCTGGAACCTCAAATTTTGAAAAAACATTATTGTATCCTTTCTCAAGCAAAGATATATCCTCTTGCTTTTCCAGTAATAATGTTCCATTACTTTGACAAATCCTCCAAACAATATATACCTCCGTGCCTGCGGAATGAGCATAGGCTCGCAAATGTGCTATATATTTTTCTTTTGGGGCTGTGGGATAATATGCAAATTGAGCGTCACCTCTCCGTGGGGTCATAACCCCGGCAGAACCGTTTCCTAACGAAAGGAGTAATCCCGGATTGTCCCATTGCCATTGAATTTCCTTTTTGTTCCCATACGGAATGACATCTATAGCCGGCAACATTTTCCCTCCCGAAGGGCGTTCTCCATAAGCAGTCAGGTTTGAATTCTCATTAAACCACACATCATCAACACCCATAAAAAATACCTGTGTTTGAACATCCTTCCCGATATAATGCCTATACACTGGCGTTTTTTGTCCATTACGGCTTAACCCAACCCCATAAGCAATAGAAGGTAATTTATTAATATCATAAGAAGTAGAGGTAGGAATAGAACCATTTAAGTGTTGATACTTTGTATCTATCTCATCAAAAAATTTTTTATCGGAACTACTCCATGCTCGGATATGAATACCTTCTCTATTTATTTCAAAGTAGATACCTCCAATGCGTTCGCCTCCAAAAGCCTCCTGAGGAGGGAAACCTCCAAATCTTCCATTTGATACAAACCATTTCTGCCAGCGAGGTGTAATTTCCCAAGTATGGTTATGTCCGTGCATCCAGAGGATAACCTGCGGATTATCACGAAGCAATGATATAATCTCTTCAGAATTGGCAACCATACGGTAACCAGTATCATCACCTGGGCATGTTGTCCCTTTGAGGGCATTATGACTGAGGATTAGGGTTGTCTCATCCTTATGGGCTTTCAAGTCTAATCGAACCCATTCCAGGGCTTCCTGAGAGACATAATTTGCACTCATCATTTGAGGTAAAGATATGAAATGAATTCCTCTCAAACTAAAGCTGTAATAAGGTCTGCATGGTAAACTACCCATGTGTGCCGAACGCAATTCCCTGTTCTCGCGGTTATTGTGCGAGATTTCGTGATTACCCGGGACATAAAAAAGAGGCACGGCACCACAACCTTCTGAAATGACCTGCACCCATTCCGCAAGATTTTCTTCTTTTGCTGTATTATGATGGGCATCTCCTGTGTCAATAACCAGATTTAAATCGGGGAAAGCACTTAATATATTTTGTAGATTTTCCTTTAATATTTCTACAGATGGTTGTTTAGGATTATTCCAACCCAAATGAGCATCCGAAATAATAAAGCCTTTAAGACTTCCCGTATCTATTCTGGGTTCCGTATCCGTATAAGTGGAGCGGATAAAAGATAACGGACCCATCGAAGCCAGAATACATGTGGTAGAAAGAAAATCACGCCTTGTTAAAAATGTCTTTTCCATTATAAAAATCCTTCAAACTATTTGCAGGGTTTATTTTTTTATTAAATTAAACCCCTTAAAAACATATTTGTTGCTATTACCTACAATATATCTCAATTGCGTGTCCACACAGTCAGGTTTTTTAAATCTCTTGGCTTTTCAGGTAATAAGGTAATTGCCAAAACATAAGCGATAACAAAGATAAGGATATTTCCTGTTAGACCTGCATAATAAGTATCCATCGGTTGTGCAAGAAACTTACTTAAACTTTCGGATAACCCCCAATTTAAGAATAAGTCTTTTGTAATAATCTTTAACTCTATCAAACTAATATAAGTAGAAAACAAAACGGTAAAAATAATACCGACAAATACAGCCCTTCCATCTCCTCGTTTGGTCATGAAACCTAACACATATAGCCCCAAAAGCCCTCCACCTGTGATGGATGCAAGTTTTGTTGCGGTATCCTGTAGCGTTTTGCTTTCCGCTATTAAAAGGAGAAAAGCACCTCCAATCATAATTAAAGAACTAATAATGGATATGGCTTTTGCTGCCCATACATAATGTTGGTCAGAATGCCCCTTTACCAAGTGCCGTTTGTATATGTCCACGATACTTACGGCTGAAATAGCATTAATACTGGAAGACAACGAAGACATCGCCGCTGCGAGAACCCCTGCAATTACCAATCCTGATAGTCCTGTTGGTAACACCTTAATTACGAAATAAGGCAAAATCTGTTCAGCCTTTAATTGTCCTGTGAGCATTGCTTGAGCCTGTGGGTCGGGGAAAATTTTATAATATACATATAAACTTGTCCCTAAAAACATAAAAAAGCCCCAGGTCGGGACACTACACAGACAGCATATCCATATAGCACTGAAAGCATCTTTTTCACTCTTCGTTGCGACATATTTTTGTATTACATTCTGATTGCTGCTATATTCCGTTAACCATTGGGCAACTCCCATAATAAGGAGCATAAGTATTGTTTTCTCTGTGAGAGAAAAACCCCATTTTGCAGGTTCCAAAGCACCCGTAGCCGGATTTAAATCTCCTAACATAAATTTTCCGTCTGCCATGGCTTCACGGATAACAGTGCTTAATCCTCCGGGAATGCTATATAAAACCATTCCCAAACACACAAAACCACCTGCCCATAATAGAAATGATTGAATAAAATCCGTCCATATAACCGCTTCAATACCACCCAATACAGTGTAAAACGAGGTAACCACTCCACCAATAAGAACACATAAATACGGATTTAAGTGTGTCATCTCATAGACAAGTAAACTTACAAGATACAGAATTAGACTAATTCGAATTAGTTGCCCAATAACGAAAGCCGTTGCCGCATAAGCACGGGTACCGGGTCCAAACCGTCCTTCAAGATATTCGAAGGCTGATACAATTCCTGCTTTGCGGTAAAAGGGCAAGAATATCAAACTGGCTAAATACACACCCACCGGAAGCATGAGGCACAATAAAAAGCGTAAATAGGCTGTTTTATAGGCATCCGCCGGATAGGCTACGAAAGTAATAGAACTAATACTTGTAGCGAACATAGACAAACCAATAAGCCAGCCAGGATAAGACCTACCTCCAAGAAAATAGCCCTCCGTACTTTTACCACGATGAGCGAAAAGAGGACCCATTCCCGCCATAGCCAAAAAGTATACGACCAATACAATCCAATCAATCAAAGTAAACTGAGACATGAATATCTCCTCACAAAATTTGCAATTAATATTTAATAGCCTAAAAATAATTTACGGAGAATATATAATTACTCTACATAGTTTTAAATATCTAAGGCAAATAAGGACACAATATTATTGTCTAAAATTACAATTTACCAATAGAGATACACAAGCAAGAATGTCTATGCTACCATATCATTTATCTTATTGGTATGAATTATGAAATAGAGCCAATAAATATGCAAAAATAAAAGAGCAAAAAAAGAATAATAAATCCAATGGAGAACAATCTTTATGGTTAAGACAAGTTTTTTTCTGATTATGGCTACCCTTTTAACTCAAACAATAATCTGGGCAGATAATAGTTCTTTTTTCCCAAAGGGTGAACTGGAAAAGCGTATTTTATGGGTGCAGGACCGATTTGATTTTGTTCAAGACCCCGCATTTACAGATGCCTTTATATTACAGGATGTTCGACTGGACCCTGCCTGTCCCCGTCGTTTTCAGGAATTTAGTGGAGATATCTCCGGAAGATTTTTAGAAGCCATCTCGGTAGAACCACGAAACAACTATTATAAAGTATGGGCAGACCGTATCGCTCATGAAATTCTTCTATGTCAAAGAGAAGATGGGCGATTTGGTTATCCAGAACTTGTTTTTACTAAGGACCAGATAGGTCGAGAACACATGGCTTTACTCTGGGGTAATGGTAGACTTCTTGTCGGATTAGTAAGTTACTATCAGGAGAAAAAGGACCCTGTTATATTAGACACATGCAAAAAGATGGGCGATTTCTTCATTAAAATCTTTGATGAATGTTCCCAGCCAGAAGTTATCCAGCGATTGGTTCATCAGGCTGCCAATGGTTTTATCTGTTTTACCCAATGGAGTGAAGGTCTTGAATTGTTAGCCCGTGCTTCCGGAGAGACAAAATATCGTGAAATCGCAACGAAAATGGAGCCCTTATTACAAGACCCGTTAAAACAACATTCCCATGGTTATATTACCACCTTACGCGGAGACATGTTAATATGGGAAACAACCCACGATGCAGGCATTCTTGCAAGAAATGAAAAACGATTTGCACAATTAGTTGAAGAAGGATGGATACAAACCAACGGTGGCGTTGCAGAATATTTCGATAAAACTTACCCACGGGACGAAGGCTGTTCTGAAGCAGACTTCTTCCGTTGGTGCTTACAATTGTGGAGAGCCACCGATAATGAAAAATATTTAGAATATGCGGAACGCTGTCTTTTCAATAGTCTCTTTGCCAATCAATTCGAGACAGGCGATTTTGGACATCATACCTTTGATGGTTGGGGCTATGTATCTTCACCGGGTCCCGGTCGTGCCTGGTGGTGTTGCTCTATGCATGGATTGCGGGCCATGCATGACCTAAAGCAATATGTGGTCAATAGTCCTGCTCCTGGGAAAATACGAATTAACTTTTTCCTCAGTGGTGAATACTATGCGGAAAATCTCGCTATTAAAACACACCGCACAGGTGGACAGGGTGGCACTTTTAATTATCATATTGATTGGCTCACCGTGTCTGAAAATGAATGTACACTTGTTATTCGTCATCCGTCCTGGGCAGAAACTATAGAAGTTATCATTAACGAAAAGCCTGAATTAACCAGTTCCGACCCGGGTGCCATATCTATAAAGCGCGTGTGGGCAAAAGGAGATAGAATTACCTTAAAAATTCAGCCTAAAGTAAAGATATTAAATTCTGAAAATAAAGAGATTACAATAGACCAGTTATCAACACCCCAAAAGGTAGCCTTGTTTATTGGACCATGGCTTGTAGGTGTCAATGCTATGGAAAATCCCATGTTTCATGGAGAGCCTTATTCTGATAATATTATCTTTTTGCCAGCAACGGTTCAAGAACTAAAACAACAAATTCATTTCGATGATGAAATCCGTTCCCCATTACAATCCGGTCCGCGTTTTACTTTGCCCTATCGACACTCAGGATTTTCCGAGTTATGCAAAGTGACTTTGACCCCCATTTCTGAACGCAGTCGTAACATAGAATCTACTTATTCATTTTGGTTTATTGCCAAAGTGGAACAATAGGATAGAATACTTTTTTTGTAAGTCGAAATGGAAATATTTTGTTCTAAAATGTTATGCTTTTTAGATATTTTATAGTTGTTTCGGAAATTAAGTAAAAACTAAAAATAATAAGGAGTGCAATCTATGTCAAAATTAGCGATTTTTGGTGGTAAACCTGTTCGTTCGAAAAATCAGAAATTGGCAACCTGGCCTATCAGTGACAAAAAAGATGCAGAACTGGTAAAGAAAATAACACTTTCTAATCGGTGGTCTTTTGACGGTGAATATGAATGGAAATTTGCGGAAGCATTTACCAAATATCAAGGTGCCAATTATGGCCTTTGTTGTGCTAACGGAACCGTGGGCATCCAATTAGCACTGGAAGCATTAGGTATCGGTGCCTACGATGAAGTAATCGTTCCGGGAATGACCTGGCAGGCCACTGCGGCGGCGTGTTTAGATGTTAATGCTGTACCTGTATTAACTGATATTGAACCTGATTCATGGTGTCTGGATTTGGACGCACTCGAGGCCAACATAACACCAAAAACAAAAGCCGTTATTGTGGTTCATCTCTATGGGTCAACAACAGATTTAGACCGTTTGCAGAAAATTTGCAAAAAGCATAAATTGTTCCTGATTGAAGATTGTGCCCATCAGCATGGGACTTTCTGGAAAGGGAAAGGGGTCGGTTCTATTGGCGATGTGAGTTCATGGAGTTTTCAAGAATCGAAAGTGCTATCCTGCGGAGAAGGGGGTTTTAATATGTGTAAGACTAAAGATGTTTTCTATAAGATTTACAGTTTAAGAAATTGTGGAAGACCTTATCCTGCGTCTCCTGCTGTTTTTGGATTAAAGAAACCTGTGGGTATGGATAAAACTTTGCAATCAGGGAATTACCGCCTTACAGAATGGCAGGCTGCTATATTATTAGGAGGTCTATCACGATTGGATAAGCAAGTAAAATTCCGCGATGCAAATGCCATCTACTTAAATTCACTTCTTGCTAAAATACCAGGCATCAAGCCGATGATACGAAGACCACAAATTACCCAGCAAAGTTATTTCAATTTTGCATTCCGAATTGACACCGAAGAATTAAAGGTAACAAATGCCCAGTTCTGTGCGGCACTCAATGCGGAATTAAGCGTTGGAGATGCCTTTGAACCTCCGTATGAACCACTAAACGCCTGTGGGCTGTATAAACCTCTTACCAAAAAACGCCACAAATTAAATGATGAATACTGGAAAGCCATTGATCCCAAACGCTTCAAATTACCTGTATGCACAAATGCTCATACCCGCAGTGGTATTGTTGTTCACCATGTTATGCTGATGAATCCGCGTGCGGTGATGGACCAGGTAGCCGAAGCCGTGAAGAAGGTGGTGGATAATATTTCCGAAGTGCGTAAAATCCAAGCCGGCGGTGGAAGAAAATACAGACCATTAGCCGTGTAAACGAACAGGAAATATTGCAAAACGAATTTTTGTTTTATATATGAATTTACATGAGAAGGGAGTCCTTTTGTATGGAAAATGTTGTCATTTTAGGTGGTGGTCCTGCAGGTTGCACCGCAGGATTATATACAGCCCGTGCTAATTTAAACCCACTTGTGTTAGAGGGTGAACCCAGTGGAGAAATTCTGCCCGGCGGACAATTAATGACCACAACCGAAGTCGAAAACTTTCCAGGCTATCCCGAAGGAGTATCCGGGCAACAACTAATGGCAGACTTGAAAAAACAAGCAGAACGGTTCGGGGCACGATTTGAGTATAAAACAGCGACAGCAGTTGATTTGAATACATATCCCTTTATAGTATTTGCAGGTAATGAAAAAATAGAAACGAAATCTATTATTATTGCTACAGGTGCCAGTGCCCGATATTTAGGATTGCCTGCAGAACAGAAATTTCTTAATCGGGGTGTATCTGCATGTGCTACTTGTGATGGAGCGTTACCTCGTTTTCGAAACAAGCCCGTAGTTGTAGTAGGAGGTGGCGATAGTGCTATGGAGGAAGCCCTGTTCTTATCGCGATTTGCATCACAAGTGCATGTCGTCCATCGCAGAGATAAGTTCCGTGCCAGTAAAATTATGTCAGACCGTGTTCTTGCCCATCCGAAAATTATTGTAGAATGGAATTCCGTAGTCGAAGATATTTTAGGGAATGACAAGGATGGAGTTACAGGCGTCCTTTTGAAAAATGTGCAAACAGGAGAAATACGGGAAATCCCGTGTTCTGGTTATTTCTGTGCTATTGGACATAAGCCCAATACAGATTTATTCAAGGGCGTTCTCCATTTAGACGAACAGGGATATATCATTACAAAACCGAATAGAACCGCAACCAATATAGAAGGTATATTTGCATGCGGTGATGTTCAGGATTCCTATTATCGGCAGGCAATAACAGCCGCAGGTAGTGGTTGCATGGCGGCTATTGAAGCAACACGCTGGTTGGAATCGCAGGAGTAATTATGCCCCTGAACCAAAAAGTCCAGCAAGACGGAATAAAGCCTCGATAATGTTGATTATTTGCAATATAGCGTCGAGAACCAATAAAAAATCCATAAACTTCGTTCCTAAATTTGAGTTATATTTATTTAAATTATACCTTAAAAATTACAAATATGTTAAGATTTTATCAAATATTTTATTTTTTATTATTCTGATATAGCAAGGAATGTATCCAGAATAACAAAAATAAAATACAAAATATTCATCAGTGATTCAACTAAATAAACAATTAATGATTCAAATGTCATAGAGTTCTCCTGTTTTGATTCACTATAACACAATAACGAAATTCAGGATATAATTTCAATTTATGGGAAAGAAATTTGTTCGTTTCCGCTGTCATCATTGTGGTCATTGCTGTACCGATGTAATCTGTTGTCCTACTCCTTATGATATATGCCGTATTGTTCAGGCAACACATATTCCCCCAAAAAAGTTTTTGAGTTTCATCGAACCTGAAGAAATTCAGGGGGTTAATAAATCAGACCCAACCTGGTTAAAGATTGGCAATAAGAAATATTTAATGACCCTAAAAAGAACGAAGAAAGGTTGTTTCTTTCGAGATAGCAAAAAGGGAATTTGTAAGATATATGAGCATAGACCCTTATTGTGCCGATTATTTCCATTTAAATTAAGACAAACCCGAACTGGAAAAGTTCATTCTTTTTCATTACACAAGGATGTGGGTTGTCCCAAACATCGTGATGGGATTGTATATACAGACTATTTAGCGAAAATCTGGGAGGAGGAACAAAAACATCAAGAAGACTATCAAGACTTGGTTGCATTTTTTAATAACCCGAATAAAAAAGGAAAAAAGCCATTTGATTTTGTTGACCTGTTCGTAGTGATAATAAGTAATAAGAAAAAGAAAGTTTGTAAATTCAACAATCATCAAAAATAGGTTAAAAGGAGCCAAGATATGAAAACATTATTGATTAGTGCAGTGGTTTTAACAATGTTACTTTCTGCGAACTTGTATGCAGAACCATTAAAAATTTTATACCTGACTAAATCTTCAGGCTTTGAGCATAGCGTTGTGAAAAGAGAAGGTAACCAACTATCTTATTCCGAAAAAATCCTTGTGGAATTGGGAAATAAAAATGGTTGGCAGGTAGAATGCACAAAAGACGCTTCGAAAATCAATGCGGAAAATTTGAAGAATTACAATGTGGTCATATTTTATACTTCAGGCGATTTGAGACAAGCCGGCACCGATGGGCAAGCTCCTATGAAACCTGAAGGGGAACAAGAATTAATTCAATGGATACAAAACGGAGGAGGTTTTGTGGGCATTCATCCTGCGAATGATAGTTTTCATTCCGAAGGGGATAAAGTAAGTGAATATGTAAAAATGTTAGGTGGAGAGTTTTTAAAACATGGCAAACAATTCAAAGGGAAATTGGAAATTGTGAGCAAAGGGCATCCCGCTTTAGGAAACTTTCCTGATGGGTGGGAAACAGAAGAAGAATGGTATATTATGAAAAATTTTAATAAAGATACAATGCATGTACTTGTATTGCTAAATCCGGGAGCAGAACGGGAAAAGCAAGAAATATATAACATACCGAATTATCCAATTGTCTGGTGTTCTGTGAATGGTAAAGGGCGGGTAGTTTATAATGGCTTAGGACATCGAGAGGATGTATGGGATAGCAAAGAATATCAAGAATTGTTAAAAGCAAATATCCTCTGGGCGAGTGGTCAAGGAGAAACAAAAGCAGAACCTAATTTCCGTCAGGTCGTTCCAGAAAAATAAATCGCATTTTTATCAAACCTGCTGGACAGGATTGACATGTCTAACATAAAAAAACAGAGGGCGTATTATTCCTAATACGCCCTCTTTATTCTTAAAACTCTTTCAAGTCGTCATCATCTAAAGGTATTACCTGTTCCGGAGATACTACATCTGCATTATTAGTATGATGCGGTAACGCCGTAGGTGTTGTCTTTCTGCGTTCTCTCATGTCTTTTCCTTTAGAAGCAGACGGTGGTAAACCCTTACTCACCGTAGGTTTCCGAACAGGTTTTGTTGCCGGTAAAGCCACATTTTGTTTGACCTCACCTCCTTTTTTTTCTCCTTCCAATATACTACGCAAAACATCTACCATCCGATTTAATTCTTCTGCTTGAGCGGATAATTCTTCACTGGCTGCGGCTGCTTCTTCAGAATTTGCCGCATTCGACTGAATCACCTGATTCATCTGTCCTACGGCTTGATTAATCTGCTCAATACCTTGAGCCTGTTCATTACTTGCCGCTGTAACTTCACCAATCAGTGTTGCCACTTTTTCAACATTTTGTGTAATCTTTTCTAAAACATCAGCAACTTCCTGACTAACCTCTACACCTTCCTCAGCATGCTTCTGCGATTCTTCAATTAATTGAGCTGTTGTTTTTGCCGCTTCTGCACTGCGTTGGGCAAGTCTACGGACTTCTTCTGCGACAACGGCAAATCCTTTTCCTGCTTCACCAGCACGAGCCGCTTCAACGGCTGCATTCAAGGCAAGCAAATTTGTCTGGAAGGCAATCTCATCAATAGTCTTAATAATCTTTGCCGTTTCATCAGACGAAGTTTTTATTTGCTGTATAGCCTTTGACATCTTCACCATAATTTCGCGTCCATGTTCCGCAGCCTGCTGGGCTTCCATCGCGGTATTATTTGCCTGTCGGGCATTATCCGCATTTTGTTTGGTCATCGAAGACATTTCTTCCAGAGATGCAGAAGTTTCTTCCAGACTGGACGCCTGTTCTGTGGCTCCTTCTGCCATTGCCTGACTGGATGCAGCAACCTGACCCGATGCTTGATTTACCTGCTTGGAACCATCGGTTAGGTTTGTGATAACCGTATTTAATGGCTTTGTTATAGCCCATGTTACCAGCAAGGCAAGAATTATTCCCAAAATAATTCCCACTATGGAGAAAACTAAAACCATAAGACGAACCGAATTCATAATGGTTTGAGTATTCTGCTCAATGTCATTTGTAAACGTTGTAATCTGTTTTACAAGATTATCGGCACATACTATTAAGTTCTGTGTTGCTTTTCTATCTGTGAGTATCCCTTGATAAAATTTATCCCCTTGAGCCAGATAATCATTAAAATTCTTTTCTAATTCGGATACAATCGCCACCAATTCAGGAATATCCTGAACCATCTTTTTCCATTCCTCGAAGGATTGCTTTAAGGTCTGGGCTTGTTTCTGGAACCCCTCCCATTCTTTATCGCCCTGATAAGCCCTTAAATAAAGTGCGGTTACACGCAGTAAGAAATAGGGTTCTATAATCTTCTGGTCTAATCCCATTTGAATTTCAGACCATTTCTGATAACTTGCAAGGTCCTGATTACTTAATGCCTTAGTTAATGCAGGTTTTATTACCTGTTCACCGGCTTTACCGATACCTTCTGTTATTTTCCACCCCAAATCTTTCCAGACAGAAAAGACATCATTCTTTTGTTTCATTGCGCTAACCAATTCTTCAAAGACTGTTAGGTAGTCACCTGCAAACTTTTGTGCTGTTTCCATTTGTTGATTCATCTCTGTGGAAATACCTTTTGTCTGCTGGAGCTGTTCTATCATCGAAACCAATTCTTTTTGTGCATCACGTACCTGCTCATCTACTGTCTTTTTATCTCCCTCCGCTACAAACGCCTGTCCCGTCTGGGCAAGATAGGAAAAATCTCTACGAAGTTTTCCTAATTTATCAACCTGTTTATACACTTCATGTGCCTGATTGGAAAGGGACATACTCCCGTAAATTTTACTCAATCCATACCATCCTGCACCGGAAACAAGAACCAAAATAAGGACGATAAGTCCAAAAGACAAAAAGAGCTTTGTTGAGAGACGAAGAGATTTTAACATAACATATTCCTTCTTAATTTAAGGTTCAAAATATTAGTGCATAATTTATTGAAAAAAAATGATATAGCAATATTATATAACATTTTAACAAAACAAATTTCTTTATATCAAAAAGTATTATTTTAACATACTTTTACTAAATAAATCATGTGTTAATAATATATTATATCATTATTATTAATATTTGGCATTTTAAATTATAGATAGCAAGTATCATACCATAAATTCACTTGTAGTATAAACACTTATGGTATAAAGACATAGAAAGGTAACAATCTTTTTATCCACCTTTTTTCTCTGGATTTATTCGCAGATAACTGTGAATTTTTAATACTGCGGCTTTATATCGTTGCTAATTTTATTAATACGAAGAGAATAATATAATGGTGATAGATTCGTAGAGTGCAGCGATGGCAAGAATACATCCCGTAACAACAATAGCGGAAATAATGACCTTAAAGCCATTATAAATTTTCTGTCGAAATTGCTTTCTTGTAAATACTGCGTTCCAGAAGTAATATGTCCACAGAACCACGGCAAATACCGCCAAAATATAGGCTTCTAACTCCAGAACAATGGTAATAGAATGGAAAGTAAGGCGAACTGCAGTTCCAGCCCATATTGGTGACATAGCATAACCTGCAAATGCAAAACTAATGAGACTTTTAAATACCCCTAACATAAAGGGAGGGATGGAGATTAAAAAAGTAAGTAAAAAGGTCTGAACCCAGAAATTATTATGAAATGTTGTTATAGCAGCACGGAGAATATCTCCCTGTTTATACGCTTCCCCGATATACTGCAAATCCCCTTCAGAGAAAACATGCGTAATATAATATATAATTAATCGATGTGTTTCGGGTTGATACAATGCTGTGAAAAGATTGATAAAGAAAACAGCATAAAAAAAGGTATTGATAAAACGGAATAGTTTGTCCCGTTGTTGTATTTCGCTAAATAAAGGTCCAATCACACGGGTTGGGGGATTTGCTAATCGCAGATAGAACATCCTGAAAATTTCTTTCAATGCAATACAAATTATTAAAAGGCTTATAGATATTCCGATGGAAAACAGGTCAGATGTTCGTGCCTGTAATCCAGAAATACCTTCTGTATAATCTATATCTTTCAAATGGCTGTTCATTTCTCCATCTAATTTTGAAAACAACGATTCGGCCTCTGGAAATGCGAACCCAGGAACAATCGTGCTGGGTATATTATTAAGATTTTCTGAAGATATAACATAAGCTCCTACGAATGGAGAAAAATCACGCGATAAAGTCCCTACAATATTATAAGTAGTATCTCCGATTTGAAAAGGCTCTGTGGGACTTAAGTCCCCGGCTAATGCTTCATACTTTCCGGGTTCAGGCAACCTACCTGAAGATAACATAGGCAAAAAATCATTAATGCTATCCATCCAGACAAAAACGGGATAAGTAAGCAAAGGAATATTTTCTCCCTTCCCAAGTTCTATCTGTTTCAATAGTTCTACAAAAAGTTCATTTTTAGGGTGTGGTACCTGTGCATCAGGAATAACAAGAAGCCTCTTAAAATTAGTTTTATCCGGAATTTTATTTAATATCTCTTTAACTATTTCATCATTCCAGACAATAATTCCGCGGGACCAGGGTTTCTTTTGAAAGTGTTTATCTTCCCAGTGTCCAATTAATACAAGACAAAGCATTCCCAAAAAAAACCAGCGAGATAGGATATCTACGCGCCGATACGATGGCTCTTGCCCTTTTTCAGGTTGAGGATTGGGAGAAGGTTGTGGATGATTATCCCCATCCACATTGGATTGAACTTCTTCCAGAAGGGGACTTTCCGTAGAGGACGGTTCTTTTTTTTCAACAGGTTGACCCTGTTCGAATAGGGGGTCCTGACTCATAGAATACTTTAATTATAAAGATGCTTGTTTAATATTGGGGAACAAACATTGCAAACTCTGATGAAACAAATCTGTAAAATATGCTTCACAGGAAGGTCCAAACCAACTCATTAGTCCTGTTTCATAATTTAATGGTTCCTTCCAGTAATATCGGTCTGGCGAAAGATAACCGCAATATGCAGCAGAAAAACTTGTAGTCCACAGGTCTATATCCATGGTTGACATGGATAATTTCCATGCCCGACTTATTTCACTACTAAAATCAAAAGGCAAGCCAATCATGAATATATCTCCAATTCTGCATGCCTGCAACCAGCCATAAGGAGGCACCCCCATAATTTTGCCCGCAAGAGGTGAAAGTCGCCATTTAGGGCTTACAGGACGAACTTGAAATGATGGCATATAAACCAAAAATGCAAAAGAAGCCACCTCTACCTGTTCTTTGAAAGTTAAGTTTTGTGAATTGTCAAGGACCAATTGCCCCAATTCGTTTCCCATAGCCAGCACTCGCGATTCCGCATCTGGAGCATTTGGAGCCTTAGGACCGCTGGAACCTAATGCCCCTCCTAAGTAAATAGCAGTTGTTTTAGGTTGATGCTCAATAAACTGCTGTAATGCACCCGGATATTCCGCACTAAACTCCATCATATCACCATCGTAGTTAGTTGGATGGGCTGAAAAACGAACAACATAACATTTGTTTCCGCTATTTTGCTCAATCAACATAAAATTCAAGTCTGTATCCACAGGTTCTTCTCGTGTTCTATTCCGAATATAATTACTTCCATCAACCTTACTTGAAGCTATCTTTGCAGGTTCCATTTTGTTATATGCGTTAATAATAGCTTCGGCAATATTCTTCGCAAGATGGTCTACAATTTTAGGATTATACTTACCGCCGGTAATTTTACCTGCAACGCCGGGTGCCCATGCCCCAGGACCACAATGCGTATGACTTGCCGTAAAATAAAGTTGTTCCGGTGTTAAATGTATTTTTTCCCCGACTTCTCGACGGACTTTTTCTGCAACATTTGGCGGGACAAGAAGTAAATCCGTGCCAATAATTACAACGGTATCCTGTCCATCACTTATTGCTATGGCTTTAGCGTATAGTTCATCATGAACCCCTGTAGAAGGTTTCCCTTTTCTGTCTGAATAACCACCCAACGGTGTTCCGATAGGGGGAGTGATAATTTGTGTAGCCCAGCCGGCTTTCAACGGTCCAGGAGTTTCAGAAAGATGAATATTTTTTGAAGCTTTCTTTAATTCAGTTAATGTCTTTTGATAATACTTAGCCGATTTAAAGTCTGTATTTCTGTAAACAGGCCATGGACCAATAATAAGCAGGAAAGCACCTACTAAAAGAATTATAAGAATGAGGATAGCTAATAATATCTTTTTAAGTTTTCTCATAAAAAAGCCTCCGGAGAGTTAATTTTATCTTTATCTTTTAAAACGAAAAATAATAAATATGAATTCCTGCATATTTATTATAAATTAATGAGAGTATTTTAACACATAATAGACTGCTTATGCGTTGTTAAGTTTCATTTAACAGATTGAATTCTTCAGGATATGTCTGACGAATTCTAAACTATCACCTGTGTTTATTCCCCTTTTAGAATTGTTTTCATGGTAGATTGAAGTAAAGGATTGCGGGTTGTCTCTTGTATCCATGTGGGTGATTGTTTGTAATAAAACCGTATTAATTCTTTACCCCAGTCTCCCTGTTTCATTAACCAGGAGCGAACATCATGGAAAAACTGTAATTCCTGAGAATTGGGTGTTAGCATGTATTTAAAGAAGCAAAACCTGTCGCAATCTGCCTTGGATTCACAATCCGTGCCGGGCTTTAAATAACAACGAATTAGAGGATAAAAATGTCGAAACGATGCAAAATAATCATAATTTCCGGAACGGTCTGTACAACTATGAGTTGGACCATTACTTAGCATACCTATCAATTTATACCCAAAATCCTGACAGAAAAGCCCCGAACCACTGGAACCCTGTGATGTAATTCCTTCTCTCCACAATACTTCAATAGTGTAATACCTTAAATTCATACATAAAGAATCCATACAGCTGTCCACTTCTGTTCTCTTAATATTTCCAATAGCTGCTTTTAAGGATGTTCCTTGCGGATGATGTGCCCCGTAAACCGACATACCTGAACTTAATTGTTCAGAACTCCAACCTGCATAAGCCCTGCCATATTCACCTATGGGTACTTCCTCTTTAAGTTTGATAAATTGTCCATCCAGACATAAACTTTCTGCAAGATTTTGCGCACCAAGAGTTCGTGGGCAGGCATTTTCATTGGGTTCTTCATAATCTTCGCAATTTGCAACACGGAAATCCCATATTACTTCAATATAGTCCCAGCGGATACCTGTTTCCTCAAAGCAATGATGTGCGGTGATAAAGTAGGGTTCTAATTCAGAAGTGTCGGGGACATTTAAAAGTGTTCCTGTGCAAAGGATAGTTCCGTTATTCACCGGTATATCTATTCTTCCCACAGCCGTTGTAATTTTCTGGTATTCCGTATTATCTACACATGGAACGGGCAAAGGACAGGGTAACGCCTTTGCTATATCTTTTGAAGAAATATAATAAAATTGGAAAGCAACAATCTTTAATTCAGGCAATGTATCTTTTTTTGTTTGCAAAACGAGGATAGCACTTTCCCCTGCAACGGAAGGTAGCCATGTCTCGGACAATACATCTTCTTTTTTCGGATAGGGACCATAAACAATAAATAGATTTGGAATAACCAGCCATATTTTATCATCTGCCGATAATTTTGAAGTATCAATTATAAGTCGTATTCCTTCTGCTTCTTCTACCCGAAACTCTCCTACGGCATAATAATTACCATCGGAATACAATTGAGGATTGTTAAAAACCAATCTCCCTTCAATATCCACTTTTTCCTCTACGGCTATACGCAATGGCTGTTTCCCTTCTGCTTCCTGCTTTAACAATGATTTTTTACCGGTCATACCTGTATAGGTATAGGTAGGATAGGGCTGAGATAGCAACATAGATACAGGCACACTTCCTATTTTAGCTTCCGCTCCCATATTCTTTTGTAGAGAACCTGGTACCGGTGGAAGAAATATTGTTTCTGCAGAATCACTCATCGCTGGAAATGAAGAACAAATTAGAAAAGAGCATGCAAATAAAAAAATACCAATATCCCTCTTTTTCATAGATGAATCCTTTTTATTTGATTTTTATGTTACTCTTATTAAATTGTATATGTATAATAAAACATTAAACAAATTTTAACCGAAACTATTTAAAAATGTTTATGAAAAATAGGCAAACAGAATGAATCAAACAAAACCGAAAAGCATTATCATATTAGGTCCTACGACTTCTGGAAAAACAAGTTTGGGAGTGAAAATTGCCCATACTTTTAATGGTGAGATATTATCCGCAGACTCCCGTCAGGTATATATCGGGCTGGACATAGGAACAGGAAAAGACCTCGAAGAATATTCCAGCGTTTCTCCACCTATTCCTTATCATTTAATTGACATTGTCCCAGTTACCTATGAGTTCAGTTTGTTTGATTACCTAAAATATTTTTCTCTTGCGTATGAGGAGGTAATATCAAAAAACAAATTGCCAATTATAGTGGGTGGCACAGGACTTTATCTTTTTGCTCTCATTGAAGGTTTTTCGCTTGCAAAGGCTCCTACTAATGAAGCATTGAGAACAGAATTATATCAATTGCCCATAGAAGAGTTACAGAAAAAATTGCTTGAACTAAAACCAAAACTACACAATACTACTGACTTGCTGAAAAAGGAACGACTTATACGAGCCATTGAAATAGCACTTGCAGAGAAAAATGGAGAAGAAACTATTACCGTCCCTCCCTTAAATGCGATTATTTTTTATATTCACTACGAACGAGAACAGTTAAAGATTAGAATCGGGGAACGCCTCAAACAAAGAATACAACAGGGTCTTATTGAGGAAGTGGAACGGTTAAGAAATGAAGGAATTTCTAACGAACGACTTTTCCAGTTAGGGCTTGAGTATCGTTATGTGCTTTTATATTTACAGGGAGAAATTAAAAATAAAAATGATATGTTCCAAAAATTACGGTCGGCTATCTGGGAATTCGCAAGGAAACAGGAAATATGGTTCCGTCGTTTGGAACGGAAAGGATATGAGATTTACCGAATAGAAGGCGGAAATTTTAATTTTGCTAAAAAAAAGATTAAAGAATTGTTATGAAAGAGAATATCATTGATTATTTAAACAAAAGGGCAACTCTCTCTCCTTGGCAATTGGATTTGTCAAACTGCGATAAAATAGAACAGGTTGTTGTTATCCCTGCTTATAATGAATTTCATAATATTCGAAATCTTCTTCATTCTCTTTCCCAAAATGATATATCTATCTGTGAAAAAACATTAGTTATAATTGTAGTAAATAATCGCAATGAAACGATAACCCCGCCTGAACATATAGAGAACAATCAAAACACTCTGGAACTGCTAAGAACTTATATGCATGAAAAAGAATTTCCTTTCCCCATGGGCATTGTTGATGCTTCTTCTCCGGGCTATGAATTTCCTGCGGAACACGGAGTAGGATTGGCTCGAAAAATTGGTCTGGATTGGGGACTTTATACTTTGTTTCAACAGGGAAAAACGGAAGGAGGACTTATCTGGCTGGATGCTGATTGCGAAGTATCCCAAAATTACCTGAATGAGTGGAACTATTTCTTCATGACGAATCCTTATTCAGCAGGTATTATGTATTCCGAACATCCTATAGAAAATACTTTGTACGGACAATGTATGCTTGCTTATGAAATCTTTCTTCGTTGCTATGAATTAGGTCTGCATTATGCCAATTCACCATATACTTTTTTACCCATTGGCTCAACGATTGGCGTTTCTGTCCCTCTTTATGTGAATTGTGGAGGTATGAATACACGGATAGCAGGCGAAGATTTCTATTTCTTGCAAAAGGTGGCACGCCTTGGGGAAATAAAAAGATTAACAACTGCAACGGTTTATCCTTCTGCACGACTTTCGGACCGTGTTCCTTTCGGGACGGGTGCTAAATTAAAACAATACTTAAACCAGCCGGAAACAAAATACCTTACATATCCGTTTGAATGTTTCGATATATTAAAAAAGTGGATACAGTGTATTGATAATCCAGAAGAAAATCCTGAATTTATGTTATTACAAGCAGAAAAAATTCATTCGGAATTAGCCCATTTCCTTGTTACCAATTACTGGATACAAAAAACAAAAAAGATATTCCAACAAAATCAAAATAAGAAATCACTACAATTCCATTTACATGAATGGTTCGATGGCTTAAAAACTCTTAAATTATTACATCATTTAAGAGACTTCGCTTATAAGCCGAAAAATCTGTTCCATACCCTTGAAAAGTTGGTAAAGCAACTTAACCTATCGGAATTTCAGGAGATAAATTTTGAAAATATAGAGGGGGATTTTGAAAGGCAAAAGATGATTTTGGATAAGTTAAGGAATATATGGCATTTATTAAAAAGCAGTGGGATTAACCACCATCTTGATAGTGATTAATCCCAACTAATATAGGAGGTATAGTAGGTATGTGAGGGTTGTTAGTTTGGGGTTATATCTATGCTTTGTTTATACAGCAGGAGGCACAACATTTGCAATTATCTCCACAGGAACAAGCTGTTTTCGCTTGCTTTTGACCTGTGCAATTACAGGCAGAACAGCATTTGCAATCACCACATTGGGCATTAGAACTTACATTCTTCTTTTCACAACTTTTTCCATCGCCAGAAGGTTTACTATCACATGCAGCTTTACCCGATTTTAAGTCTCCCGTGCTTTTACAACATTCTTTTGATGCGTCTTTTTTCTCTGCACACGACTTTTCCGTAGAACAACAACCCGATGTTGCCTTCATATAAGGACAACTTGATTTCTGTTCATTCTTCTGTTCTTCCGCAAAAGTAATTGAGGAAAGAACAATTGCCACTGCAAAAAACAGTACAAAAGTAGCAATTAGTTTTGCCTTAAATGGTTGATTTTGTTTACATCGAACTTGGGACTTCATAGTGTATTCTCCTTGTTTGTTTTTTATGTTTTCATTTTCAAAATAGAAACATACCTCAAATATTTTTTATTCCCTGTTTTATAGCTGTATTCTCCACATAATATTAATACAAGGAAAACCTATAAATGGATTTCATCCATTATTCCTTTTCTAACGACTAACTTACACAATACATTAATTTTATTCTCCCCACGAACACAATGATATATAGTTTTGAATAAAACGAAACAGTATTACTTACGATAATTAATAAATAAAAGCAACAAAAATTCAAATTTATAATAATAAGAAATAAAAAATTTTATTTATGAATGAGTATATAAATAAAAACAATTTATTAATATTATATTTTTATTAAAATAATATTGATTTATAATAAATTATATTCATATAATCATTTTGTAGGATATTCACATTATTTACTATAACTTTAAATAAGGAGATATTTTATGAAGAAAGGTTTTACTCTCATCGAACTGCTCGTCGTCATTGCAATCATTGGTATTCTTGCCGCAATCCTATTACCAGCCCTTGCTCGAGCAAGAGAAGCGGCACGCAGAAGTAGTTGCCAGAACAACCTAAAACAATGGGGATTGGTGTTTAAAATGTATTCGGGAGAATCAAAAGGCGAAAGGTTTCCCCGTATTTTAGTAAGAGATGGAACTCAGGCAATTTTTCGGGACTGCGATACTTCAAATCCTTCTTTATCCACTTACAGCGGTAGTTTATTTATTGCTATGGGACCAGACCCCACTACCATTTACCCGGAATACCTGACAGACCCTGCTATTTGTTTCTGTCCGTCTGATGCTCAGAGTAGTATTAAAGATGTTACGAATGATGAAACAGGAGAAAATACATTTGGTTGGCTATGCACTGATGCTAATTACGGTGCAGCCGCTGTTGACGAAAGCTATGCATATCTCGGTTGGGTAATTGACCGCGCAGAAACAACGGACAATCCGATTACTTTTCCAGCATTACCTCCGTTATTACCCAATCCTATTACCGGTCCAGCACAGTTAGTTCAATTAGCATTAAATGCCTTGGTCCCTGTATATACCAATCCATCTTCCTGGCCTGATTATGTAGACAAAGATATTCCCGTTAACGCCGGAAATGGCAATGGAGGTGGTTCTACTGTATATAGGCTAAGGGAAGGTATTGAGCGGTTTCTTATCACAGATATTAATAATCCAGCCGCATCAGCACAGGCTCAAAGTTCCGTCTGGATTATGTTTGACCATGTTGCGACGAATCCCGCAGGATTTAATCATATACCTGGCGGTTCGAATGTCTTATACTTAGACGGTCATGTTGAATTTATTCGTTATATTGCGGAAGACATCGCCAATCCTACGGGTGCAAGTAAAGCCCCTGTTAATGCAGGTGTAGCTCAGGTCGTTGGTATTTTCTTCTAATATGAAAAATATACAAAAGTAAAGAGTAGGGCGAATATAATTTATTCGCCCTACTATAATTACAAAGATTTTATTATTGGATTTATAGATTGTAAACCCTCTCTATTAAAGACATCTTAAATCTATTATTTTTCTTCCTCTCTTCTGTTTTAACTTTCTTGTTTATCCTATTTTTTTATGGGAACACAGATATTCTTTTTGAAATAACAAATTTATCTATTTAATGAAATAAGAATATCCATTCTTTTGTTTTATGTTTAACCTTAAATATAAAAATTATCAAGGAGAATGGTTATGGCTTTATTCTTTCGTCCTGCGTGCAATAATATACTCGAAACTGTCGGAAACACGCCTCTGGTTCGATTGAACAAAATTAGTAAAGACCTAAAACCGAAGATATATTTAAAAATTGAGTACTTTAATCCTGGAGGAAGTGTGAAGGACCGTATCGCTCTGGCAATGATTAAGGATGCGGAAGAAAAGGGACTGCTTAAACCCGGTGGAACTATTATTGAAGCAACAGCCGGGAATACAGGGCTGGGTCTGGCTCTTGTGGCAAGTGTGAAAGGGTATCGCTGTATTTGTGTTATGCCGGATAAGATGAGTTCGGATAAAGTTCGTTTATTGCGTGCTTATGGAGCGGAAGTCGTAATAACACCAACAAGTGTTCCACCCGATTCACCGCAAAGTTATAATGGTGTTGCAGACCGTTTAGCCCGCGAAATACCCGGGGCGTGGCGTCCCAACCAATTTCAGAATTTAGCCAATCCTGAAATGCACTATCGCACCACAGGACCTGAAATCTGGGAACAAACGGAAGGGAAAATCACGGCATTTGTGGCAGGTGCCGGCACAGGCGGAACTATTAGCGGGGTTGGAAAATATCTGAAAGAAAAAAAACCCAATGTGCGTATCATCGGTGCAGATATTGAAGGTTCTGTATTAAGTGGGGATTCTCCTAAATCATGGAAGGTAGAAGGTATTGGAGAAGATTTTGTTCCGCATACCTTGAACGCACATGTGGTTGATGAATGGATTCGCGTTAGCGATGCGGAGTCTTTTCATACAATTCGTCGTTTGGCTCGGGAAGAGGGGATAATGTTAGGGGGTTCAAGTGGAACTGCTATCTATGCAG
>Ga0116168_1000593_pt1 | contig 33839 bp, 41 predicted proteins | sample AD_UKC129_MetaG_FD_89795 | JGI IMG/M metagenome (GOLD analysis project Ga0116168, IMG submission 89795) | Active sludge microbial communities of municipal wastewater-treating anaerobic digesters from Canada - AD_UKC129_MetaG | ecosystem: Engineered > Bioreactor > Anaerobic > Digestate | place...
AACGTTTTATTACATCACTTGTTGGCATTAGTGTTGTTTCAGCTAATTCATTTCCTACAGGTTTACCATCACTTAACACTTTAAATGTTATTACTCTTATTCCACTTTCATAGGTTATTAATAATTTAACCCAAAATATGTCTAATCTTGCTGAACCACCACTTTTGTGTAGATTATGGTAAACCATTTGTATTTCAAGGTTTGCGGGGTCAAAATTATCAAGAAACGTTTGCCATGTACTTGAAGCGTCCCCACCAGTCCAAAGATTAGATGCACCACCAAATGTAATAGTTGTTTCACTGGTAGAATTTAAAGCTGTATTATTCCCTAAATTGTTACTATATTGTCCAGTATTATTCTTATTACGTAATCTAAGTACATTTACTATTATTCTATTAGCTGCTGATACTTTATATTTTATTTGTACTTGTATACCTTTTATTACATCTGTTCCAACAGTAAATGGGTTATTAAAAGTATTAATATATAATGTTTCAGCATACTGACCTTCACCCATAGTACTATAGATATAATAATCCCCAGCCTCTTCAAGTATATTACTTAAACTATATACCCAATCTGGTTTGTTTGAATCTGGTGTAACGTAAACATTACTACCAAAATATCCACCACTAGTAACAAATGGTTTAGTAGTCTGTTTATATTTAGCTTCAGTTTCAATCCCAGTAATATTAAACCCACTAACATTGGGTAAAATAATATCACCCATAGTAGCGTCAAAAACATCAGTTGTACCAGTATTAAAACATGAAGCATATAATCCATCCGAATCCCTAATATTAGAAAGATTATTCCAATTACTTGTACCACTAACACTTTCACCCGAACTATATTTAAACCCAATAACACCATATCCTTTAGGAATTACATTGTTTTCAGGTGGAAGATTAGGGTTAGGATCTGGATCATTTCGTGGAGGTGCAGGATCAGCTGTAACTACACTATAATGTACACGCATTTGTATACCATCAACAGCAACATTACTATAAGTAGTAACAGTACCAACACATCGTATAAACACACCAAAAGACGAAGATGTAACAATACTACGAGTTAAATTAGCACCCCATTTATCAGTATTACTACCATAATAACTCGTTTCATATGATTTACTATAAAGAATACTTTTAGCTTTATTTAAACCTATATCACTAATTTTAGATGTAGTACCATACCTTAACTTAACAGTATGATCTTTAGCCGTGCCACCATTTGTAGTCTTTTTTCTTACAATTTTCACCTCTACACCAGTTATAGTAGCATTAGACGGTATGCTACTAAAATCAAATCCATGTGCAACAAGATATGCAGTTTTACGATTAGTATTTATACCTTCACCACTGGGTAAGGTAGCACCCGAATTGTTGATACTTTTTATACGTTCTGGGTAAATCCATTCAGCACAATAATCTCCATATTTACTCCAAAAAGCTGAAGATGGTGATTTCCACCCTGTATTACCGTAAGTCACACCCATTAGAAATCACCTTTAATATGCTTGTATTTCAAAGAAACCATATGTACTAAGGTCTATTGTTATGTCTCCAAAGAAATTATATGTTTGTCCAAAGTCAAGTACTGTAAGGACATCACGGTTAGTATTATCACGGTATATTATACCATAACGAACATCACTAATTAAATCGGGAAATGTAATATTATTAGCCGTATATATTATTTTACCAGTTTGTGCTTCATTTTTTGTTATACCAGTTAAAGTTTTACTTGAATACCCAGCACAATTAACTACATGATTCCATATACTATCAGTGCTTGGTATACCATTAATTGTCTCTAAATTTACATTTGCTCCACTACGGAATAAGTCCATCTTATATGTTATAGCTCCATTGTTCGTAAGATTATCAACACTAAAAATTGTATTTAACTTTTTTAATACACTTTTGGGTACTTTAAATCCTCCTTCAATAAATGCCATATTTATCACTCCCACATTCTATTAAATACTTCTTTTGCGGTCTTCTCCATTACATTTTCAATATCACTAACACCATAAATATTACCACTAATAGTAATATTAATGTTAGCCTCTTTAGTAACATTAGATGGTGCTCCAGCGGCTTTCACTTTAGGGCTTGTCCAACCATATCCATGCTGGAATGCAGTAGTATCAAAGGTTTTACCTCCTACCACAGCCCAAACATGTCTATCATTACCCCAATAACCACGACCCATACTGGCACTAAGACCAAGTTTATTAGCCAACTCAATAAGAATTTGTGCACCATCATAACAATTAAACGCACCACGTGCAATAGCTTCAGCGTTACTAAACCTATCACCATAATAATATTCATAACGGGTACGACTAATAATATGTGACGCTACAGCCTCAAAAATCTTCAATTTATTACTAAAGAAATCTTTAACTTTAACAACATAACCATAAATATTCATGGGCAAATTCTTCATCTTGTTAAGAGTATAATTACTCCAATTTTCAACAATACCAGCATAACATGTACGTTCATCTTTACATTCTTTAGGATCAATTATACGTCTACCGCCAGCTACCGGTGAACCTGCGGGTAAACCATTATTACGTAATGAATTCAATATCCCTGAAGTCCAATTATCAACAAATCCACCAGCGGCTGTTTTATATAAACTATAAGAACCCCTATTCCCACCAGAACTACTAAAACCTGACGCCGTACCGAGACTACCACCTCCAAGGCTTCTGACAGCCTTACCACCAGCTCCAATCTTACCACCAGCACCACCAGCACCACCAGCACCACCAAACGGGTGTTTAACAAAATTAACAAACTCTTTAATTTTACTATAAAGTGGACTTAAACCATTATCCCATACAGCCGTTTTAACACGCTTAGCCCATCCACATTCAGCAACCATTTTATTCCATTTATCTTGTAACGAACTAAAAGCACTTTTAACATTACTAACCGCCGATTTAAGAGAATCAAATGGACTTTTAATGCGAGTAATAGCATCACGCACACGTGATAAAGCACCAGTAAATGGTGCTACAACACTACTAATACTATTAAATGCACTACGCAATGTAGGGAAACGATTCAATAAACCATCTAAAGCACCAGTAAATGGTGCTACAACACTACCAAAACTATTAAATGCACTACGCAATGCAGGGAAACGATCCAATAAACCATCAATAGCACCACTAATTTGACTAAAAATATCACCAACAACTGGCAAACCACTAAGACTTGTAGTTATTTGTTGAACAAACCCACCTGGTTGGGTTGTTTGATCCACTTTCTTTTCGGGTGTTGATTTATCCACCATTGCAGCACTTACTTTAGGTTTACCTTTAGCTGTAGTTGTAGTTTTTTTACCACCAAACAAACCACTAAGTATACCCCAATCAGATGGTTTAGTCGTAGCATTTATTTCTACATTACTTTTAGTTGGTTTACCACCAAACAAACCACTAAGTATACCCCAATCAGATGGTTTAGTCTTAGCATTTATTTCTACATTACTTTTAGTTGGTTTTTTACCAAAAATACCAGTTAAAACACTCCAACCATCTTTAGCTGTACCTTTAGGTGGTTTAAACATTTTATCAAGTTTAATTTGTGGAGTTTTAATTTTACCAAATCCAGTAGAAGGTATTGTGACTTTTTTAGATGTTTGTTTGTATGGACTTTTAATCTCAGTTAATTTAAATTTTTTAAATGGATTATCTTTTAAATATTTAGTCGGTGTACTGAAATATGCATGCCAAGCAAGTTTATCATCAATACCACGTTTAAGTTTACTACCTTGTAACTGAATCCATGCACTTGCTCTACCAAGCATTGAAGGATCAGTATGCATTCTCCATTGAAGTTCAGCTTGTGCATCATACTCTTTATTCGCTGAAGCAACCCACTTTTTACCTTCAGGTGTACTAAGTGCCCATATAGCAAATTTATCTCCTTTTTCAGCTCTTTTAAGTAATTGTGCGTTAAACCCAGCTTTTTTTGACATTTTAACATTGAAATACATTAAACCTTCCCGTTCTTGGGCTAAACCAGCATATAAACCACCATACATCATCCCCTGTGCTTCAGGAACATCAGCAAACGATACACCCGCTTTTTCATACATTTTTTTAATATTCTCAGTAGTTGTAACTTGACTTATAAGTTTTTCTCCTTGTATGATATTATGTTGTTCTCTAACTTCGTTTAATGCTTCCTCTGCTTCTTTAGCTTTCTGTGCCATTGTAGCTGCATTTTCATGTGCTTTAGCAACTCTATCATTCCAATAAGCCCACTCCTTAGTACCTTCCTTATATTTATTTCTAATTTTAATTAATTCTGATTCTTTCTGTTTCATTGCATCAGCGGCTTTACGGTAACTGGCAATTTTTTGTTCACCATTTTCTAACCAATCATAATATTCCTTCATTACTTGGGTCTGTGCCATCATTTGTCTACCAAAAAACACATACCAAACACCAGCTGCAGCTGCCGCAGCCGCCGCAGTCGCAAAAGCATATGGATGTGCAGTTATAACATTTAACAGTGCACTACCACCAGCTTTAAGTTTATCGAACACTCCACTTAATATACCACCAGCACCACTAAGTAAAGCCATTTTATTACGAGTTAAAAGTGCTTTAACACCAAACCCTTCAGTAGCTTTAGCTGCAAGTATTGCATTTTTTGTTTGTTTACTTGTAACATTAATATCTTTGATTTTCTCTAATCCATTAGCCTTTAATACTGCATTATTTTTAATTAATTCCTGTCGAGTAATACCGTTAATTTTATTAAATTCTTTATAACGTTTATTAATTAAATCCATTACACCATAAGTTTTAGCGTCAAGTAAAGGTATGTGTTTATAATCAGCCTTACCCATTTTACTTAAACGGTTAAATGCTTGAATCTCATTAATATTTCTAATTCTTGTACCAAATATTGGAGTGGCAAACTCCCTATTAAATTTAACATCACCTTTACCAAGAATTTTATTTTTATTTTTAATGTAATCCTCTAAAATCTTTCCTTGTTTTTCAGCCTGTCGCATTTCAATAGCGACTACACGGTCAAGATAACTACCAATATAACCAGCTTCAACTCCACGTGAAGATAAACCAAATGCACCAGCTTGTAACCAACTAATATTAGCGGCACTTGCAGCTGCAGCTTCCACATTCCTAAATGAACGCATACCACCAAGACCAGCTGCAGCCGCTTGTTTTTGTGAGAATGTTAAACGATCATACATAGCACTTAACTGGTTAACCATCATACCTTCCTGTGCCATTGTAGACGTAACATTTTCATGAACAGCAATACTATTACCACTAACAGCAATATTCTTACTTTGACTTGCAGTTAAAGCTTCAGTATTCCTTATTTGTTGACCAAGAACATTAGCATTTTCTTGTACAACAAAACGAAGATTATCTGCACCCTCATCTAAACGACTAAGTTTAGCCATCAATGCACTACCAGCAATGCGTGCCTCTAACATGCTCCAATACATTTTACCAAAAGCAAAAGCAACAATAAGTGCAACACCAGCTAACGCTTGCATAGGAGTACTAAGTTTTCTAAAGCCAGTTATAAGATCACCTGTAAATTTAGCAATCTTAACCATAGGTTTAGCAAGCATATTAAATGCTGGTACAACGACCATATCAATACAATTACTGAGTACCTGTAAAGCATCTTCAGTAGTAGTTATCTCAGTACGAAGATCACTCCATCCTTTCTGTTTACCTATAGCTGTTAACGCTTTAATAAGTGAATCAGTTGTACCAGTATACCCGTATTCTTCTAATTGTTTTTTACCTTGAACTCCAATTTCCTGTAAACGTTTAAACTGTCCATCAAATGCGTCAGCAATAGCAAGATATGCGTCTTCAGCTGTCCTACCATTTAATTGCATCATATTAATAAGGTCAGCCGTTAATGGTATAATATCTTTCATTTGTTTCTGTGTAAGATTATTAAGTTTACCTATTTGTGCTATTGTTGCACCAACTGCGTATTTACTAACTTTTGGGAATTGTGTAACAAATGCGTCTAATGATTTTTCAAAGTCTTTAAAGTTAGCACCATTCTTCATCGTTTTAAAGAATTTCTTCATTTGCTGATCTAATTTAACCGCTTGATATCTTGCATATATAAGATTATTTATAAATCCTCCAAGAACTATCCCAACCCCTATATCACGTATATTGGCAAATACATTACTTCTGAATGCTGATACTTGCATTGCATAGTTAAGCATTCTTTGGCTACGTGTAAGTGTCATAAACCGTTTATCGAGGTTTGCCATTCCACCAGTTGCAGCTTTATTCATTGCAGCGTTAAGTTGCATTAAACCTGCACGGGTGGCAGTTAAAAGATTGCTATATTGAGATTGTGTTATAAGACCGTCTTTAAATGCACCTTCAAGTTTTTTCATTAATGTTGTTGATTTAGCTGCACGTGGAGATAATTGATCAAGTAATGTTATTAATTCTTTACGAAATATAATTGGTAATTTTTGTTCAAATCGACGTCCAGTTAAACCTTTATTAACATTTCTTTGAATATAATTAATATACTTGTTTAGATCATTAACATAACGGTTTAGCATTGCCATTTGTGTTTTAGTGGCGGTAATATTATTTTTTATTTGCCCACCATACATGTTACTTATATCACGGACTAATTTACGGTGTTGTGAAACTTTTATAAGTCCAGCGTCAAGTGCCTTATTGGCTAACTCCATATCTTTAACTATTTGATGATTATCTGTCCTTAAACGTTTATTACTTTTGGACATTATAGTATAATTTTGTTGTATTCTGTTTGTTAATTCATTTAATTGTCGTTCGAACTTATTTTGTGCAGTGGCTTTATCCATTGCAGCAAAAAAGTTGACTATATTTTGTTTACCTTTTCTATCTAATTGGTTTGTTGCTTTAACAGTATTAGTTATATTTTTTTCTACACTTTTAGCAAATGTATCAACTTTAGTTTTCTTTACAGTATTACCTAAAGATCTAATATTATTATCAATAGTTTTAATATTTTTCCCTGAATCCCTAACAGATTTATCTAATTCCTTAAATCCACGATTAAGTTTATGGACATTAGACGTAATATTGGATGCATTATCACTTACTTTTTTAAAATTATTTTCTAAAGCTTTACTATTCTTTGTAACATCTTTAAATGCTTTATTAAGATTATTACTGGCTTTACCGATAGCATTCATTTTACGGTTAAGTTTATCTAATTCCCTATTAACCGCTTCAATATTACGTTTTAATTCTTTAACATTTTTATTAACAGCATTAAAACTACGATTAAGATTACTAAAACTAACCTTATTAATACCTTTGACTTGACTTTCAAACTTATTAAGTAAACGCATTAACCTACCCAAATCCTTAGCGGCATCATTAATATTAATTTCAAAAATCGCTGAAATACTACCAGCAAAAGCCATGAATACCCTCCATAAATTATTATTTTATACTTAACATGTTAATATAAGATGCAAATCGTTCAGCCCAAATTTGCATTATTTTTTCTTTATTCACTTTAAGACTATATTCTAAGAAATTATATACAGGTTTGTGTCCAGGGTAACGTTTAGGATGTTTCCAACCAGGATGTGTATGAACACGTTCAGCATACATTTGATTTTTATAAGTATCATAAGCAACATATCCAACAATAGCTTTAGCATAATACTTATCCCTATTAATATCATAATAAAATCCACTTTGTAGTGTACCACTCGCAATACGACCCCTATCACGTGGAGGATCAGCATTACGAGGAATATAATCTCTTGTAAGTTCATCAAAATATTCAGTACTATGATAAAGTATCCCATAAGTATAATGAGGTAACCATCCATAAAAACTTTTAGAAAATTTATAAACCTGACTATAATCCAGTTTAGCATTAATTTTAAACAATTTCAATCACCAATAATATCCATAACAAACTCAGCTGCACGTGGATCCTCAGGTGGCACATCATCATTTATAACAATTTTACCTTTATCTCCAGTACTTTTAGCTTTATTAAATTCCCGCTCTTCCTCCTTAATCAAATTCTGTTCCAATTCATATAAAATCCAAACATCATCATCATACATTTCAAAAAAATCACTATAACTAACAGCACCCTTAAAACGCTTCAAAAAGAAATAAAGAATTTCATGATACCACTCAATGGTAGGCTCAGAATTGAAAGGAAGTATCAACAAGATTCAATTGACTATTAATAGCCATATCAATTATACGTTTTTTTACTTCCTCTATCTCTGTTTTACTACGTTTTTGTTTATAATATGGTTGTAGTAAGTGTAGTGCCTGTGCAAGGTAATATTCATCCTGTTCAAGGTCAAATATTTCTTCAGGTTCAAAGGGTTCTATTAGTTCAGCAACCATTTCCCCTGTAGCCAGCATTACTTCCCGCTGATCTTTAGCTTTTTCAAGTTTTTTTACATATTCTTCCTCAAAATTTACAAGTTTACCAATCTTTACTTTTTTAAATTTTCTTTCTTTACCACCAAATACAAATTTATTCATACTTTTTCACCTCAAAATATCCATTAAAAAATGTAAAATATGATTAACCAAATACATTAATTTTCAATAAAAAAAATATAATGTATATGTAACTTATGGTGTTATATGTAAATCACTTAACTGACTAATACATGTTATGGTTACTATTGGGTCGGTTAGGTGTGTTGCACCTTTAAATTCGGCTTCAACTGTTTTAGTGTCATCACCAGATTCACTTTCAGTGAATTTAAGATTTGCTTTAGGTATATCAAATTGTAAAGTGTATTTATAGTCAGTTCCACTTACTGATTCTATTAATCCACCCTCATATTTAAACCTTAATGATTTTGTAAGGTTATTAGGTGACATGGTTGTACCAGTGAGTGAACCAGTAGCCCATAACCTTTCATATTCAGTTCCAGTATATCTCATTTTAAATGAACCTTCAACTGTTAACTCTTTTACGTCTTTAACCACTGAACCTATAGCTGTACCCGCACATATACTGGTGTCAATGTTATTTGATATTTTAATGTTACCTTCAGTCATACAGGGTATTTTATCAATTTCCTCGTTAACCCCACCAACTTCACCCATATATGCTGATAGTTGAGATGATTTAAAGGATGGTGGTGCATTAGATGGGAATGTAAGTGTTGGTTCGGTTTTACCATACTCTGGGAAGTCGGATATATATTTAATTTTAACTTCAGGTGGTTTCTCAGCATCCAGTGTGACTTCCAATTCATCAGCTATAGCATTTGGGAAACCACGTGCACCGATTGTTGAATAATTAAATCCATGTGTAATTGATACTTTTGGTAAATCATTATCGGTTGGTGTAAATATATATTCTTGTGTTTTTGTACCGTATGATTGTTTCTGGTATGTACCGAGTATATGGTACATGAAGTCCTCTAATCCTTGTTCTGGTCTTAACCTGTCAGTGAAAGATGGTGCAGCGAATCCTTTAGTTCTATCTTCACCGAGATATAATGACCTTGTCCCTGTATGTCCACGGTCTTCCTCGGTCTCTATTTCTATTCCACTTTCAAATTCACTAAATTTAATAAAAACTGTGGGTGTACAATAATTTTGGCTGCATTGTGTAGTTAATCCAGCGTAGTGTAAACTGTTTGGTGGTGTTGGCATCATTTATCACCTTTCTCTTTCTTTTTAACCACACTAACTACTTTATAGTTAGGTGTTAGTTCTAATCTTTTAATCATTTCAGTATTTTTATCATCTACTTCAAATTCAAACCCTTTAGTTATATCTGTACCGATGGGTATAATTCCCTCCAATTCAAGGGTTACATTTCTGTGTGGAACATTTCCAACATATTTAAATTTCAATTTTTACACCTCATAATTTATTCTAAATTTAACTATTGATACGTGTGCAAAGTGTTCATTATTTTTGTAAAGGAACATGTTTGTTATGTCGCTTGATACGAAGTTAAAATCTATAATTTTATCTGGTAATTTACCATTTTTTACTTCATTTGTGAATATTTTTATCATCATTTCTTCAAATTTATATAATGTTTCGTATGATTTGTCTTTTGGTTTTGGTGGTATATGTAATTTGAATGATATGTCACATTGTACAGTGGTTTTATCTATTGTTATGTTGATACTGTTTATTGTTTCTCGTTGTATTGATATTGCTGGTAGTTGAGTGGATTCATTTATGAATATGTCACTATTGTAGATTGGTATTCCTCTGAACTCATTGTTGGATTTTATTGTATCTTTGAAGTATGTTAGTATTTGTGGGTATATTGGGTCATTCATATATTACACCACTTATATCCACCTATTGGTTTAAGTTTACCTTTAGTGATAGTTACTCCATCGTTTATATAGGTTTCTATCCATGTATTGGCTTTATTTATTAATTCTTTAGTGTATTCTATGTCTCGGTTATTTGATAATTTATTTATGAGGGTTGATACAGTTATAAGGTATGCTGCATCAGTTAATTCTGTTGGGACATGATCTAACCCAATCATATTTTTTATGTATTGTTCAGCGTTACCGTAATGTAAATCTATTTCCTCTATTGTAATATTATAATCATCATTAAAAGCTACACATTTATATAATTCAAGTGTAGTGTAATTGGATGGGAATGATATTTTTACACTCCTTATATTAGATAATTCCCTGTTACGGTTATCGAGTTGTCCACTTAATTCAAAATTGATTTTTTGAACTTTATTTGCGGGTATGGCATTATTATATTCTACTTCCTTTTTGCTAATAGTGGCATTGAAACCTTCACAGAGATCAATAATGCATTTATCAAATTCAATATCAACTTTAAGGTCACATTCAATATATGAACGGTCATCAAGGTTAAGGGTAGGATAACAATTAATTATTATGTGATTATTATTTTCTATCTTTAAACCATTACTCATACTTGTATATGAATTAGTAAGAGTAGCGGATGGACTGATACGGTTAAGTATATTTTCATCAAACTTCAAAATGGGTATACGGTCTATAATAAAATCATCATAAAGGTCGAGAACACGGTTATAGTCAATCAACGCTGTATCCCCTGAAAAATGTAAAAAATAAAAATTTAAATTTCACAATTAGGCTGTGAAATTGTTACTGTACAATATTCTTTGTGGTGATGTTATACCTACACCGACGGATGCAAGCATTCGTATGGTGTATTCTTTAGGTACGTTCCATGATTCTGGTTCTTGTACTGTAACGTTTATTATTGGTGCGATGTGTTCCATTCCTGTTACAACGGATGGATTGTATGCACCGTCTTCTACACCGTAGTAGATGTTTCCGAGTGGTATGTTTTTATCGAATCCGAATAGTTCTCCATTGTTTTGGAACATAGAGGATCTCATGAATGTGGTGTCCATGTATTCGAATCCACGTGCATCCCATCCTTCAATTATTCTGTTCTGGGTTAGTATTTCATTAGCGTTTAGTTGTTTCCTTACGGCTGCAAGGTCTGATTTGGTCATTACGAGTGTGTCAAGTTCTTGTGAATAGTCATCAAGGTCGTAAGCTACTTGTAAGTCGAGTAATGCTTCATGGACGCTTGACTGTGTTCCTATGAGTTTTTTGGATAGTGATGGGTTATATATACCTTCGGATATTGCTTTTGCTTTTGCTGCGGTATATGTTATTTCTTCGATTTCTCTACCGAGTCCATAAGCAAGTTTTTTTATCTTATCAAGGAGTGTTCCAAGGACAACTCTCCTTTTAAGTAGGTTGTTTGATATGGTTAATCTGTAACCGAATTTGGTCACTGTCCCAGTTTCAGTTGAGTAACCTTCAAGTCTTATTTCCTCTAATTGTGCACCTTCAGCGAGTAGTCTTGGCTTGTGCTGTTGCCCGGCAGTTATTGCCTTTTCAGGATTACTGTCATCTTTTATCCATGTGAAGGTGTCATCATCTATACTTACAGGTTCAAAGAATGGTGTCATTCTAAGTCCTTTTAATGCATATTCAGATACAAGACCCTGTAAGTAGTCTCGATTAAACAATACTTCATTAATATCAAATTCCATTTATATCACCTTATTGGGTTGTGTACTCCTGTTTGCTTACACTTACGCAGTAAACATCTATGGATTTACCGCTATTACGCAGTAAACATCTATGTATTTACCACTATTTGCTGGGGCTTCATCTAATGCTTTGAATATTACACCCATTTCGGGTACTGTTGATGCTTTGTCGAAGGATGTACCATTCCATACGATGTAGTCGCCGACTGATACGGCTGTATTTGTGTCTGATAGTTTTAGGTGGTATATTTCTGTTGGTTCTATGAATACGATTGTTGCTTGTCTTTTTGGCATTCCACTGGCTGTTGGTGGTACGCCACGTGGGTCTGCAAGGACTACACCTATGAATTCGTTATCTGAGGCTTTAACTACTGTTCTGGGTGTACCAGGTTTGAATTTTACAGCGTCTCCTCTTTTTATTTCAGATGCGGATACGTATCCTACATCTGATCCTTTTGCTGATACTATTTCTGTTTTTGTGAATGTTCCTTCATCTAAGTAAAAGGCTAACCTTTTACTTCTATCCTGTGTATCAAAAAAGTCAGGCATTTTTATTCACCTCATTATTTTTTTGTCTTTTTAGGTCTTCCTCGTTTTGAGGTTGTTTTAGGTTTATCTTTATTTTCTTTTGCTTTTTTTGGTTTTGGTCTTACTATTATCTCGTAATCTTCAAATTCAGCTTTTATTTCACCGTCAATAAAACCGTAAAGTTTTATTAATTCTTTCTGTAAGTAGTCTACTATATCTAATGGCATTTTTATCACCTAAAAAAGAATAGAAAGAATGAACATGAAAGTATTACTCCCTCAATAATATTAACACTACCCATTACTACGTTAACCCATATTTCTTTTTAAACTCCTGATAATCAAATATATCACTGGATTCCTCTGATTCCTCTAATTCCTCAGATTCAACATCAACACTTAACCCTTTAGGTGGAGTTGAAATCTTAGATTCCTCCTTCATCTTATTATAAAGGATTTCAAGTTCATCAATTTCAAGTTTCATATAAACGTCCCGTAATGGATCAGATTCATCCTCCACCAATTTCTCTACAAATTTAAGTTTCTGTCCCTCTTTAAATGAATCATATTCTTTAATGATAGCGTCTTTATCCTTTAAATCCTTAATTAATTTATCACGCTCAGCATTAACCTCTTTAAGTTTATCATTCAATTCATCTAATTTTTTAAGTGCAGATTCATACTTAGCCTTTAATTCACCATATTCTTTAGCAATATCTTCACTCATACTATCACCTCTACTATTTTCAGTATTATATATAGTATCAAGAATAGTGATCGTAGACTTATCTCTAACCTCACCATCCGTAACAACTATACCATTAAGAACACCATCTTTCACAGTAAAAGTATTAAGATCAACAATATCATACTGCGTAGGGACAGCCTCAATACTAAAACCAACCTTTTTATCCTTTAAATCCTCAGGTAACAACATTTTAGCATACAATTTACCATTACGATATTCTAAACCTTTCACTTCACCAATTTCATCACCTCCATGATCATCCCACTCCAATTTAACATCCTTAGAGGACGCTAAACTTTCAAGGAACTCATCACTATAATAAAGATTACCATTATCATGCTTAAACAAACCCTTACTAACAACAGGTTTTTCTACTTCAAAATATTCCATAAACAAACACCTCCAACAAAAAAAGAATTATACATCAGGATACAGATCCTCATTACCCAGATCACGTTCCTGTTTATCCTTCTTTTTACGTATAGTCTCTAATTTAAGATTGTAGTTATATGCATTCATACCAGTTTTAGCCCAATCATCCGTTGAAATCTGTGCATTACCACTCTGATCAATTAAAATCTTACCCATATCTTTATCAATCTTATCTTCCCAATCATCACCATATATAGCCTTCAATTTATCCATATTAGACGCATACTCTTTAAAGTAAGTCCTAATGACCAATTCACTTGGTAACTCAGGATATAACGATTTAAGCCTAACACCAATCTCAGATAATGTCATTGCATCATCATTAATATTATCAACATATTCAAGGAATACATTACCAACGGCATCAGGATATTTAAGACTTAACTCATAATCAATAATCTCCTTATTAACAATACTGGTTATATATTCACGTATATATTTAATAACACCTTTATAACCTGTATCACTACTAATCTGTTCATGTGCAGTAGCTTTATTAGTACTATCACTGAAAAACTTACTTTCAGGTGTCAATAATGCCATAATAATAAGCCTATGAAGATACTGTAACGGAATAGTATATTCAGGAAGGAAAGAATTACCAATAACATTAGGACTAACACCATAAGGGTAAACAACAACATCCTTACGGTTAGTTTCAGCAAACCAGTCCATCACTTTATTAAGAAAACCATCATCAACATTACTACTATCCACATTCTCATTACCAATCTCAACACCAATAATAGAACCAGCCTTATGGGCAGACAAACGAATATAATTCATCAAACGAATAGTAGTATAAGCAAGATCAAGAACAGGATAAAGAATAGAACTACCATCCCCATTCTCATTATTCCAAACAGTATAAATAACTTCCTCAGGTTCAAAATGAACAGTCTCATAACCTTTATCTTCAGTTACAAGTTCTTCAAATTTACCACTACGCCAATTACTTGGCAATTTCTCAGACTTAATTAATTGTGCATAACCAAGAATATCATTAGTAATAGGATCACGTATAACTTTCCACCTATAATCTTCACCATCATTTAAAAGAAATTTTAATTTAAGTGTACCATCCTCAACATAGCGATTAACAAAACATGCACCATCAATAAGAGTACGTTTAAGGAGATTATCAATAAAATTACTTAAATCCCATTCTTTAATCTGTTCCTCTATATAATCCCTTGCTTCCTCATAACCATCATTACACTTAATAATAAATTCAGTGTTAGTATTAATAATAAGGTTATTTATAACAGCATTAATAACAGGTTCATTATGATAAGCATAACGATAATTCTTAATAGACCGTCTAATTTTAACTGGTAAAACTTCATCAAAATCCAAATAATCATTATCCTTACCATCTTCGAGTAAACCATAACTAACATTCAATGGAAACTTTTCAGGTGCATCCTCTATAACACCACTACTAATTCTGTTAAAAATCTTAAACCTATCAAAAAAACTCATACATAACCACCACTTGCATTTAATTTAACAAATTTCTGTAAATTATCCATACCTTTCTTTTCAAAATTACATAAAAAGTTATAACCCATACTTAAAGCGTCAACCTGGTCATCATGAGATGAACGATTAGGTATAAAACTCTCCATCTCATGGAATAATGCATCATTCCAAGGTGCAGTAAAGTAATGAATTAAACCCTTATCAATAGCAACAGCTAAAGGCATAGCACGTTCCTCTTTACTTCTACTTGGAAACATCCAATGTAAAGGAAACCCTGCAAGTACACGTTCAAAATAATTTTTCATAATTACTCCAGCACCACCCGGCTGTTGTTCAATAACAATATAAGTACCTACAGGATCATTAAATGCACATTTAAGTATTCTTTCTTCAACAGTTGACGGTTGACCCCTAAAACGTTGAATATCAGTAATATAAATTTTACCAGAAACCCCACGCTCTAAAAGTATGCCAACAGTATAATCAGGATCTTCAGTAGTATCAGCTGTAACAGCAATATCCCAAGCCCTACACCTTGCAATAACAGGTTCATCAATACTAACACAACGAATCATATTACGAGTATTAAACAATCCACCTTCACGTGGTTTAGGATCCTGCATATAAAGTGCATTCCACCAAAAATCACCAACATCATTTTTAATTTGAAGCATACGCCTCGTACTAAACCTTGATTCCCATATAGATTTACCATTTTCATCTAACGCTGGATATATAAGTTTATACCAGCGTTCATCATCATTTTCTTCATCTGCAATTTCTAAAACTTTACCGGTAAGATCATCTTCAGCCCAACGGGTCTGTATAAGGATTATTGCCCCATCAGGTTCAAGTCTTGTATAAGCTGTAGACCTGTACCAGTCCCATATTTTTGTTTTAATCGTTTTACTCATCGATTCTTCAGCGTTTTTTATAGGGTCATCTATTATGAGTACATCTGCACCTTTACCTGTTATTGAACCACCGACACCTGCAGTGTTCATTCCTCCAAGGTGTGGTGATTTAAGGTCCCATGAATCACGGGCTTTACTGAGAGTATCAAGTTCTATACCCCAATAATGTCCATATTCTTTTATAAGATCACGTGCTTTTTTACCAAAAGTTGCAGCAAATGAAGCTTCGTATGCTGCAAGTATAATACGATGATCTGGATTATTTATAAGATACCATGCTGGAAAGATATGACTGGTTGTTAATGATTTACCCATACGTGGAGGTAAATTAATTATTAACCGTTTAATTTCTCTATTATTTATCATACGGAATGCATTAGCCATTTCAAGCAAATGTGGTGCAAATTGGTATTGTGGATATACGAATTTACAAAATGATGGAAAATGTGCTTTTATTATAGCTAATTCATTCTGATCCATCTTTATCATCCTCAATTATCTCAGCGTCTATACTGTTATCCATGTCCATTTTACGTGTTATTCGTTCATTAAGCATTTCCCATGCTTCTTCATCGCTAAGAATCATATCAACTACTTTTTTGTCCTGTTTACGTTCTTTATCTTCCTGTGGTCTTTCTGGTGCACCACCGCTAAGCATAACATCAATTTCAATTAAAGTTTTAAGGTCACGTGGTGATTTAATATCAAATGGTATATCACCATCTTTGACAGGTTTAATATATTTTTCGAAAACGGTTTTACGTATACTTTGACGGTAAATATCACATATTGCTTCAAATTCACGGGCATTGCTTATTCGCATTAATTCGAGTTGTTGATTATCAAGTACTCTTACACGGTCTTTCCATGCATATTTACTTGCCCACGTACTAATTGTTTTAGGTGAGGCTTGTATTAGTGGATGTTCAGCTACTTTTCTATATGAACGGTCATCTCCAAGTGCATAAAATATTTCAAATGCAAGTTTTGCTTTCTTAGATTCACTGACTGGTTTATTCTTTATAGAATAAACATCAATCATTTCCACCATTATATTTCACCTTAATTTCTTTATTGCAGTGTGGACATTTAATAATACTATTTTTTTGGTCTATTTCAACCGTTTCATCTATATCAACTGGTTCAGATTCACCCATTTCATCAAAGTCTTCAGTAGCATTACTTGGAGTTATTGTATTACCATCACCATCAAAAACACCAATATCAAAATTATCAACATCAACACTGGTATCCTCAAATAACGCCATATCAATCTCAAAATCACTTAACCCACTATAATCCAAACCAATATCAGTATGAACCAATTCATTAATAATATCATTCAATTTATCTTCAACAAAAACACCACTAATACGATTTAAAGCAATATTAAGCGACTTTTCCCTATGAAGTGGAATATCAACAACAGCACACATTACTTTATCATAACCTAATTCTTTAAGTGCTTTGTACCTATGGTTTCCACCAACAATAGTATAACCAGTCCTCTTATTAACAACTAAAGGTTCAACTAAACCCTCTAACTTAATAACTTTTTTTAAATTTTCAAAATCTTCCTTACTCATCTGTCTTGGATTATAATCAGCCATTTTAATTTTTTCAATTGGTAACTCTTTATATTCAATCATAATTTTCACCTAAAAAAATAATTTTAAAATATTTTAAAAATAATATCAATAATAAGTACACATAAAGTTAAAAGTAACGTAAAAATAAGTCCATATCTTACAGATAATTCACTAATATTTTTACTGACTATTTCATCCTGTCTATCCTCTAACTCTTTAATGGAGTCTTTTATACATTTAATATCTTCCTCTTTTATACGTTTAACCTCCAAACTCACCAGTTCAATATAACTACGCAATTTAATAGCCTCTTTCTCATTCTTCTCCAATTGCATTTGAATATAATCAATTTTAGAATTGATTTTATCCAAATCCTCTTTAAGTTTCTCAAAATAAATTTTAAGTTCCCCAATATCCATCCAAACCCCCACACAAAAATTAAAATAAAAAAATTAACATTCTTCAGATTCTTCAAGGCAACCGATCCTATCAGCCACATACTTTATTTTATCTGGGAACATCATGTCCATAACTGCAAGGAATATTCCAACCATAGTAACTATAGTGGAATAGTCACTTGATGTTACATTAACTCCAGCTACAACAAGAAATATAAGGAAAATATCACTAAGCACTGTAGTTAACTTACCCATTTTACTATCTATTTTATACTCCATATATATCACCTCAACTTTTTTAATGGAACATATTATCTTTAGGTTCAGGTTGTTCTTCAACGGTATCTTCACTATCAGCATTCCCTACAAGTGCAATATAATCAATTAAATCTTTAGGGACAGTAATAAAAATTGGATGACCACTACCATTATATTTAAATGATATAAATGAATCATCCTCATATATAAGGTTACAATTAGTATACATCGTATCAGCTATACTAATATTAACCAGAACATTCTTTACACTTGGCATAAAATCTGTATTAGTACTTTCACAGTATTCACGTATACATGCTTTAACATTTCTTATTATTTTATCTTTTTTAAACATATTTTTACACTCCAATTTCCACAAGATATGGACATTCCTTGTCTATATGGAACGTTTTACTATTAACAACAAGATCTTTATTAACATCTAACCGTATAAATGATTCTGGTGAAGCTGGGAGAGTCATATAATCAGCGTAACTATTACCGTATTTAAGAAAATGTCCACTGTAAACGTAATCTTTACGTTTATAGCCTTCGGAGGACATAATCGGGATACTAATATGCCCACAATAATGATTATGTCCTTCCATGAAAACATCAGCATCAATGTGCTGAGTATCACGGATTATTTTACCGAAGGCTGTATGTAAATACTTAGATGACCCCGACCCATGCCTCCCATAAAATTTAAAGTCTTTACCATTTATTTTGATATTATCAATGAACTGACTACCACAACCACAACGTAACTTTTTACTTATAATCTTATTAACATCAAAATGATAATCCTTATAAAGCCTTGCTTCATGATTACCAATACATGAAAATCTCACATACCGTTTAAGTGGCTTAAATGTGTTAATTACAAAGTCAAGTTGTTCATCAACTGTACTATCACTACAAAAAGCACTATTACCCACTTTTAGGCTTCCACATTCAATAAGATCGCCAAGGAGATAAATTACAACTTGACTTTTAAGTTCATTTATTTTATCAATCAAATAATCAATGTAATCATAATTACAATAAGTGCTTCCAACGTGTAAATCGCTTATTGGAAACACATATAATTTTTGTGATCCAGATAATTTAACGTTCAACTGTTTCATATCATCACGCAATCAATGATTTTTACCATTTTTAACATAAAATCCACAATAAATACAAACGTAACCATGTTTAAAGTGAGTTAAGGGTTTCCCACAAAACCTACACTTCATAATATGCACCTTCAATAATATTAACACTACCAATTACTACAAACCAATACGCTTACGTTCACGTTCAATAAACCGTTTCTCAGCCTCAAAATCAGCTTTATAAACATCACTCTCATAAAAATGTGTATAATCCTTTAACATATTAAAAAAAGAATCCTTACATTTAACACAACAAAACTTACTAATCTGATTATATTTAAACACAGTAAACGGTTTACCACACCAATAACAAATACGATTAAACAGCAACTTAGTCCTATGCTTTTTCAAATTATTAAAACGATACTTACACTTATCAGAACAAAAAGTATTATCACATTCAGAACCACACCACAAACAAACCAAAAAACCACCCCTAATTACTCAGTATAATAATAAGGATATAATTTACCAATATACTTTAAATTCCAACGATTATTATACCAAACAAAAACAGCTTTATCAGTCCCACCCACCCCTAACCGAACATCACAAGTATTATCAACAAAATCAGCAACCTCAAAATCATCAACACCAAAATAATCCAACAAAAAAGGAAACAACAAACAATCCCTACAATTATCAGGCTTGTCCTTACACAGCTGTTTATCAATCAACTCTTTAGGATATAATTTATAAACTCTATCCCTATCATCATAAACACAAGCATGAACTACGACTTTTCCCATACAATACACCTTTTACGAATAACATTACTATACGATTTATAAGCAATTTCAGCTTCCTCTCGAGTATCAAAACTACCAATATGATACAATTTACCCCTATACTTAATTTTAGCAACCCAACGACCTTCCTGTAAATAAACACCGCTGGATATGCGAGTATCACTACGATTCATAGCATTATAACGAACATCAACAGCACGCAAATTACATAAACGGTTATCTAAACCATTATGGTTAATATGATCAATAATCTCACCATCTTTAGCAAAAACATTATGGAATCGCTGTTTACCACCAATCGCCTTAGGATTACTACATTTAGCATAAAAAGTTTTAGATGTATAAGCATCTTCAGGATACCAATTAGCTAAATTAACTACATCCTCACCCTCCTTACAATAAAGAAACCTAAAAACACCATCCTTATATGGTCTTTCATAAATTTTAACTTCACAATTTTTACATTTTTTACAAAGATACCTAAACTTCATTCCAAACCCCGCTGATACATCTTAAAAATATCATCAACCGCCAATTTAGCTTTTTCATAAAATAACTCAAGAGACATATTATTATAAATAATATAATCAAAATATTCATCAGATAACTTATATTTACCTTTATCGCGTATAACACGCTTAATATCTATATCATCAACATCACGGACAATTTTAATAGCATACATACGATAATCTTTAGGATAATAATTATCCTTCATACTCTTAATACTTTCTTCATCAAAAATACCAATATTATACTTACTAAGCATACTTGAAATAGTCACATAACGATATCCACCATAAATAGTCCTCGCTATAACATCGTCACTATCCCAAACTTCATCCATTTCATCATCACTTAACTGTATATGTGTCCACCTATCAAGATCATCCCGCAAAGGTCTGTTCGTATAACTACGAATAAAATTTAATTCAGTAAACAAATCACAAACATATTTACACATAGTAGATTTACCGACACCACTATTCCCAGCAACCATAATAAGTAAAGGAGGAACCACCATACACACCTCACATAAAATTAAATTTCAGTTTTATATAAATGTAAATTATTACTATAAACCCGCATATTACCCATACCAATCTGTTTACCGCTGTAATCATTCAAACGCTTAACAAGAAACTTAGTAAGAGAATTAATACCACACAAATTAGGGTAATATGCATTTATATCATGACTACGATAAATAACAGTAACATAAAGCTTATTTTTAAATAATTGAAATTGTAAATGGTTTAAACACGGAACATCTTCAATAAACATATCTTTTGAAACATCCCACAAAGACATAACCGCTCTACGGGTAAAAACACCACTATCCAATTGTTCTTTTAATTTTGTTTCAACATATTCAAACTGATTATATTTATCATTAAAATCATGTATACGTTCACCATAAGTATAAATAAACCCATTTACATTATTACAAAAAAATTGGTTAACATAATCATCTAATTTTTCACCATACCAGTAATCATGCTTACCCCAAATGTTAGGATATTTAACTTCACTAACAACATTTAAAACTGATTTACACGCACCACGCTCAGTAATAATATCTTCACCACATTCAAGTACAAATCTATACAACTTATTATATGTATCATGAATATTTGTTCCACTAATAATACTATCACATAACACCAAACCACCCCAAATAAGATAATCACAAAAAAATAATATTATAGTAATAGTATATAAAGTTTACTATCTAATCATATCAATATATTTACTAATAGTTGCACCTCGTTGTCCATTATAAACCCCATCATAAGGTTTATCACAACCACTTGTCAAATAATGGAAAGTTATTTGACCAATAGGAAACCCAACCTTTAACTTAATGGGCTTATTACTACAATTAAACAACTCATAAGTCAAATTACCATAAAAACCAGCATCAATAAGCCCAGCACCAGTATGAGTGAATAGTCCAAGCCTACCAATACTACTACGAGTATGATAAATACCACATAACTTATCGCTTAATTCAAAACTTTCAATACTACCCGCTAATAAAAACTGCATAGGCTCAATAACAACACAATCATCTTTAACTTCAACTAATTCACCATCAACATCTCGCACTTCATCAGAAATACGAATATCATAACTATTAGGTCTAACAAGCTTAGAACAAAACGGACTAATCTTTAAGTCACCATTCTTAATAGCATACCTTATACCATAATCAGACAAAATCATACAATTTCACCCCACAAAATCAAACAAACGCTTCTGTTTACGTTTACTTTTTAAATTAAACCTATTAACAACCTTTTTAGCTATACCTTCAACCCATTTACGATCAATAATAAAACCTCCAGTTGGTTCATGGCTATCAGGAAACATAATAACATCATAACGCTTTAACTCACCATTCTGAGTAGTTAAAGGAAATGTTTTAACTTTACAAACATTATAATAAAATCCTTCAATTGGTTCAGCTAAACCCATATCAATCATATAATTATGTCCAGTGTCAAGATAATTAATAACTTTATTCCTATACTTATGTTTAATACTAAAATATGAAACGGGCTTAGTAGATATAGCATTACTTATAAAATTATTAACTTCATTCATAATTTCACTCTCATACTTTAACCCGACATTAAATATCAACTGAAGAACATAATCAACTAAATCATTCTCAAACTTACTACCATTTATTTTATGAAACGACCCACCCTTAGTCTTTATAACACCATCTTTAACATACGCATAATTATTCTTATTCACAATCCAAAGTTTCTCATATAATCCTTCATAATCAAGTCGTAAGTACTCATTTACTTTACCAGTAATCTCATATACTACATTATCCACTATACTATTAAGTATACGTTGTGTTTCATCTATATCAAACGGTGAAATAACAAAGATAGAATCAGTTTTACCATATATAATATTAATACCAAACTGTTTAGATCTACGAATAAGAGACTTTAACAATGTTCTACCCATCCAAGTGGTAGTCGCAGCAAGATATGTGCCACCTAATATAAACTTAGCGGTAGCTTGGCTAAGAACACCATACACACTATTCACAAGAATCTTAACCGCCATTTCCTCATTCTTTAAACCCTCAGATTTAAACTTATTACGAAGATTAATCAGTTCAGTGATATATTCAGATAAAACACCACTATCTTTAACTTTAACACGTTCAAAATCTATAACAAGGTAATCATCATGGAATTCATTAACAGAATTATAAAATTTACGATCATCTTTATTATAAGACTTACAATCCTTTAAAGTATAATTCTCAGGTGATAAATTCAAAGTACGAATAATATTAGGATACAAAGCACTAAAATCAAAAACCATCACATTCTCATAAAACCCACTATTATTAACATTATAACCACCACCATAAGCACCATAATGCTTATAATCATATTTACTTAAACATTTACCATCCTCATAAAGCCTCTTATTATAAAAAGAATTCACAATATGACTATTATGATGAACTTTATTATAATCAAACCATGTAAGTTTCCAAAGAGACTCCATAAACCCCTCAACATTCAATTTTTCATATAATTCTTTAGTAACACGGACATCCTGAATGTTATACTCTAAAAGAGTATCATATTCCTTATTATTCCAAAGACTAACAGGGTTATCAACCTCCAACTTCCTTGAAATCCCCAATTGTTTAGCCATACTATCCAAAGATCCAGTAATAAATAATTTATTGGCTACAAGCATAACATCTGTTTCAATATAATTATTTTTATCAAAAATAATACCATTAACATCACACCGATACTGAAGATATGGTGTATCAAACCCAACACTATTAAACCCTACAATACCAAGAACATCATTATCATTCAAATAATTAACAAATCGTTCAAGCAACTCTTTTTCATTACCCTCGTTAAGTAAACAATGTTCTTCGCCTGTAAAACTATCAATAAAACATATACTTGTAATAATACCTTCACTTGGATCTAACGAAGTAGTTTCAATATCATAAAACACTTTACGATAATCTTCAGGTTCAATATTATAATAATGTTTAAGTTTAATAGCCATACGATAATCATAAATCCTATGTCCATTATCCTTAATATAAGGTAATGGAAACGTTAAACCTATATAATTCTCATGAGACCGCCGAATATAATACTTTTCACCAGTATAAACATCAATAAGTGGTCTACCCATAGTAGGCTTTTTTGATAATTTATATAAAACTTTAGGGACACGTTTAACGCAAAGTTTCCCATTACTATAATACCTTATAATTCCATACCCCTTTTTAACATTTAAACATATCATCGGCAACAACCTCAATATCTTTTATAAAATCAAAATCATAATTAAATTCTTTAAGATAATCAGGTTTAGACACATGTGTAAAATTACCTATACCATTATATGGTATGCTTTTAGAGGCAACTAAAACATTACCGTACCTTATAGGGTCTAAAACCTTAAAATCATTATATATATCTTTAACTATATCCTCTCCAACCATATCATTTATAATTTTTAAATGTTTTAAATCAATCCTCAATTTATTAAGATTATATTCCTTATTTTTAATGTAATATACTATTGGATTTTTACCTCTACCTTCATAAAACTCGTTAGGTAATGTAAAGAAATCTATATAACTTGTTAAACCATTACGAAGTATATTATGAAGTTTTTTACGTTCATCTACAACTTCACTTATAACATTAGTTAACTCTTTACGATCACGGAACATTTTTAAAACGTTATGTACAGTAAAAAAGTGTTTACTATCCTCAAAATCATGAATATCAATACTATTATCAAGAAATGTATTATCTAATTCATTAAGAAAAACTTTCATATAGTCTCCTTCAACCACATCATAATGTTCACATAACATCTCAAAAAAGTTCAATTCGTTTGTAGACACCATAAAATGTGTATTACTAATAACATCCTTTTCAAATAAACTTAAATAACAAAATACATCCTCAGAACTAACATAAATATAATTAGTATCATTAATCTCATAAATATCCTTATTAGGAAGATTAAATAACGCTAAAGTGTTAACCATATTCAACTCTTTATCAATAATCCTCCTATATACTTTATTATGTTGATAAATATAATTAAAAAATGATTCATAAGGATTAATAACTTTAACGTCAAAATTAATCAAAAACTCAATATAATCCCTAATCTTAGACTTAATATCATTCACATAATCATTATAATAATCAGTATCACCAGCAACATTATACCATGATTTAAAACTATTAAACAAATCATCAGTATCAAGATTAGGAGTAAAAATTATACCCCTACTTTTATCTTGATCGCTAATAATCGATTCATTAGCAACTTTAGTAAAACTCATAGCCGAAGTGCCCTTCAAAACAATATCTTGTATATTCTTATTGTCATTAGCCATCTTTTTAGCTCGATATTCACCTTCACTATTAAGAATTTTAACAATATTCATAACTTCCTGAACAACCTCCATAGCCTCAGGAGTACCCATATCCCCAAACCTTATAACTTTACGATCAAAAAAGTATGGATTATCATGACACAAAGCTCTAAACGCTGCAGGAGTACTATAATTAAGATTAATATAATGATGATCGTGAACTAATTCAAATGCAGTATTTTCAATATGAGATTTACCAGTTGCCGCTGCAGATTCACTGAAAATATTAGTAGCATTACCTTTAGCTGTATTAATAATAGCACTTAAAACCTTAATAACATTATTAGCTTCACCCGCAACTAACCAGGTAGTAAAATCACAAATATAACCTATAGGATTAATGTTATTATTTTTAAAATAATCATAAACCATACGACCATTATTAATATAAGCTGTTATAAGTTCTTCACTAATACCATTATCTGACTTATTACTATTAACTTCATCAATAATATTAGATTCCATTTCAACAAACTTACTAACAATGCCATTATAAACTATATTAAAATCATCCATAGGTAACTTATTCTTTAACGTTATTTTCAAATCATTACGCTCTTTACTAAGAAACTCAGATGGTTCCATAGTAAACTGTTTACTAAACTCAAACTTATTCGTAAATACACCAACACGCCAATAATCACCCGTATATTCAAGTAACAAATCAAACGTAGCCACACCAAACGCTAATTCAAAATCTACTGACGCTTTCACTTTCATTAACGCACCCCTAACTTATACAATTCACTTTCAAAATACTGAATACACCATTTAATATAAAGATAATATCCAAAAGTATAAGGATCATTCCAATTAAGAGACTTTAACTCATTCTCATAACGCTTAATAAGTTTACGATAATGATTAATATCTTTCATTTGAGACAAACCCACCACTCCCACCTAATTAAAAAATAGATTAATGTGAATTAAAATAAGATTGAGTCATAATAAGATGTAATGAATAATCTTCAAAATATAAATCGATTTTAACCGGATAATCTCGCTTAGTGTAAATATCAACTTTATATACAGTTTCATCCATAAACTCATTAAGAGTATCTATAAGATAAAGTTCATCAATATTATAAAGTTTTTCACCACCTTTAAACACATAATGCTTATTATCACCATCAATATATGGTGAAATAACTTTATTATGAAGTTTAATATCTTTAAACTTACTATCTATAGTATACATAGAACCATCATTAGTTATATATACTTTAGATTTAGGTGAATCGATTTTATCCATAGATTCTTTAAGCATCATAATTTGTTCCTTATCAACAGTAAATCTACCTTCAATATAAACTGTTTCAAGGTCATCAACAGCTTTCATTATAAGTTGATTGTTATTATATCCCGCTATAAAGAAATACGAATCAACATTATTTACTATTGTCTTAAGATAGTTAAATACACCTTTAACCATACCTAAACAACCCCACACCATTTAAAAAATTATATAAAGTAGAAATTATTCTACTTTATAATCAAGTACTACAATATCATACCATTCGAATTCTTCAGAGCTCCGATACTCAGATTTAATCTTTATTTCAGTAATAGTATCAAGAAACTTTCTAAATTCCTCAAAATCGATTTTATAGTATTCAGCATCTTTTTTTACAACAGCATTAATGATATTGTATAGTTTATGTCCTTTAAATATTACAACCTTATTACTTTTAAATTTAAAGTTTATAGGAACACGGATTTTAACTTCATTGACGTCATCATAAAAATTAAGAAACGCCACAAACCCATATTCTCCTTCCATCATATCGGACATTTCAACTTTATTAGCTGTAAATACAATATCATCATCGTATAGATCCTGAAGTATATATACTTCATAATCTATTCGTTTAGCTGTCTCAGAATTTCCACTTACGTATTCATCTCCATATTCTTCCACAAAATTCATTTCTTTCACCTCTATCACCTACAATTTAATTATAGATGAACATTATTCTTTAATATCTATATTCTCAGCAAACTGTATTATATCTGTAACTGTTTTATTAAACATATCTTTCTGTTCTTGAAATGGTAATGCTTCATAAATAAATCCACAAAGTGTTAAAATGAGATCAAGTCTAACATCCTCATGTTCATTAAAAATATCTACTAATGCCTCTATGTGTTGTTCATAATCTTTATCAATCATTTTATCACCTCTTTAAGACTTTTTTTAGGTTTAGATTTTGGTTTATTTACTTTTTTTGGTTTAATTTCTTCAATAGAACTTATCTCATCAGCTGATACTTTACCAAAGTCTATAAGTTGACTTATAGCTCTTAAATTAGCCCTTGTGTGTGCAGTAGCCACTATATCATTTGTTGTTTTACCATTTTTTTCACTACGTTCACAGCCACCTATAGCTTCAGTAACTTCACCATTTGGAAGTTTACCCTCAACAAGGAACCATGCCGATGTAATACGATTGTTATCATTCTTTAATATCTCGTAATCTTTTATTTTAAGTGTAATATTAAAAGCACGTTTAAGTTTATAATACCCAGACTTTTTAATAAAAATCCCTACAGTATTACCACGTTTATCTTTAACAATCTGATAATCATCATCATCAAGAATTAACTCTTTAAGTCGTTCAAGATTATTTGAATAAAGTTTAGTATCATTAATCATCATATCAAAAGTTTTAGTTATAGGATCTTTATTCATAAATTAAACCTCCTGCGATCTTTAAACTCAGCCATTTTACTGTCATTCCACCCTGAAACTTTTTGAAGATATCCAGTAATTCTATCATAGTATTCTACATCCTCACTATTACACACATTACACCTGTCAAGTAAAACTTTCTGGATATTATTGCATGAATTACAGTGCATATAAACATTAGTATACGCCCAAAAACCAACTTCTCCATAATCATAAATCTTTTTAGTTAAATTCTTAAGTATTTCACCAGTAGCATGTTGACCCAGGAAAATATGTGCAATATTACCACCATTAGTATACTTATGATATCTACCCTCAATTCGTATCTTATCAATGAAATTATATGAAGAATCAACCGGTAAATGTGAACTATTACTATAATAATAACTTTTATCAGATCCATTTACACAAGCCGATTCACCATAATGCTTACGATTATAATTAGCAAACCTACCAGCCACAGATTCAGCTGGAGACGCAATTACAGTCCAACGATACGGTGTAAGCCCTTTAAGTGCCTCAGCATAATTACGAATCACATTAACAATATCCTCTCCAAGACTAAAATCTTCAGGACAACCAAGAATTTTAAGAGTCTCATATAACCCAACAAAACCAAAACTAAGCGTACCATTATCTATACGATAATACGGTTCACCATTAACATCAGGCTGAGTAAGAAACTTATTAGTATCCCACTTAAACAAATGATTTAACGCATGCTCCCTACGTTTCATAAGAATATTAGTAGCAATTTGAAGATTATCGTAAAGAATCTTATAAAACTGTTCCAAATCACCACCAGACTGCAACGCATACTTAGGAAGATTCAAAGTAATATACGCTATATTACCAGTACGAAGTAAATCCTTATCCCAATCACCAGTCCAACCAATACCAAGCCTTGTACGACACCCCATAAGTAAACAATAATCGTCCCCTAACTCACGTGAAAAATAAGGAGTACTGTACTTAGATGATAGATTAAATAAATCATCCCATTCATCAAAATCAACTTTATCATTTAAATGAAAAATAGTATTAGGAAACAAAAATGGTTTATTAACACTATCACCATCGCTCATAACCTTAATAAGAATATGTGCAACCCGTTTTATCTCATCCTCATAATCACCATAATAACCAACAATCCCACCATTATACCATGCAGGAACATCAAAAAGGAATTTAGGTAACTCCAAATCAAGATTAACACTACTAAAAACAGTTTGCCCACCACGGCTAACATAACTCATATTCAAATTGTAAACAAACATCTGCATAGCCTGTTCAACTTCCCTATCACTTAGACCTTTAGTATATGGTGCAATAAAAGTATTAAAAAATGGTATACTTTGACCACCACTCATATTAACTTGACCAGACCCAAGAATCTGCCCAATATGATTAATAAGAGTAACCAAATGTTTAGCTGGACGGGAAGAATTAGTATGCCTACCATCACCATCCACCTTTAAACCATTACGAATAAAAAAACGAATATCATGTTGTAAACAATTAAGTGGACGGAACGGAAAATACTCTAAATCATGAATATGTAAATCACAATTAATGTGTGCATTCGCTTCACATTTATCTAATAATTTTTTAAGTGTATATTCCTTTAAAACCTTATCAGCTGTATATTTATGAAGATTTTCTGGGTTACGGCTAATATTAGCGTTATCCCTGTCATGGTGCACCATCATCCAATCAATGTAATCAAAACACTCATTATTAAATTCCAAATAATCACCCCATACCTTATATGACAGTATAACTATTAACAAATATAATAGAAAAAATTACAAAATATGCTATCAACGCCCATAACCACCTTATACAATCTACTTTCAACTGAATCCATACAATCCACTCCTACTTCAAATACTGTTCACCAATCCCATAACTCAAAGAACGATAATAATTAAAAGTACGCCTATCAAAATCGAACAATTCACCAAAACTCGGTAATAAACCCTCCACAATACCAAAACGCACTATAGTATAACGGAAAACATCCATAACATGTCCAAACATATTATATGGAAAAATAAACAAATCTCCATCCCTAAACATACACTGATAACAAAACTCTAAAACAGCACCAACAGTAATATCAGTCACACCACTAAAATCAACAAGAACAACACTAACACCCCTATCAATAAGATCATCAAACACCTTAAACCCAACACGCACCTGATCAGGAGAATAAACAAACCCATTACCCCTACAAGCACAATTAAAATTCACAGTAACAACATTAACCAGGTCATCATCAAACTTATCATATCCCATCAAACCAACCCCATTAACATAAAACAACGTCAAAACCTACAACCTCTCACGAATTAATAAAAAAATCCATTAACATAAAAACACCTCAAGAATGTGGTGGATGGGATTCGAACCCATGAAGACACTCAGCCAACAGATCTTAAGTCTGCCCCTTTTGACCACTCAGGCACCACCACAAAACAATAGTCCTGAACGGATTCGAACCGTTATCATCGGATCCAAAGTCCGATAGGATTACCAACTACCCCACAGGACTACAATACTACTTAAAGATAATATCATAATCATAATATATAAACTTTACCCCTCACCACCTTAACAACAAAAAATATATTAAAAGGCACTCAAAATCAAAAGAATGCCAATAAGAATAATAATCCCAAAACAACAATTACCCAGAAACTCTTCAAAAGTCATATATTACTCCCTCCTACTATATTCACAATCTTTACAATACAACCCCACTCACTCCTGTCTAAATCCAAGATCCTCCAAATCATCAGGATCCATATAAATAAAACATTCACCTACCAGCTGACAAGTAAACTTATCACAATACTCAACCCACCAGTTATGGCACCTAATCATATAACCACTCATCATAATATTTAGTATGTCCATTACAAATACTACAAGAAAATTTACTATCAATACATACATTATCTTTAATAATAGATTCTATAAATTCAATCCTACGAACAACATGATCCTCATATAATTTAAGTTCATAATACAATGGGATTAAATCATCAGGTGAAAAACTGTTAAAACTATAAATGATACCGTTATTAGCCTTAAATTTAACGCCTTCATCCCAATCAATTATAACATTACTTTTATAATCACCAAACTTAATGCTAACGGGTGTAACACGTGGCGTGAAACTGAACCCAGATTCAATATACGGGTCCATAAGATCGTTCAAACCACGAATCAGTTTCTTAATAGACCAAACAACCTTATTCTTCATAACTACTCATCCCTCATATAATAAGTCATTCTACCATTTAAAGCATATTTTAAAGTATCACTTATATGTACAATTTTAGAATGCTTATTTGAAACTATCATATCAACAACTTTAATCCTACACTTAACATACTTATAATATTTCGCCAATTCATAATACAGGATAATCAACTCATCTATATCAAATGTATTCAGGATAAGAGCCATACCATCAGCTTTAAATTTAACACCATCATCATATTCAATTTCAACAACAAGTCTATAACTATCAAGTTTATAATGTATTGGTGTGGTTTGACGTTTAAAACTAACGCCAGCTTCAACATATTTCTTCATCCGTTTATCTAAATCCTCAACCACAGAATTAATCCCTTCAAGTATATCATCCCTCATACATATACCTCCTACCAATTACACACAACACTAATAAAAACAAATAAAATAGAAAAAATTACACACAATACTCACTACCATCAACATCATACACATTATAAATATACGAACTAAACATACCAAACAATTTAAACAAAACAAACCTCCTATCAATAAAACCCCAATCCAACTTAATAAAAATCTGCCTAATACAATACAGAAAATTCACCAATTCACAAGTACACATACCCCAAAAGAGGTCATCATACATTAAATCAACATAAATTTCAGTATTAATCTCATCCAATTCATCATAACCCATACTACTAAGATAAAATTTTTTAGCCCTATCAACAACCCTGAACAATTCACCCCACTCGTTCTTATTCATATACCCTGGATCCTTAAAAAATATAGATTCCAATCCACTTGAAGCTTTAAACATCATATTAATCCTCACCACTAATCTTTTTAATTAATTCAACAAGATTCCTCTGGCACTTTTACAATATAAATATCAAACCAACAATTATCACTCATACTAACCATAAAACACTCTAAAATATCACCAAAACCTCTAATAACAGATTCAAGAACTTTCCTATTCTTACCATCATAATCAGATTCCCAGAAACGCACAATAAACCCAATAACACCCCAACTACCATAAAAAACTGAAACAAAATCCAGTTCATCAAACAAAACCCAATCAACAAACTCCAAAGACTCCAATTCAACCCTTAAATCATTCATCTGTTCAATAATATCCATAAATACCGCCTTCAATAATTCTTAACTAAAACCTCCTATCCCCAACCAATACACCAGATAATACCTAAAATAAACAGGAAGATAACCCCAAGAATGACACACACATTATTCCAACTAACATCAACCCAACCAGACACTTTAAACCACCAACCAGATCACTAAACAAACCAAAACAATAAAACCAACAACAAACCAACCCATAAAATTACAGAACACATCAAACAACACATCAAACCACTTCATACATATAACCTCCTACACACATACACCACAACACCAACAAAAACAAACAAAAAAGAAAAAACTGCAAAAAACCCAATCACCTGAAAACAATCCTATCAAACAATCTAACACCCCCCGAACCCTATCAAACAAATAAATAACCCGACGCATCTCATCACCAGACAACAATCCACCACACAAACCACACAAAAAAATATAAAAAAATGACAAACAATGACAAAGAAATCTATTCTAAAGAACCCCACTGATCAGCCATAGCCTCAGCAACCCCAGGATACATACGACTACGCTCCTTCCAACGATCAGGACCGGGAGGACACATATGCACCCGAGGCTCCCTACCATCCACAATATTAGTAGGTTCAAGTAAAGGAAGATTCTTCAACCATAAACAAATCCTCTTAGTTTCACCATGACCAAACTGCCAGGGATGAATAATCTGATCAGGCTTACGAATACGAGTCGATATAACTGACACAGGATTCTCCAAAGCAATCCTCTCAACAGGCAAATCCAAAAGATAACGGACAAACTCCAAAGCCTCCTCCTGTTCCCTACGTTTATACTTAAACCACCTCGCACCAGACACAGCAAGATGAGTACAAGGAGGAAAACACAACACCAAATCAAAATCACGCCAATAATCCCTACCAAGATCCAAAATATCACCCTGAACATGA
>Ga0116168_1000596_pt1 | contig 33792 bp, 25 predicted proteins | sample AD_UKC129_MetaG_FD_89795 | JGI IMG/M metagenome (GOLD analysis project Ga0116168, IMG submission 89795) | Active sludge microbial communities of municipal wastewater-treating anaerobic digesters from Canada - AD_UKC129_MetaG | ecosystem: Engineered > Bioreactor > Anaerobic > Digestate | place...
CTCGGCCAGGTCGGCCTCAACGCTGGTTATTGGCCCTATCTTGAACTTGTCGACCAGGACATTCAAAACAGCTGGACTGATAAAAGCAGGCAGCGATGGCCCGAGCTTAATCTTTTCCACGCCCAGATAGAGGAGGGTCAGAAGAACCGCAACCGCCTTTTGCTCGAACCAGCTTAAGATAAAGGAGAGAGGCAACTCATTGACCGAACAGCCAAAGGCCTGGGAAAGAGCCAGAGCAATCTGGATGGCGGAGTAGGAGTCATTGCACTGGCCCGCATCGAGTAAGCGGGGAATGCCACCAATATCGCCAAATTCCAGCTTGTTGAAGCGATACTTGCCGCAAGCTAAGGTCAAAATCAGGCAGTCTTTCGGGACTTTTTCGGCGAACTCAGTATAGTAATTTCGGCCCGATTTAGCCCCATCGCAACCGCCGATGAGGAAGATATGGCGGATTTGACCGGCCTTGATGGCCTCAATAAGCTGACCGGCCACTTTCATGACGGCGTTATGAGCAAAGCCGGTCATAATGTATTTCTCTTCAGAGTCTTCGGAAAAGCCCGGCTGAGCCAGAGCAGCTTCAATGACCGGGGCAAAGTTGTGATCGGTTATGTGTCTTACACCTTCCCAGCCAACCACACCTGAAGTAAAGATGCGGTCCTGGTAGCTATTCTTTGGCTTCTGCAGGCAGTTGGTGGTCATGAGAATTGCCCCGGGGAACTGTTCGAATTCCTTCTGCTGGTCCTGCCAGGCGCCGCCGTAGTTGCCAACCAGGTGCTTATATTTTTTTAATCCCGGATAGGCGTTGGCGGGTAGCATTTCGCCATGGGTATAGACGTTCAGGCCCAGGCCTTCAGTCTGCTTGAGTAATTCTTCCAGGCCTTTAAGGTCATGTCCCGAGACAACAATGCACTTGCCTTTAACCGGTGTCACCCGGACTCTGGTTGGTTCGGGATGACCGTAGGCACCGGTGTTGGCTCCATCCAGGATTTCCATGGTCCGCAGATTGATCCAGCCGCATTCCATGGCCAGGGCTAACAGCGCTTCGGCGCTTTCGGGTTTCCCGGTCAGGTAGTCAAAGGCCCGGTGGATGAAAGCGAAGATTTCTGGATCCTGCTGGCCGAGCTTTTGAGCGTGAACAGCGTAAGCTGAAAGTCCCTTTATCCCATAGGTGATAAGTTCCTGGAGACCGGTGAGATCCTCACCGAGCAGATCAAGACGATTCTGAATGGAGGCCGATTCGCCTAAGCTGATAAGTTCATTTCTGTCCTCGACAGCCGCCTCCCATCTGACCGGGCAGTCAAATTCTTCATCCCGGCCGGTGACTTCAGTGACCAGCTGGCGGGCGATCGCTTTGATCTTAACCGCTTCCCGCAGGAATTGCTGAATGGCGGCAGCGTCAAAATTAGTATTGGTCAGAGTGGCGAAGATGGCCTGGATGGTAAAGTGGTCAATCTCATCGCGGCGCTGACCTGCCTCGTAGGCACGGTGGGCATAACGGGAAATATCTTTACAGGCATAAATCAGAAGATCCTGGAGGGCCGCTACTTGCGGGTCTTTGCCACAAACCCCGGTTAAAGTGCAGGCACTCCCTTTAGAAGTTTGTTCACATTGATAACAAAACATACTCATGGTGATTACCTTTCATTTCCTTTCTTATTCGCTTTTGGAGCGAATCATGACCAGAAGCATTTTAAAGGGGACTTCAGCCGCAACGGCGTGCGGCACATTGGCCGGCATGACGACAGCCTGGCCAGCCGAAACCGTCAGGACATCCTGGCCAATCTGAATTTTGGCCTGGCCATCGAGCACCTCGACCAGAGCATCATAGGGCGCTTTGTGTTCGCTGAGCCCCTGTCCGGCGTCAAAGGAGAAAAGAGTAATCGTGCCGGCCCCAGTATCGATCAGGGTCTTGCTAACTACCGAGCCGGGGGAGTAAGCCACCAGTTCGGCCAGATCTGCCACCCGGCCTGAAACTTCGGGACTGACTGGAGTTTTCTTAGTCATTTCTGTTTTTTATTTCCTTTCTTAGCATTTTTGACAAGTTTAATTTTACTGGCGACTAAATCGGCCAGACTGACACTCTGCAGATAGTCAACCATCGTCTTCTGGAGAGATTCAAGCTTGTCCCTGACCGGGCAAATATTGCGGCGCTGGCAAGTGTCCTGACCAAGCAAGCAGGCGTTAACCATAACCGGCCCCTGGACTGCCTCGATTATTTCGAGCAGTGTGACGTGTTCGGCTGGGCGGGCTAAGCGGAAACCACCAAATGGTCCCATGACACTCTCCACCAGACCCTGCTCATGAAGTTTCTGCATGATTTTTGAAGCAAACTGATAGGGGACGCCGCCTTCTGTAGCCAGGGTGCGGCTGGAAATTGGTTTATCTGGAGCCTGGGCCAGGGCCACCAGCAGGCGAAAGGCATAATCGGTGTGCTGTCGAAGCAAGTCCATTTTTTTATCTCTCTCTCATATAGGATTAAATAAGTCCAACTATATAGGACATATATAGTCTTATAAAAGCAAAAAGTCAACAGGTAATTTGTATTTTGATTTAATATTGTCTTTTTTCTTTCGCCAGCTGAAGACTTCAACAAGTTAGTTTCGCTCCTCGAATTCAGATCATTACTGATACAATAAGATGGTTCTCAAGGCAAAAAGGAATAGTACAGGACATATTCAAGCTCAAGCTGCTGACTTGTTTAGACCCGAAAAAAGTTTTAAGCTAAAAATAGATGAAGCAAAAGATACTCAGGGCTAATCTTTTTATCGGGCTGGGGCTCATCGTTTTTTCGGCCGTGCTTTTAGCGCTGTCTGTCCCCTTTATGAAACACTGGTTTTATACCTTTGCCTGGTGGTCGTTTATTTTATTACTGGATGGGCTTAATTTCAGATTGCAGGGCGACTCATTGCTGGCTCAGTCGGTCAAAAAGTTTTTCCTGCTCGCTTTCTATTCAATATCCTTCTGGTGCTTTTTTGAAATCTGCGATTTGAGGCTTCAGAACTGGAGCTACCACGGTTTGCCTGCGTCGAGGCCTGAGCGCTGGCTGGGCTATTTTTTATCTTACGCCACGGTCATACCGGCTCTTAAAGAGCTGGAGATTTTCTGGTACGGCTTTCTCAAAGGAAAGGCTCTGGCCCTTTTCCGGTTGAGAGCGAGCCAGACACTGCTCTGCAGTTTCTATGTGTCGGGTGCCGTTTGTCTGGTTCTTTCTTTAGTCTGGCCACGGCTTTTCTTTCCCCTCATCTGGCTGGCTTTTGCTTTCCTGCTGGAGCCGCTGAACTATTCGCGGAAAAATCCTTCTTTGCTGGCTGAGGTTGAAAAAGGGAAATGGGATAGATTCTGGAGTGTGGTGCTGGCGGGGTTAACGGCCGGCTTTTTCTGGGAATTCTGGAACTTCTGGGCCGGTTCCCACTGGGAATATTATCTACCTTATCTTAACTTTGGCCGCATTTTTCAAATGCCGGTTCTGGGTTTTACCGGCTTTATGCCTTTCGCTCTGGAAGCCTTTGCCGCCACTTCGCTCTTCCTGGCTCTGGTTGATAAGTGGGGCAAGAATAGAGTCGTCAGGCTGGTCTTTTTCCCGGCCTGTCTGCTCTTTGACGCCTTTGTCTTCCACCTTATTGATCTTTTTATCTTCAAGCCTTAATCCAGGAGTATTAGCCCTGCTTTTCTTTTTGGGTTGTAAAACCAGGAAAAAGACTACCAGAAAAGAAAAGAAGTGAAGCCAAGCTACCATTATGGCTCGCTGCTTTAAAAAATCTATGTCTCCAATGTGTTCCGAGCGGTCTGGCCAGCTTGAAGCCTGGGCCCAGGAGCAGAGCAAGGCTTGAGGCTCTCTTTCCTATCCGGCCATAAAAAAGGAGAAAAATCGCTACTTACCTGATAAAAGTATTGAAGAGCAACTTGAATGTGCCGTGAGTCTGGGCTCGGTTCTGAGCCTTTAAGCCGATAAGAACAATCTGGCCCTGTCCGTAGTCCGCTTCGACCATAGCTGCGGCCCGGCTCAAATATTTTTCTCCTATGAGCCAGCCGCTCTGTAAAAGGTCTCTTTGTTCGTAGCGGACGACTACCCGGTATTTTTCACTCTCACTTCCAGGGAGAATTTCAAAAGCCGGGCTGCCGTAAAAAAGCACTAACCCCTTTTCTGGCAACCCATAAGCCAGGGGATGCTCGTTATTAAAAGTAGCCTTTAGAGTTGAACCCGGACAGAAAAACTCCTTAGAATCAAGCCCGGCCACAATATTTCTTAACTGGAGGTCGAACTTTTCTATAGCAAAATTTCCAGCCGACCCTAAACAGACCAGTACCCCGCCGCGGTTAACAAATTCCTTCAGCTTCTCCAGACCATCTTTGCCCAGGCCACTCCGATACTCAGGGGGATAGTTAGTATAGCGCCTGCTGGCTTCAGGAAATTCTCCCATGATGGTGGAGGTGGAGTCGGCTGGCAAAATCAACAAGTCTATTTTTTTAGATAGCTGTCCGCTTTTGATATCAGAGTCCTTGATGGTGAGATAAGGAAACTCAAATTTTTCCAGAACGAGACGGGTCCAGCCTTCATCCGCATTGCCGCCATAAAATCGTTGATAAAGGCCTACCCGCAGTCGGCGCACCTCATGTGTTCCTTCTGCTGGAAAACTATCCAGAGGAAGAAAATCAACACCTGTCTTTTTTGCTATGGCTTCTATTACCTGGGTCGGTACCTGGCGAATGATGAAATCCCCGCAACGGAGTTGCTCTGTCTTTTTATCGGCTCTGAAAATCTGGATTTTTTCATTAAGAAGAAGGCTAACTGCTCGGAAAGAATCGTTTAAACGGCCATCTAGCCGGTAACCGGCTGAACCGGATTCCACCCGGCCGCTGAGTTTTAAGGGCTCCTTTATGATTTCCAGGTTACCCTCGGGTAATTGGTCCAGCGGATCCACTCTCACTCCCATGAATTCGGCCATGGTATGCGTGGCCAGATCATAAGGTCTGAGAGGCTGATCATCTTTAGAACGGGTCCAGTAGTTGTCAGGATAAAAAGTTCTTCCCAGCAGATTTTTTATCAGACCCATTTTTGGCTGAGCCAGGGAAATAACGAAAGAACCGGGAGGATAGATAAGGCCGTCTGCCTTGAGAGGTGAGGTCGACCTGTGGATTTCAATTCCACTTAGAAGGAGAGTATTAATCATCTTAACAGCAGTAAGCCAATCGTGCTGTTCCGCCGGAACGACAAATGCCCTCGGTTGGCCCTCTCGACCTCGCTCAATCTGTCGACTGGCTTTAAGGTAAGCATTGTAAAGAATTGTATCCCGATGTCTGGCGGCCAGGTCCAGGACTGACCAGGCTGCTATTTTTTGCTGTTCAACTACATCTCGCAATCTCCACCAGCCGCCTTCCCAGGGATGGGGAAAGTTGGTTTGAGCCTCATAAACCGGGAATTGAAGTGATTCTCCCTTTAGCTGATCAGGATGGATGAAAATCGGGCTGGCTAAATTGGCGGAAGCAGATTCGGTCAGCATACCGGCAATATTATGAAATGGGGTAATCCAGTGCCAGCCAAAATGACCCCAACCTGGATACATGGCATCATTGATGATTCCGGTCTTACCGGCCTCTTCCAGCCTGAAGGCTATATGGCTGCCAAACCAGGAAAGCTCACGCCAGATCAAGGGATCGGCATAAGGCCGGATGGGGTTACAATAGGGAGGAACATAAAGCCGTGGGCCATAACTCCCCATATGGTGATGGTCTACATAAGCCTGGGGTTTCCACTCCCGATAAAGTATTTGGGCGGCATAAACCGATTCCTGAAGGTTAATAAACTCGCCATCCCGGTTATTGTCATGCCCGGCGTACTTATGATAAAGCCAGGGCAGGGAAGAGCCTTCATATTCAGTACCCAGCGTTTTATAGTACCAGTCGGTGACCATGATCTGGCCATCCGGATTAAAACACGGGATCATCAAAAAAATGACCTCATCCAGGATCCGCCTGGTCTCTTCATCGTTTCTCGAAAGCAGATCATAAGCCAGCTCAGGAGCCATCTGTGTTCCGCCGATTTCTGTCGCATGAAGGCTCATTGATTGACAGACTATGACTTTGCCTTGAGAAATGAGCTCAGAAATTTCAGTCTCTGAAACCAGACGCGGGTCGCATATTTTTTGGTTTATTTCTTTAAGCCTTTCCAGATTGGCCAGGTTTTCCGGAGAAGATATAATCGTTAAAAGAAAGGGATGCCCCATCGTGGTGGGTCCCATGTTTATAACTTTTATCCGGGAACTTTCTTTTTGTAATAGCTCGAAATATTCTACAATTTTATCCCAACGGGCTATTTTCCTGTCTGCCCCGAGCTTAAAACCAAAAAAAGCTTCAGGGGTGGTGATTTTTTCTTCCGTCTCTAGCTGCCCGGAATAGGCAAACGACAAAGTGGTTAGCAATATAAAACTTAACAGTAACCAGTCGGTCAGATAAATTCTGGCTGCCCTTATCTTCGTTTGTTGTTCAGGCCTGAGATTTAAATTCATTTTCGTCCTCCTGATAGAATCTATTATCTTTATTTCGGTAGTATTTAGCCAACTTTTTTTCATATTTATCGAAAATCCAGGAAGATCAGCTTCATCACTCTCTACAAAAAAATCGATACTTAACCAATTCAATAATAACACCTTGAGATGCTAAAACCTGCCAGGTAAGATAATTGTTTATGACCTGGAGCGGCTCTTTCTTGATGAACGAACAGGACAGGTCGGCAACCGAGTGTGGCGACACTGTTCTGGTTCAGCCTGCTGATAAAACCCGTGCTGATACGATCTATTGATTGGTGAAAGGCCAGAAATATTTTGATGTAAAGGCTAATTCCTATTAAGGCCAGGGAGTATGCAGGCGGCGGACCTAAAACCTGGAATCAGGTACCAAAAAAGACCGGAATTACAACTGGCCCGAGAAGCAAAAATCAATCTATTTCAGTCTGTTAGGCGGTCCTCTAAGAACGGGTTTTTCTCTGGCAAATATTTCTTGGGAAATTTGACCAGAACGGTGCAGTTCGGATCAACCGGCTGAGAAACTTCGGCCTTCATCACCTGGGAGGCCAGCCGACTTGAATCCATCCTGTCCACGCCGCCAGCTTCGGCTTTCCATTGGCCACCCCTTGCTGGAGATAAAAAAGCCATTTAGCCTCAGATTTATGCTGTTTTTAGTTGAGCTTGAATTTGGCCAGTAAATCTTTTACGGCATCTTTATGAATGAGAAAACCCAGAGATTTAAGTTTCACGTAGTCATCGCGATAGAAAAAGTAGCCTTTGATTTTCCCGACATAAGCAGTCCACCACGAATCCTTGACCAAAAACCAGGTATCCTTTGGCGTCTCTTTGTAGCCAACGAGATGGACTCCGTGGTCATCAGTAGTAGCCGAGTTAAAAAACCTCAGCTCGCGACTGTCTTGATTGATGTAATCTTGCGGCAGGTCAAAATCAGGAATAACTCCCAGATTGGCCTCAGGAATATTTCCTGGCTCCGTAAAATCAACTGACAAAACCAATGAATAACCATTTTTGATAGCCTGCAATATAGCGTGGTAATAATCGTCGAGTGGAACATTGTAATATTCCTGGCTGTGCCACCAGTTGTCCGGCACTTTGAATTCGCCCTTGGTATAAAAGGGCAAGTAGCTAAAGCTCATGACCGCTACATAATCATCGAGCGGCAGTTGCAGCACATTCTTCAGGTAATCAACCGGGCTGATAGCTTTTCCATCGACTTCCACTGTCTGAGGAGGTTCACCCAGGTGTTTGTTCAAAATCTTCTTGATGTTGGCCAGAATTTCTTCCTCGTTCCAGAAGTTATTGGTTTTACAGGTTTGGAGGTAGTTATTCATCTCCTCAAAAAGTGCCGTATGATCATGTTCGGTCTTGCCTGGCAGAAGCCCGGTATAAGCAGCCTCCGGAACTGCTCCATAGACCTTCATTCTTTCAATTACAGCATTAGGCTCGGAACCACCCGAGAAGACTGAATCACCCTTTTCTCTGACAAATCTTCTGGCTTTCTCCACAAACTCCCAGTAGACAGTGTACATCTCAGAAAGTTTGACCGGCGTTTTACCCATTCTGGCCATCTCTGTTTCTAAAAATGAGGTGGTAGCGAAGCACCAGCAGGATAGTGTTTTATACTGCTGAATTGGTGGCAGATAACTTACCCGGGTGAATTCCTCAATCGAAGCAGGTCGCTCCATTTTTGCATAGTCCATGGTCAGATAGGTTGTTTCTTTCCCTTCAATTTCCTCTGTCTTATAGATGGCGTGATCTTTGCTCTGATCGCTTAAGGCAGCTTTTTCGACATTCCCTTTTTGCGTGCAACCAGCAAAAAGGAAGAAGGCCAGAGAAAACAATGATACCAGATAAACCAGAGTTTTCTTTTTCATAGCAGCCTCTCCTTTTTAGACTTAAACCGATTAATAATATACCTAATATGTTTTCAACCTTTTGTCAAAATCTTCAAAGTGCCAGACAAATTTATCGCCAGCTGAATGCTCAGCTCCTGGTTCTATCTCAGACTTAATTTTTGGCTCGTCATCTGGTGTCTTGCCAGTTACAAACATCTTGACAGTGGTCGTTTTTAAGAGATATAAAGGTGATGAAAGAACTAACCTGTATCAGGGGTCTCCAATCATGGCTAACCGGGATACGGGCCTGAGGGCAGAAGATTTGACCCGGAAGCCTGATTCAGAACCGTCTAAAACTGTTAACGGAGCGAATAATATGCCGGGGGATAAACTTTGCTCTCTGTCAAATAAGAGCTGGTCTGGTAATGGGTGAAATAAGCAAGAGTGTTCTTATATCAGATAGCCGTGAAGGAGTCTCTAAATTGAAAGAGAACAGAAGATGAATGGAGTCAAGGACGAGGGCCCAGGTAGAAAAGGCAAGCAGTGCCTTTTCTTATGGGAGGGGGGTGATACAAATGCGTGGAGATGGCAGGAAGCCAAAAGAATTTTAGTTAAGGTACTTTGAAAATGGAGGGGAAAAATGTTTTTAAGAAAAAAAGAAACATGGGTGGTTTTCCTATTAGTCATGTTATTGGTAATTCCGTCTGTTGCTCAGGAAAAAGCCCGAACCCATAAGGACTTGATGAGCGGAGCCTCAAGGGAAGACCGAGACGGTTGGATTTATATCCATATAGAAGGTGATCCTTACCAGCTTGGTTACCAGAGCGGGTTCTTAAATGCTAAAGAAATCAAAGAAGCTCTGGACACTATGAAATATTATCTCAAACATGCTACTGGAAAAGATTGGGGTTTTTTCAGGCAGGCGGCCAAAGATCAATGGGACCCGATCATGCCAGAGGAATATAAAAAAGAATTTGACGGTATGGCCGCAGGTATAAAAGCGGGCAAAGTCGAGGGAATCGATGCCCTTGATTTATGGGCCTGGAACGGCTGGATAGATCTGGCCTGGTATTATCTGCCAACCTTAGAGGAAAAGCAGGTAGCTGAGCTGAAAAAAATGTTTCCCAAGAGCCATCCACCAGCTCCTGGCTGCAGTGCTTTTATTGCCACAGGAACAGCGACCATAGATGGTAGAATCGTCGTGTCCCACAGCCTCTGGTATGATTATATTTTCTGTTCTCACTGGAATGTCTGGATGGATATCAAACCTGAAAAGGGGCTGAGGATTCTGACCTATGGGTTTCCTGGCTGGATATATGGGGGAACAGATTTCTGGCTGAACAGTGGCGGCCTGATGGTAACTGAAACCACTATTTCGCAGTTCGAAGGATATGATCCTAAGGCTTTACCAAACTTTATTAGAATAAGAAAAGCTGTCCAATATGCCGATAATATAGACGACTGGATTAAAATTATGACCACCAGTGTGAATGGTGCTTATGCTAATGACTGGCTGATTGGAGACTACAAAACGGGGGAGATCGCTCGTCTTGAGCTCGGCCTGAAAAATTTCCACGTCTGGAGAACTTTTGATGGCTTTTATGTCGGTTCTAACTGGGCTTTGAGTCCTGAAGTTCGTAAAGAAACTTCCTTTGATTATAACAATTTTAACAGTACAGCCATCTCCAGATATACAAGGGGAGTTAAATTCCTTGAGTCCTATTATGGGAAAATTGATGTGGATATAGCTAAAAAGTTTCAATCAGACCACTATGATTCTTCTAAGTTCAAATATGGTCCAAGCGCTAATACCCTGTGCGGACATGCTGAACTGGATCCACGCGGATTACCGGAGTGGGGATGGGACGCCTATTATCCTGGCGGATCAATCTGCGCTGAAGTAACCGACAGTGACCTGGCCAAAAAAATGAAAGTCTGGGCAAAATGGGGCCATGGCTGCGATTACGACTTCATTGCCAAAGATTTTCTGGAGAAGCATCCTGAATATAAGTGGCAGGAACCCTATCTTAAAGACATCATCTCTTATCCCTGGACCACGTTCGAATCGAAAAAGAAATAAAATGACCCTGGTGACTATTCGTTTTTTACTATAGTTAACCAGTATTTAACACTCAGTTCTTAAAGGTGAAGTAATCAGGCGATGGAAGTTATTTTAGATTGGAGGTGGAAATGAAAAAAAGATTGATGGCCTTTTGCATTCTGGTTTTATTTTTTGGCGTCAGTTATACCCGGGCAATTGATATAAAGACCGGGGTAGAAGGATTCTCACTGGCTTTAAGGGCTGATATAGATGGACTCTTCAGTTTTTACAAGGATTGGAACAGAGCACCGAAGAGCCCCCTCCGCTTCCCGGACAGAGCTTATCTCGGCCTCTACAGCGAATACAAGGATGTGGGAATAGAAGCAAGTTATTATATCTATAAGCCCTGGGCTTCAGGCAGCCTGGCCGAGTATTCACATTTCTGGCACAAATTGTTTTTCTACTGGAAGCCAAGTGAGACCTTAATGATTAAAGCGGGTCTGTTTGATCTTAATTTTGGCCTCAAATTTGACAGTACCTGGTGGATGGCCCTGCAGTGGCCCCTCGGCCTGGAGGAACCGTATGATACCGGGTTAGGTATTGAATATCACGGAAAGAAAACACCCCTAAATGTTTACCTCTCTTATTTCAGAGAAAAAGAAGGAACTTATCAACAGCCAGCCGCTTATGATCCTGCTCCCGGAACAGGTGAAAAAGATATAATCGTAGGCAGAGTCACTTATCCTTTTAAATTAGGCGGATCGACCAAGCTGGAAATAGGTCTGGCCGGATATCATGGCCGCACTCAGGCAAATACCATCAACGAAACGGCCTGGAGTGCGGGAAACAGAAACATGTTTGATGCTGATATAACATTATCTCTGCCCATTGGCCTGACTTTTAGTGGCGAGTATATGCACTTCAAATACAGTGCAGTCGCCTCTGATGGCAGTCTCTGGATGCCCATGTCAGGTTTTGGCATGCCAGATTATTTTGCCACTCCACTTGAAGCTGACGTTTTCTGGCTGGATGGAATTTATACCAGACCTTTGAATTATAAGTTTCTGCAATCGATTTCGCTGGCTAACAATTTTAGCGCCGTTAAATCCAAGGATGGGAGAGACATTTATCAGAACACGGTCAGCTTGCAGTTTAAGTCAGTCAGCACCTATACCTGGATAGAATGGATCATGTATAAGAATGAAACACTGCCGGATCCTGGTTGGAACTGGAATGTTACCATAATCTTGAGATATTCCCTATAGGCTGTTTGGATTCTGATTTATTGGCCGGGACTGTACGGAGGGTTACAGGCTTCTTTCTGGAGTTAGCTCCAGAAATGAAATGGATCAGTCTCTGGAAACAAGGAGGTTTAAGATGAAAGGCAAAAAAAATTTGAGTCTGGTATCGATTCTGGCTGTGATTTTTGTTTTTATATCCGTTCTGTCCTTTTATTCTTGCTCAAAAAAAGACGATTTATTAGCGGGTTCTTTCAGAAAAGAAGCTGATGGCTGGATAATAGTTCATGTCGAGGGGAATCCCCATCAGCTTGGCTATCAGCACGGTTACCTGCTGGCTGATGAAATAGCTAATAAGGTAATACCGAATGTTAAGTTTTATATTAAAAACGTCTTGAGCAGCGACTGGGATACTTTTCGAGAAGTAGTTAAAAAAATTCACTGGGTCAAAACGCCAGAAGAATACCAGCAGGAGATGGAAGGGATAGTCGATGGACTGGCTGCTAAGGGAATAAAAGGCATAGATGCCATCGATATTGCTGTATTAAATAACTGGCTCCAGATTGCCTGGAGCTATTTGCCATGGAGTAAAGCCCAGGAAATAGCCAGAGCCAGGCTGGCGGATCTGCCTCATGGAGCCTGCAGTGCCTTTATAGCTACTGGCACAGCTACCAAAGATGGCTCGATCGTTATGGCCCACAATACCTGGATAGACTATGTCTATGGAGTTCACTGGAATTTGATTCTTGATCTGAAACCGGAGAAAGGCAACCGGATAATGACTCAAACTTGCCCTGGCTTTATACACAGTGGACCTGATTGGTGCATGAACAGCAGCGGCCTCATGGTGGCTGAGACTACAATAGCTGGATTTTTTGGCTTTGATCCTGAGGGTATCCCCGAAACCATCAGGTTAAGAAGAGCCATGCAATATGCCAGTAACATTGACGAGTGGCTCAATATAATGATTGAGGGTGCTAATGGTGAATATTCTAATGACTGGCTTATTGGTGATGCCAAAACGAATGAAATTGCCTGCCTGGAACTTGGCCTGAAAAGCCACCAGGTCTGGCGAAAAAAAGACGGCTACCTGATGTCCTGCAATATTGCTCAGGATCCAGAAGTTAGGAAAGAAACAAAATTCCCTTATGATGATTCACAGACTTCTATGGCTTCAAGATGGAATCGCTGGCAGCAATTGCTGGAAGAGAACTACGGAAAGATTGACGAAGAGATGGCCCAGAAACTGATCAGCGATCATTTTGATGTTACTCTCAACAAAGAACAACCGGGGGCTAACACTATCTGTGGCCACATTGAACTGGATGAAAGGGGAGTTGAGCCGTGGGAATTTGGACCATATTATCCCTGCGGCGCTGTTGATGGCAAAGTGGTTAGCAGTGATTTAAATAAAAAATGGCAAATGTGGTGCGCCTTCGGGCATCCCTGCGGAATGGATTTCAAAGCGGCCGACTTCCTCCGCTTACACCAAGAATATTCTTATCTTGAACCCGAACTGAAAGACTTAACTGCTCATCCCTGGACGCTCATCAGCTTTAAATAAATCTAAAGTAGAAACCTGAGCTGTCTGCCCGAATCAGCAGGCAAAACCCTTATTTTAGCTTGTCGTGCATTCCGCCAAAGACGGGTTTTTTCTCTGGCAAATATTTCTTGGGAAATTTGACCAGAATGGTGTAGTTAGGATCGACCAGCTGCGACACTTCGGCCTTCATTACCTGGGAGACCAGCTGGTAAGAGTCCATCATGTCGAGACCGTAATCCTCAGCTATCCATAGCACCATATCCTTGGTGGCAATCCGGAAAGCATCTTCCAGCGGGCGATACATCCCCAGGGTCATGAGATATTCGTCATTTTCAATCCTGGGCCAGCCGATTTTCCTACCTTTGATGAGGTCAACCTTGAGCTCAACATTAACGGCAGCTTCTACGCCGTAGCCAATAATTTCACCGTCTCCCATCACGAGATGTGCGTCTCCAAAGAATAGATAGGCCCCGGGAACATTGACCGGTAAGTAAATGGTATTACCGGCCCTGACTTCAGGGCAATCCATATTGCCACCGTAGGCTTCGGGAGTAACGCTCCAGCGATATTCAAATTTAGCCGGGGCCACACCCAGGCAGCCAATCATGGGATTCATCGGAATGTCTATAACAGTATTTCCTTTTAGAGATTTATATCTAACCGTTCCTTTTTCTTTATCAACCTCATACCACCAGACAAGCTCGGGCAGTGGGGACTCGAGAATGGCTGTGTATTCAGTCCCGGTTATAGCGCCAAATCCTGGACCATAACTGCTGATGGCATAAGGACGAGCAGGCTCAATCTTTCTGATATGGACTGCCAGGATATCGCCCATCTCTGCTCCCTGGATATAAAAGGGACCGGTTAAGGGGTTGTCGTGCCACAGCTCCATGACTTCCGACGGCTTATCGGTGGGCTTTTTTACTTTGCCGTCATAGCAATCCTCAGCCGAAGAAATTATGACCGTGCCTGGCTTTATCTTCATGACGGGCTTGTGGGGTCCATAGGTGAATTTAAGGTCGCCCGGTTTGGGGAAATATTTCACCACTTCTTCGGCAAATCCCAGATAAGCTAGGCAAAAAATGAGAAGAAACATAGCACCAATACTTCGTTTACATTGCCTCATTGCTCACTCCTTTTTTTATTTTATGAATTGACCTGGATTATTTCTGAATATTACAGGTCAATCCACATTTTTCTTCTTCAGCCAGACTATTTTCAGAACGAAATCTGGGGTGCAAGCAGATTTAAGAAAATCATGTCATCTCCCGATCTTTTCATGCCTGTCGTATTGTTTTTATGATATATATTCCATTTTATGAATAATGCAGGTCAAATAAAAGGCATTTTTATAAAAGCGTAGCAGAGAACTGCCGCCTTTATTATTTCAGCCCTCCGACAATACTTATTTATAAGAGATTCCTCTAAAAAGTCAAATTGACCACTCACTTAGGTCGGAAGATAATATCTGGCAGCCAGAAGTTCTTATATCACAGGTCAAGCTGGTGATAACTAAACCCGGCCTGACTGTTAATCAGTATTAAGACTGTAGCTCAGCCTGTTTCAGCACAGCTTATTGTCTTTCACCGGGTGTCGCGGTGATAAGGTTTAAAAGAAGGGGACGTATATTCCTATGAAAAAAGAACGGCCGAAAATCGAATAGTCATTACTTTGCAAGGAGTAATCACTGCTGTATTCATATCGCAGAACGTTTTTTCGGCCGAGAACATTCATGACCCCGAAATAGAGCACAACCAGTCTTTTCTTGATGGCGAAAGTTTTGGTTCCATTAAAGTCCACTCTCTGATAGGAAGGATACCTTTGGCTATAAGGATCGCCCCAGATCGGGATGAAATTCTGGTCATCTTCGTTCCACTCTCTTCCAACCAGAGGTGTATAAGGCATTCCTGTGGCATAAGAAACTCGCCATCCCAGGGTACCAGTCTTGAACTTGTAGGTGATAATTCCTGTGAAGGAGTTAGTAATTTCGTAAGGAGAGGTGGTCAAGAACTGGACATTATTTTCTTTTCTCTTTGAGCTTAAAAAATTATAGACAAAAACCAGGTCATACTTTGGCCGGACCCATTTTATGAAGGTTTCTGCTCCTCGGGCGAAGCCCAGGCCCTTATTGCTTACTTGGTTTTCCTCATAGAGGAAAAGATTCCGGTATTCCTTATCATACAAGGTCATTCGAAAGTCCAGGTTGTCGCTGATCCTGTCGTAGGTCAGAGAGAGATGGCTGGCTCGTTTAGCTTTCAGGCTATGGACTTTTAGCGTGAAATAATCTCCGTATTGATGATGGAAACTGGTGGAGATCCTCAGGATGTCTTTCCTGGTTATGAAGTAAGCCAGAGATATCCCGGGGTCAAAATTCATCTGGGTGCCATTCAGAGATAAAGCAGACAGTCTTCCGCCGAGAGTAAGGTAAAATTTATCGGTAACTCTGAATTTGTCACTTAAATAAAATCCGCCTCGGGTCGCCCCGACATTGTATTTTTCAACAGAATTTCCTTCCGTCTTTAATGAAAAATCGAGCTTTCTTCTCTGAACATCAGCGCCGAATTCAAGGTAGTGCCTGCCCAGGTCAAGAGAAGTGTCTTCTCTGGCTTGAATTGCTTCGTCTATGAAATCTTGCTGAAAGAGGTCACTAGTCTCGAAGAAGGCGTGATAGCGGACACCGGAGAAAGTGAACGTAGTAACCAGGTTGGGGGCAAGGCTGGAGGTAAGAGAAAAGCCGGTGACTATATTCTTGGCGGTGGTGGAGAACCCACTGTCATCGGCAAAATTATAGCTGTCATTCGTAGCCAGTATGATGAGCCTGGTGGCCTTGTTCAGATTTAACTCCGCTTTGCCAAAGCCATTAGAGGATTTGAACTGGCTTTCTTCACGGTTGTTGATCCAGTTCATCAGGGCTGAGTTTCCCCAGTTGAAGCTTCCGATAAAACTGCCCATTTTTTTTATAGGGGTTGCCACATAGCTATTCAAACCCAGGATGGAAAGTCCGATTCCTCCCTCAGGGCTGGAGATAGAATTTTTAGTCTTGATGTCCATGACTCCGGAGAGGACGTCTCCAAACTTAGCCTGAAAACCTGAGGTAGAAACACTGAATCCGTCGATAACCTGATTGTCGAATATACTGAAGTAGGATTCATGCAGAGAACTGCTGAGAAAGGGATGGGTGATCTCAATCCCATCCAGATAGTAGGCGACTTCTTCAGGCGAACCGCCCCGGATGAGCAGGCTGGAAGAGTCGGGAAAGGAATTGACACCCGGCAAGACCTGAGAGGCGTAGATAGGGTCGGCGGCGGTCCCGGGTAAACTGTAAATATCCATCTTCTTAAGAGTTACTGTCTTCTGGGTTCTATCCTCAGAGACCAGACTGTCGGCTGTAACTATTACGTTGTAGGCCAGAAGAGGTTCCAGCTCGAGTTCGATCAGAATCTTATCTCCGATTCTAGCCTCAACTTCTTTTTTCTTGTAACCAATTTGGAATACCTTCAGGATTACAGTTTTGCTGTCGGCACTGGTTTTCAGGATGATACTAAAAGTCCCGTCATAATCTGCAGCACTTCCAATTTCGGTACCTTTAACCGAGACGTAGGCAGGCAGAGGCTCTCTGGTTTCTTTGTCTATGATTTTCCCCTGGATACAGGCCAGGGACTGAGCATCGAGCGGGGTGGGAATCAAGATGAACATAATCATAAGCGGGAGTAAGAACCAACGCGCCCAAAAGGTCGATCTCATAGGCGATTACTTTTTTTCTAATTTTTCCAGTTCGTTTTTTGCCATACCGAATTCAGGATTAATTTTGAGGGCACTCTTAAAAGCTTCCCTGGCTTTCTCTATTTCTCCAGTCTGGGTGCAGGCCACGCCGAGAAAGGTATAAGCTTCGTCCTCTCCCCAGGAAGGTTTTACCGGGTCCTCGACATTCTCTTTTTTGAAGAGCTCAAGGCTTCTTGATAGGTGTTTAATGGCGGCACTGGGGCCGCCTCCATATTGCTGGGGTGTAAACAGGTCAGATACTCCTTTTAGGTATTGGACCCTGGGATTGTCCGGGCTTTTTTCCAGTCCTCTGTTCATATATTGATAGATCTGAAAGCCCAGCGACCTGGCTTTCCCCTGATCGAGGTTGATTTCGAAAGCCAGCAAAAGCGAATATATGGCATCAAGCTCTCCAAAGTCGGGCGCTATTTGCATGGCTTTTTCCAGGCATTTTTGTCCCTCTTTCAAATAGGGGGCCACCTTATCTGTCTCACTTGAAGACAGGAAATAATTGGCCAGACGATAATCGCTTAAGGCAACATAATAAAGAAGATACAGATTGTCCTGGTTCCGTTTGGTCAGAAGTCCTAGAAATTCTTCTCTTGCCTTTTTCAACCATTCAGGGTCCCAGCTATCAACTCCTTTTTTCATGAAATTCTTAGCTTCTTTGATCTTCTCTATTTCGGCAGGTTGAAATTGGTAGGAGAGAGCCTCTTCACTCGTTTTTGTGATTTTGGCCTGAGTCTGTTCGCCTCTGACGGTGTTTGTGGCCGCAACAGGCTTGATCTCCCATCCGGACATTTCTTTTGCCTGGTATGAATATTTTTCAGACGCCTGAATAGAAATAAAGAGAATAGGTATAATAAGGCCAAGAATTTTTAGAGAACGCAATTTTTTAAAGAAACATTTTTTTATTTTCATTGTATTCTCCTTTTTTCCTAAGGAAGGCTGCGAATGATTTTTTCCAGGTCATCAAGATATTCTCTAAAAGCCTGGCGGCCTTTTTCAGTAATCTGGCATATAGTACGAGGCTTCTTTTTGACGAATTGTTTCTTGATTTTGATATATTTTTCGTTTTCCAGGAGGCTCAAATGAGAGCTTAGATTCCCATCTGTCAGGTTCAACTTTTGCTTTAGATAGTTGAACTCAGCTTCTCCCGAGGTCATCAGGATTGACATAATACCCAACCGGGCTTTCTGATGGAAGGCCTTATTGAGCTTGACTGTTAGATGTTGTTCCATTGTTTGTTGACTACCAACCCGGTTATGATTAAGCCCAGACCGAAGACTGCTCCGAGGATGATATCGCTCCATTGGAGAAAGAAAACGGCACAGAGGATTGAACTATCATATCCTGCAATTCCCATGTAGAGAATTTCCTTGAAGAACGTCAGTCCTAAGATGATGTATCCTGTAGAGACAATAAGCAGCATGACGATGAAAATATAGTTAGAGGAAAGAGAAGAGATCGAGCCAATAAGAGTGACCAGCGTGAATCCCAGAAGAAAAAGAGGAATCCAGAAACTCGCAAAATATCTGAAAGAAGAATTATGAGGCTTTATCGGTTCAGTTTTCAGATGACTTCTATATACTAAATAAGTGCCGAATCCGGCAATGATAGTTAAGGCGAGCCACCAAACGCCCTCCAGGGCTCCCTGGGGACTAACATAGGCAATAAGCAGTCTACGTCCGGCCACCCCTACCAAACAGAATATCCCCCAGATAATGGATATCCATCCTAATCCATAATGGCTGAGTTGCGTTTTTGTCTGAAAGATCATTTTTTTAATAAGCTCGATATTTTCCAGAGCTTCTTTTCTTTCGTCCGGTTCCATCTTTACCTCCGCCTCTCTATATTTCATAGCACTTTGAAAAACAAAGTAACTATAAGATTTATTTTCTCGTTTGTCAAGTTTTTTTTAAGCGGGAAAAGAAGTTGGACTTATGGCCTCGAAATGTACCGGCCAGGAGGCTACACTGACTCCCTGAGAAGGCGGATACCCTGAGACATAGAGTTTCTATCAGTTTTAGGAGGTGTAAATAAGAATGAAGCCAATAAAAATATGCGGGCGTCGAGCTCCTAAAGGAAATTATTCAGGAAAGATTCTTATCAGAACGACCCCGTGCGGGGCAACTTCGGCTTCAAAATGCCCGTCAAAAGTCCCGAGGTCTTTTTGCCGCCACAAATCCCGCACCCGCTGCGACCCACCGCTGGAGCTCAGACCCAGCGCCGTGAAATCAACCCGGACTGTTTTGTGATCATAAGCATCGAGATTGAATAAACCGACGACAATGGAGCCATCCTCCATTTCTTTGGCCCAGACCTGGTATCCTTCTCCTTCGACGATTCTATCTGCCTGGCGACCGAGCGGATCCTGATTGACCTCCAGAACCTCAACGTTAGTTAAAAGTCCCATCGTAAAATCATCTATCTGTTCGATGGGACAGCCAATCAGCAACGGCGCGGCCAGCAGGCACCACAGGCTGATGTGGGTATATTGCTCATCGGGAGTTAAATTGGCTGGATGGAGATTTGGGCCCCAGCCGACATTGCCGACGACCAGCATATCCGGGTCATTCCAGTGCCCGGGGCCGGCATAGCGAGCGAGGCCAGCTTGCCCGAATCCGATCCGGGACATGCTGCCCCAGCTATCGGTGATATCGCCGGTTGTCCGCCACGAATTGCCGCCGACGCTTTCGCCCCATTCCCAGGGATTTTGCTGGCCCCAGTTACAGATGCTGAAAACGATATCCCGCGGTGCTCTCTTAATGGCATCCCCGAATATTTTGTAGGTTGCTTTTGGATCTTTCCCTTCGCAATAACACCAGTCAATCTTGACGTAATCGTAGCCCCATTTGGCGTAGGTCATAATGTCCTGTTCTTCGTGGCCCTCGCTGCCGGCATAGCCAGCACAGGTTTTCGGCCCGCAGTCAGTGTAAAGGCCAATCTTCAGTCCGAGGCTATGGACATAATCAGCCAGGGCTTTCATGTCAGGGAATTTCTCGTTGGAGCGAATTTCACCGGTTTTCGGATCGCGTTCGCCATGCCAGCAGTCGTCAATATTTATGTAGGTCCAGCCATAATTGATAAGACCTTTGTCGACCATGGCTCTGGCACTCTGCCGGACATTTTCATCGGTGACCGAACAGCCCCAGCAGTTCCAGCTATTCCAGCCCATCTGGGGAGTTAACAGGATTTTGTCGCCGACTTCAATACGCAGGTTTCGCTCGGCCAGGCCATGTTCATTTTTGGCCTTAAGTGTAACGTTGTAGGTGCCGGCTTTGTCAATAACGCCGGTAATGTGTCCCGTTGAACTATCGAGTTTGAGTCCCGCCGGAAGGCCTTCGGCAGCAAAAGTCATCGGGCGAGCGCCAGTGGCTGGAATGGTAAAAAGGAAGGGGGATCCAGGGCGAACACCAAAAACCTTCGCTCCGTTGATTCCTGGCTCAGGACCGGGGAGGGGCGTCAGGACATATGGTTGGCTGGCATAAGGCTTGACCGGCTCGGGCTTGTTCCCTCGATATTCGATCTTAGCCTCGCACCAGTCAGCATGGTCATAAGCATTTCCATCACCGGCATCGGAAACTATAAGATCAAGGTTAAGAAAGCCTTTGAGAGTGACATTGACCTCTTTGGCCGGATCGCCAGCTTTCATGACGCCGCTTTTCCATAAGGTCTGAGTGACATTATTTTTATTGCGGGCCGAAACAATAAATTCAACCGAGGCTCGCTGGTTGCCCTTGATTTCGTCATCAATGCCAACCAGGGCGCTAAAGCGAGTCGCTTTACCATCCAGTTTTATCCGGTACATGCCTTCAGCGTGTGTGCCGAGGCCTCGCTCATAGACTTTGCCGGCTATGGTTAGCGGATTACCATCTATCGATTTATTGGCCTGAGTTTCACCGTAGCCAGAGACAGCGTACTGAGGGCCAAGCTCATCGAGCCAGACGACGTTGGCTGCCTGTTTAGAGCAGCTAAAAGTAAAAGCCAGCGCCACCAAAATAAACAAAGCAGATAGCGCCGATAATACCTTAAAACTATTGCTCATGGCTCGATGGTGATTATTCATGACATTTTCTCCTCACATTTCTTCGGTTCCCATGATAACAAATGTCGCGGCAGTAAGAAAAGAAAAATTAAAACTGGCCGCTCCAGTAGCCAGCCCCACTTCACGCCACCGCCCAGTATTCAGACAATAATCTGCTTGACGCTATCTAAATGGCCGTTTTATACTCAATGACGACAGATAAAAAGAAACAAAAGGCAAAATTTAAATCTGGAGTATTGATGCTTAAAGACTATCTGAAAAGAATTACTGAAATTGCCTTATTAGGGGACGATAGGGAAGAGAGCTATTATTCAACGCTGGAAAGCCTTCTCAAAGAATATGCAGATTCTACTGGCAATCCCGAAATTAAAATAACTACACTTCCAAAGAAAACCGAAGCGGGTAATCCTGACTTTCGAATCTGGGATGGGCAGCAGCATATTGTTGGTTACATTGAGGCCAAATCCCCGAAGATAGGTGATCTTGACAACATCGAGCAAACGGAACAATTAAGACGTTATATCAATACATTTCCCAATGTTATCCTGACAAATTTTCTCGAGTTTAGATTTTATAGAAATGGCACTTTGATAGATTCTGTTCGGATAGGTAAGGCATTTATTATCTATCAGCTCGGAAAAGTTCCACCTGTCGAAAATGAATCAAAATTCTTTGCCATCTTGGATAAGTTTCTATCTTATTCTTTGCCTAAAGTTTATGATGCCAGATCCCTGGCTATTGAACTGGCAAAACGTACTAGATTCCTCAGAGATGAAGTCGTAACTCAGGAGCTTAGAGAAGAAAACAGCTCCGGGAAGCCCAATCTTTCAGGGTTTTATGAAGCTTTCTGTAAATTCCTGATCGGTGGCCTTTCACAGTATGAGTTTGCTGACCTTTATTCTCAGACAATTACTTATGGGCTTTTTGCTGCCAGGACAAGGTCAGAAGACAAATTTAACCGAAAACTGGCTTATGATTATATTCCTCAGACTATTGGCATTTTAAGGGATGTTTTCCAGTTTATATCGTTAGGAACCCTTCCTCCCCCGATGGAATGGATCATTGATGATATTTCAGAAGTCCTGGCTGTAACTGATGTTTATAAAATTCTTGATGATTATTTTCGTCAAGGGAAAGGGAGCGACCCGATTGTTCATTTTTATGAGACCTTTTTGGCAGAATATGACCCCAAGACGCGCGAGAGAAGAGGAGTTTATTATACTCCTGAACCGGTTGTTTCTTATATTGTCAGTTCACTTCAAAAAATTCTGAAAACTCATTTTACTAGACCTGAAGGATTAGCCCAGAATAACGTAACCGTGTTAGATCCGGCTGCTGGAACCCTGACCTTTTTAGCTGAAGCCACGAAACTGGCCGCTGAAGAATTTGTTCAAAGATATGGAGAAGGGGCTAAAGGCAGCTTTATCAAGGGTCACATTTTAAAAAATTTCTATGCTTTTGAGCTCATGATGGCTCCCTATACTATAGGGCATATAAAGATGTCTTTTTTGTTGGAAGAGCTCGGCTATAAACTCGAAGAAGATGAGCGATTCAAACTTTATCTGACCAATACATTGGAGATGGAAGAATTAGCTCAGTCGACATTACCCGGTATGGCCTCACTTTCAGAGGAATCTCACCTGGCAGGAAAGGTCAAAAAAGAAACACCAATTCTCGTTATACTTGGAAATCCGCCCTATTCTGGACATTCGGCCAATAAGGGCCTCTGGATAAGTGATTTATTGAAAAAGGGATATACCCTGGCCGATGGAAGCAAAGATGACGGCTACTACAAGGTCGATGGAGAGCCCCTTAAAGAAAAAAATCCAAAATGGCTCCAGGATGATTATGTCAAATTTATCCGTTTTGCCCAGTGGAAAATAGACCAAGCCGGCGAAGGCGCTATAGGGTTTATCACCAACCATAGCTATTTGGATAATCCGACTTTCCGAGGGATGCGACAGAGCTTATTGAGAAGCTTTAATGAAATTTATATTCTCGATTTGCATGGCAATTCTTTGAAAAAAGAAAAATGCCCGGATGGCTCGCCAGACGAAAACGTCTTTGATATTAGACAGGGAGTTGCTATTGCCTTTTTTATAAAAAAGAAGGGGCCAAAAGAAGGTTGTCAAGTCCATCATGCAGAAGTGTGGGGATTGAGAGAAAAAAAATATGATTGGCTTAGAAAAAATGATATTGAAACAACGGAATGGCAGGAGATATCTCCAAAACCGGGCTTTTATCTTTTTGTTCCTCGCGATGAAACATTGATCGAGGCTTATGAAAGTTATCCCAAAATTACAGACATCTTTAAGTTAAACAGTGTGGGAATCGTTACGGCTCGTGATAATCTGACAATACACTGGAGCCGGGACGATGTCTGGACAACAGTCTCAACTTTTTCGAAGATGGATAAAGAGCTGGCACGACAGGCCTATAAACTTGGGAAAGATTCGAAGGATTGGAAAGTAGAATGGGCCCAAAAAGATCTCCTGGACAGCGGTCCGGAAAGAGGTAGGATTGTTCCAATTCTCTATCGGCCTTTTGATCTCCGTTATACATATTACACGGGAAAGTCCGGGGGATTCATTTGCAGGCCACGTCCCGAGGTAATGCAACATATGTTAAAAGAAAACATAGCTATTATTTCAAGGAGACAAATGTTGCCGGGCAGACCTTGTAATTATGTTTTTATATCTGAAATGATTGTTTCGGACGGAGTTATACGCTCTGATAATAAAGGCAGTGAATCTATTTTTCCTTTATACGTTTACAACAGCCTCGAAAAGAAGGATCTTTTTGAGAAGAAAACAGAACAAAAACAGGTAAATATTTATTCTGGGTATTTCGACAGGCTAGCAGAAACCTATAAAATTGACATAAACCCAGAAGAAATTGTTTATTATATTTATGCCGTTCTTTATTCGAACGCATATCGCTCAAAATATGCAGAATTCCTTAAAATGGATTTTCCTCGGATACCATTTACAGGTGATGTGGGACTTTTTCAACAGATAGCTAACCTTGGTAAAAGATTGGCAGATTTACATCTTTTAAAAGCCAATGAACTCGAACCTCCGATAGCCAGATTCCATGGTCAGGGTGATAACAAGGTTGAAAAAGTCGTATATAAAGACTGCAGGGTTTATATCAATCAAAGCCAGTATTTTGAGCCGGTTCCCCCTGAAGTGTGGTCTTATCAAATCGGTGGATATCAAGTGTGCAGTAAATGGCTAAAAGATAGAAATGGTAGGATTCTGAGCCTTGACGAAATTAAGAAATACTGTCAGATTGTTACCGCTCTAAAAATAACCATTGACGTCCAGCAACGGATAGACGACCTTTATCCCTCGATTGAAAAAGCCGTTATTAATTTTATTGGAGACTAAGATTCAATTGCTCTTGGGAGCGGGTAAGCTTCTTGATACAGAAGAAGATGAACAAAACACCTGATGTATCAATGGAAATTAAGAGGTCAAATAGTGCTTTTTTGGGGGAGTTGTTATGTTAATTTTGAAGAAAAGTGCCAGTCTCAATAATGTAATCATACTTCCAAATGTACGATATAGGCTATAAAGACTTAAGAATGATGGATGATAAGGAATGAATAAAACTTTATCCCCGTCTATAGTTCCATTTTTGAGCTACTCTGATCTTCATCCTGGTACTGTTTCAAAAGAAGAGGATTTGAGAGCACGCTTAAAAGATTTAGATTTAAAAACATTTATAATCTCGCTTGCCAAAATAAATCTAATAATATCTGATATCTCACAGCCAATAAGTTTGAAACCCCAAGAAATGTTAAAAGAAAAAATATTTGACGATTATACAAAACAATTAATAGAGGGAAGGAAAAAAGATGCAAGTTGCTTTTTTCATCGAGCTCAACTCTTATATCTCATGAAACAGGGATTCTTATTTGCAAAAGAGAAGCATATAGACTTGGATAAAACCACTAGTATGGGACAATTAAAAAAACTATTTTCGTTGGTATTTCTTATTGCGAATGATCTTTTAAGGTTTTTTGATACAAAAACTATTGAAGAGGCCGAAGGAGAACAGTCGAAAATGGTGATTTGGAAAGAAACGTTACCATTATGGGAAATGAATAATCCGCCCGAAATTAAACCAGCTCTTGCTAGAGCAAGAAAAATGTTTGGCGCGATAGCAGAAGATGGCTCGAACAATCAAGATTATTTAGATCTATTTTCGAAAGAAAAGAAGATCACGCTAAATGAATATATGTACTTTGTATTCTCCTTGGTCGCTTTTTATCATAATTGTCGTAATTCTATATTAATTAATCCTGACAGTTTTTTTATTCGAAAACAAGAGTTCTTGAACAACATTAAGAATACCACTCTAAAACAAAGCTTTGGACATTTTATCAATAATATTTCAATACCATTTGATAAGATTACAGAGGTGATCAAAAAGTCGCCTGACTGTAGCCTATTATATGGTTTCCTGCCATTTAGAAAATGTCCCATCGTTATGATAGATGACAATGATTTAATTTGCTTAGATATTTATTTCCTATTGGATAAGTTAGGTTCGGGTCTTTTCTGGGAGATAAATGGGCTTTTGGGTAGAAACGAACAAGAAGAGTATCATTCTTTATGGGGTTCTTTATTTGAAACATACGTATCATTCTTATTAATGGATAGTAAATATGGTTCAAAAAGCTCAATATTCATAAAGCCTTGTTATGATAATAGTGGGGACGAAATCGCTGATGTTTTGATTTTGCATGAAGAAAATTTAATAGTTATGGAAGTGAAATTTGGTCTAATAACTCAAGAATCCAAATATGGGAAAGATGTGAGTACTCTTATTGATGAAATACGGGAAAAATATGAAAAGAACAAGAAGGGGGAATGGAAAGGATATGGGCAGCTTGCCAACAACATAAATAAGTTGTTCAGCAAGCATGGTAGCTATAACTTCGACAGAATAAATAAAAATAAGATAAAAAATGTTATACCTATTTTGGTAACATACGAAAACTCTTTTAGTGCCCCTTTTACGAACTATTTTTTTAATTCATATTTTCAGCCTCTTTTGAAGAAAGAAGAATTGACAGGAAACATTGTGATTTGGCCTTTAACTTTGATTACAATAGAAGAACTCGAAAGGGCCATTTATATGGAAGACAATTTAGATCAAATAATAATGAGCAGACTAAAAAATGACATGGGAATTTATTTCAGCTTAAATGATTACCTAAATAATAATTACAGCCATTCTTTACCTTATATGAGCTGGATTAATAAAGAATGGGAAAAATTTGGGAAAGAGACCAAAAAATATTTTTTCGACTGATTGTTTTAAAAAAGCTTCCAAGACCTTGAAAAGCGAAATTGCATAATTTTAGTTTTTTCCCTCAAACAACCTGATATAAGGATCGAACCTGAAACGGCGGTTACGGGCATAGCCAGTAATTTCCTTTAAAAGGTCAATTCCGACAAGCCGGTTAACTATATTATTAGCTCCTGCCTGAGTAATTCCCAGTAGCTCTTTTACGTTTTTAATGGTGATAATGGGCTGCATAAAGAGATAATCCATGACCTGTTGAGCATTCTCGTTAGCCCGCTCAAGCTTGTATTATTATGATCCCTGCATTTCTCTTCAAATACCTGTCAAGGCAATAGAGCGCAAAATATTCCTCGGCATTGCTCAGGCCGTAAGTTCGTCTACAACTCAGTATGGTCTTTCGCATAGCTACCGACGTTATAAAAAGTTACCAGCAGGCAGCAGCTTATTTGAATGATCAGCCCGAGAATTGTATAAAATATAAACATAAAATACAAAGGGCAGCCGAGGAGGTGTTATGGTAAATTTGGTATTAAATTTAATTTTAGGCATTCTTTTAATGGGGGAGAATATGGTGATAAAAATGCCAGCTCCAGCGACAGATAGCAGCTTTTCGGTTGAACGCGCCATAAACGAGAGGATGTCCATAAGGAGTTATAAAGATACCCCGCTAACTCTTAAGGAGGTTTCGCAGTTGCTGTGGGCTTCCCAGGGGATTGTGGCGAGCGGGAGAAGGGCGTCTCCATCGGCTGGAGCCACTTATCCTCTTGAAATTTTCCTGGTTGCCGGGAAGGTGGAAGGATTGAAGCCAGGGCTCTACAAGTACATAAATAAAGAGCATAGCCTTGAGCTTATAAAAGAGGGAGATTTGAGGCCAGCGCTGTCTGCTGCCGCCCTGGGACAGGATACGCTTTTAAAAGCACCGGCCACTCTGGTAGTGACGGCTGTTTTTGAGAGAACCAGAGCCAGATACGGGGCCAGGGCCGAGCGCTACGTCCATATGGAGGCAGGACATGTTGGTGAAAACATAATGCTTCAAGCCACAGCCCTCGGTCTCGGAACTGTGCCGGTGGGTGCCTTTGTTGATAGTGAAGTGAAAAAGCTCCTGGGGATAAAAGAAGAACCACTGTACCTTTTCCCGGTGGGCTGGAAGTGAGCCGGAAATAGGCTGGAAGTAATAAAGGCAAAATATCCCTCGCTATCTTCATACCCAGAACGCCTATCCTGACTTAAACAACGCCAAAAAATTATGTTTATTTTGTTTTTTATTTTTATTATAAATATCGGGATGTACAAAAAATGTATTGGGATAGCTAAGCAGTTGGATCGAAGGGCAGCCGACACCACACGGGTAGCCATCGGCTCTGATGTCCGTTTTCTCTCGCTAATTGCCCTCAAGAAAACCTGGCCATGTAATTAATAGTTAATAATTAATAGGTATAAAGATCGGCATTCGATATAAAGACCTGGCTTACAAACAGACGACGAGGAGTCTTAAACATGGCTGGACAAAACGATAACTGGAGCAGTCGGGTAGGTTTTATTCTGGCTTCAATGGGTATGGCGTTTGGAGCCGGCAATATCTGGCGTTTTCCCCGGGTAGTCGCGGCCAATGATGGTGGGCCATTTCTCATTGCCTTTTTCGTCGCTACCATTGTCTGGGCGGTTCCGATGTTGATGATTGAAATGATCATGGGGAAAACTACCAGGCAGGGGACAATTGGTGCCTTCAAAAAGTTTGTCGGACCGCGGTCCACCTGGATGGGGGCCTGGATTGGGTTTTGCTGCATATTTATCATGTTCTATTATTCGGTTGTCACCGGCTGGGCCATACGCTATCTAACCTATGGGGTGACTGGAGTCATTCGGAAAGGAATTGATTCAGAAGCTCTCTGGAAGCATTTCACCGGCTCGCCCGAGCAGACGATATTTTTTCATTTCATCGCCATTGGCATCGCTGCCTTCATCATCATTGGAGGCGTCCAGAAGGGGCTGGAAAGAGCCAACAAAATCATCGTTCCCAGCATTATTGTTCTTCTGGCTATTCTGATGGTCTGGGTGCTGACCAAACCTCACGCGGTTGAAGGCCTGGAATATCTCTTTCGACCCAATCTGGCCGGTCTTCTCAAAGCTAAGGTCTGGCTTAACGCTTTTACCCAGGCTGCCTGGTCAGTCGGCGCCGGCTGGGGGCTGATGCTGACCTATGCCGTCTATATGTCCGATAGGGACGACATCGGGGCCAACTCTTTCGTTATTGCTCTGGCTGATGCCGGTTCGTCTCTCCTGGCGGCGATGGGTATTTTGCCCCTGGTCTTTGCCGTTTCACCCAGCCGGGAAGTAGCTCTCGAGGCCCTGCAATCGGGGGATACCGGACTGACCTTTATTTATTTAGCAAAATTTTTCCCTAATCTTCCGGCCGGGTCGCTTCTGGCCGGGCTTTTCTTCCTGGCTCTGGCCATCTCGGCCCTGGCCTCGCTTCTGTCAATGGTCGAGCTGGCAGTCTTGAACCTGGGTGACTTTGGAATAAACCGCCGGAAGGCAGCTCTGATCACGGCGGCGGTCGCCTTTATCCTGGGCATTCCCTCTGCCTGGAATATTTCCTTTCAGGACAACCAGGACATGGTCTGGGGAGTCGGGCTTCTGATTTCTGGCATTTTCTTCGCTTATGCAGTTTATAAAAATGGTATCGACAACGTCCGGGGGATGATCAATGAGAGCAGCTGGATTCACGTCGGGAAATGGTTCAATTGGTGTGTTATTGCCATTCCAGTTATTTTCATCATCATCTTTGGCTGGTGGGTTTTTCAGGCAGTCACCTGGTATCCTGATTCCTGGTGGAATCCCTGGAAGAAATTGAGTCCGGGGACAATGGTCCTGCAGTGGTCGCTGCTGATCATTGCGGTTATTCTTCTCAACAAATGGTTTTCTCAAAAGATCCGGTTGACTGAAACCGATTTGCCAGATGAGATAAAAGAAAAAAATTAAAAGAGGAGAGGCAAAAGAGTGAGCAACATGAACAGAAGGAGGAAGGACACAAGATGAGCACTGGAGCCGTGATCATGATGGTCTTGATGCTGGGGATATATTTTGGCGGATTTATCTATTTCTCGCTGAGAAAAGAGCCGAAAAAGCGTGGCTCAGCGCGAAAATAAGCCGGGCAAATGTCTGCCGCCCCAGCAGAGATAAGCTAACTCTTAATTTTAGTAGCCAACCACGGATTGATTAGCCGGCGGTTGAATGAGCCGCCGGCCTTTCCCATTCTGGAGAACAAGATCCGTTGTGTTGGGATTGCAAGTAATAGAAAAAAACTTATCTTCTTGCAGGGTATAAGCGAGACCGCCAGAGGAAGGGCCATCGGTGAAAACGCGGAAACGAAAATTTCCGGTTTGATCAAAAAAAGCCAGGTAGCCTTCGTTAGCTTGATTTAAAGCCAATAAGACTCGTTGCTTACCCTGATCATCATAAAAGATAAGGTTGGGCTTAGTCTTCGGAAAAGAATCTTCAAGATAGAGTTTTAAACGAGTCTGATTGCTTCGGGGGTCATAAAAATTTAACTCTGGCAGCCCATCTTTGGAGGTGGCCAGCGTGGCAATAAGCTTGTTACTCCCATTGTAAAGTTTGAAGCTTTTAGCCTGCACCTCTTTCTGAATTTCAGATTGTTCAGTCTGTATGGCCGCTGGATGCAAAATCTTTGTAGTCTTAGTATTACTAACCTGAGCAAAGGCGTTGCTACCGGGCATGGTCACTGCTGTTAGAAAAGCTCCTCCCATGAATCCGAAGGCTACAGCCACAGCCATCATTAAATATACTTTTTTAGGCATTTTCTAACCTCCTTTTTTATTTCGGTCTTTTATCTCAAGGGCGCAACCAAATTAATTGATTACTCTCCTTTTCCAGCAGCAATCTGAAGGTTTCCCCCTGTTTTAAATTCATCTTCGGGAGCGCCCCAGGTTAAGGAAAAAAGACTTCTACCCTGGCCCCTAAAGGATCTAACCGATTTATTATAAGCTAATTAAGGATAAATCATCAATTTGATATTTTGCTACCAGGTCTAGATAGGGCATTCCCCAGGTGGATTGTTTCATTCGCACTTTAACCGCCAGGATGAGTAAAGCTGAAATTATTGCTCTCAATAATGAGTTTGAAAAGCCGCCTGAAGGACTAAAAATTAGCTGGATAAGATAGCCGATAGGTCTTGACTTCTGGTTTTCAGGAAATAAATTTTAAGTATGAAGCTCAGGAAAGGGGGAAGGCCTTCGGCGTCATAAGGGCGGTCTGGCGGATTGAAGTTGCTGTCGGGCGGCGCCATCCAAGTTTAATTTATCGCCTTTTCTCTCTATCTATCTTTTCAAGTATCGATAGAGCAAAAAAATTTAAAGTTTAAAAGGAGGTTAAGCCATGCCTGATGGAAGGACAACAAACCAGAGAATGAAGGACTGCCAGAGAATAAGGGAGCCAGAAAAAGTCATTAGCTGTTTGACTGAGCTCTTTAGCCAGACAAATGATGGCTGGGTTGCTTTTAATATTGGTCTCGAGTATGAAAAAATCAACCAGCTGGAAGAGGCGCTGGATTTCTACCAGCGGGCTGAAGAGCTGTTGCCACTCCCTGATTACCGAGAAAGAGCGAGAGAGGCTATCAACCGCATCAAGGCCAGATTGATAGAAAAAGGCCTGGATAAATATGCAGAGCGGGCAACGGTTAGCCTGCCTGAGATTTTAAAGTTCGACCCGGCCGAGACTCTGTTGATTATACCTTGCACCCGGGAGAAGGTCTGGGAGAACGATCCAGGTGCTCCAGATTTTGTGCCTGCCAGGTATGCCTACCGGGGGAAGAGGTTCTATGATTTTCGCCTCTGGGCGGAAGAAAACCAGATAGAGAAGAAGGGGTTTTTCTGGGTCATATTGAGCGGGAAATATGGCTTTATTGAACCGTGGGCGCCCATTGGCAGATATGAGGTGAGCCTGAGTGATCAGAGGGATTTTTCTATATCGGCTGAGACGCTAAAGAATCAGGTTAAACAGAAAAGGTGGTGGCGGACCGGTCCAGAAAGTCTGGTAGAAAAGAGAATAGCCGACTATAAAAGCGTCATTCTCATCAACTGCAGCCACTTACATCAAGACAGAATCAAGGAGGCTTTCCCCGAGGCCCATTACCATGAAGCAAACAGCTGACCGCAGAACAGCTATCTGAAGCTCGAAACTGGATAGCTTGACATTCCGGGAAATAGACTTTAGCATAAAAAATGAGGAAAAGAAGCGCGAGAAGGTCATTTAAACTAACCAAGTTTAGCTAATTAATTTGATCTTTTGAACACAGACAGGTTACTGAGTTATAAAGAATTATAAAGATAGTATCTGAATCGACACTCAGGCCAGTACAGTCAGGATAAAGGTCGATATAAGAGTTATCAGGCGGGGGTCTGAGGGTTAGGGCGTCAGGCGGTTAAGCGGCGAAAAGGCAGGGATGTCTTCTGCCTTAAATGATCAGGTCAATGGAAAAGAAAGTCTTCTGCTTCCCAAGAATAGGAAAATACACTCCTGTTTTTTGCGATCTACTGGAAAGTTTAGGACTGACGGTCCTGCCGCCTCCACCCATTACCGAGCAAACGGCGAAACTGGGCGTGCGGCACTCGGCTGATATGATGTGCTATCCCTTTAAGATTACCCTGGGAAATTTTATTGAGGCGATTGAAGCTGGGGCCAACAGTCTGATTATGTTTGATTCCAGGGGCAGGTGCCGGTTGAGGCACTATTGGGTGCTCCATGATCTGACGCTGAGGCAGCTGGGTTATAAGTTTCAGCTTTATCATGTTAACTTTGCCAACATCTTAAGGCTTATCAAAACTTTTAATCCGCATCTTTCCTATACGGCTATCGTTAAAAGGCTGGGTCGTGGCTGGGCAGAGTTGAAAAAAGTGGAAGGTCCCTGGCCGGAGCTGGAGAGGGGAAGGGTCAATATTGGCCTCGTCGGTGAAATCTTTACCTGCCTGGAGCCGGCCATCAACCTCGACATCGAAAAAAGACTGAAAGAACTCGGAGCAAATGTTTTTAATACCGTTCGGATTTCAGATTTTGTCAAAGCCTGTCTTCGGCTCGAGGCGGGTGAAAAGAGAATCTATAAGAGACGGGCAAAAACTTATTTAAACGGGAAGCTGGGAGGCCATGGTTTTGAAAATATTTATAACACCATGTATCTGGCCGACCGGGGGATTGATGGCCTGATTCATCTTTTGCCACTGAGCTGCATGCCGGAGACAACTGTTGAGCCCATCCTGGACAAAATCTGTCTTGAGCATAATATTCCGCTTTTGAGGCTGCCCATTGATGAGACCCGAAGCGAAATGAATTTCGAGACGCGCCTGGAGACATTTGTCGATTTAATAAAAAGGAGAAAAAAGTGAAAGAAGCCTTCCTGGGCATAGATGTCGGGAGCACTTCCGTTAAGTGTGTTTTGCTGGATCAGGATGGGAAGATTATTGGCTCGGTTTATCTCAGGAATAAGGGCATAACCGAGAGTCTGGTCGAAGCTTTAGGCCGGCTGGCCAGGGTGACGGAGACGGGGGATGGCGGAGGAGGAGTGGCAGCAGCGCCAGGTGAAGAAATAAAAATCGCCGCCTGCGGAATCACAGGTAGTGGCCGGCATTTTGCCAGTCTGCTGGTTGGAGCCGACATCGTCAGGACAGAAGTGCTGGCCCACACAGTGGCTGCCCTGTCTTTTTACCCTGAGGTCCGGACAATTTTTGAAATCGGCGGTGAAGACTGCAAACTGATGATAGTGGAAGATGGGGCTCTGGCTGACTTCAGCATGAATAGCATCTGTGCCGGCGGGACCGGGGCCATGATTGAAGCTATTGCCAACAGAATGGGCATACCGATTGAGGCTGTCGGCGAGATTGCCTTGAGAAGTAGAAATCAGCTTGATTTGCCGGGGAAGTGCGGTATTTTCTGTCAATCGGCCGTAGTGAGCAAATTGAATACTGGAGCCGATAAGAGTGATATCTTGATGGGGGTCTGCCGGGCACTGGTCAGGAATTACCTGACGATTTGCAAGACCAACAGGCTAAAACCACCTTATGTTTATCAAGGGGCAACCGCTATGAACAAAGCCCTGGTCAGGGCACTCGAGGAAGAAGTCCAGCATGAGGTTATTGTCCCGCCGGAATGTGCTTTGATGGGGGCGATCGGCATAGCTCAGATGGCCGGGGAAGAGAGACCGGCGAAAACCAGGTTTAAGGGGCTGGAAGCTGTCGCTAAGGCCAGATTTGATGTTTCCAATTTTGTCTGCCAGGATTGTGCCAACAGATGTGAGGTCATCCAGATTTATCAGGACGGACGGCTGGCCGGCTCGGTCGGCAGCCGCTGCCGCAAATGGGACCATCTCAATGGGGACGTGATACTCTGTCCCTCCTTTTAATAATGCTAACCTATTGACAATCAATATGTTATAAATTGGGGACGTGTCACTCTGTCCTGCGCCTGTTCATTTTA